>OGJZ01002722.1_pt1 | contig 12207 bp, 11 predicted proteins | sample 1572321 | NCBI WGS metagenome assembly OGJZ01 (sample SAMEA2582086, study PRJEB24529) | metagenome | biome: Human gut stool | place: China | collected 2011 | reverse complement strand
GGAACAGCGCAAGAACAATAAGCTGATTCGGCCACGTTCTAACTATATTGGTGCTCAAGGTTTGGAGTATCTTCCCATCGGAAGGAGATAAAATGGCAGATAAGATTTTATTTGAGAAAGGGCGATTGCTGGTGCCGGATGCTCCCATTATTCCTTACATCCAAGGTGACGGGATTGGGGTTGATATCTGGAAAAACGCCCAGTTGGTCTTTGATAAGTCAGTGGAAAAGGCTTATGGAAGTCAGAGAAAGGTCGTTTGGAAAGAAGTTTTGGCTGGGAAAAAAGCAGCAGACCAGACAGGTGACTGGCTACCGGACGAAACGTTGGCAACGATTAAGGATTGTCTGGTGGCTATTAAGGGTCCCTTAGAAACTCCAGTCGGAGAAGGAATCCGTTCTCTTAATGTGGCCCTGAGACAGGAATTGGATCTCTATGCCTGCCTGCGGCCGGTTCGTCATTTCAAGGGAGTTCCCAGTCCGCTCAAGCACCCCGAGAAGACTGATATCACAATTTTTCGGGAAAATACAGAAGACATTTATGCAGGGATCGAGTGGGAGAGTGGAACGACTGCAGTCCAAAAAGTCATCGATTTCCTGCAGAAGGATATGCAGGTTGACAAGATTCGCTTCCCAGAAAGCTCTGCTATTGGGATCAAGCCTATCTCTAAGCAGGGCAGTGAGCGACTGATACGGGCGGCTATTGACTATGCACTAGCCAAAGGACTGAGCCGGGTAACTCTGGTCCACAAGGGTAATATCCAGAAATTTACAGAGGGTGGTTTTCGGAAATGGGGCTATGAGCTAGCTCAAAGAGAGTATGCGGACGAGCTGGCTTCTGGAAAACTAGTCATTCAGGACGTCATTGCTGATAATTTTCTGCAGCAGATTCTGCTCTATCCAGAGAAATTTGATGTGGTCGCCTTGACCAATCTAAATGGTGACTATGCCAGCGATGCCTTGGCTGCTCAGGTGGGCGGGATTGGTATTGCACCAGGAGCCAATATCAATTACGAGACTGGTCATGCTATTTTTGAAGCTACTCATGGAACAGCGCCAGATATAGCGGGTCAAAATAGAGCTAATCCTTGTTCTCTTCTCTTATCAGGGGCCATGCTCTTTGATTACATTGGTTGGTCGGAGGTATCTCATCTCCTGACTAAGGCTATTGAGAAGGCTCTCTTTGAGCAAAAAGTGACAGGCGATTTTGCCAGTCAGTTAGAAGGAGTAACAGCTTTGACCACTAGTCAATTTGCTGAGGAGCTACTGGCTAATATAGAAAAGTGCTCATAGTGAAGAAAAAAGCGATGAGGAAATTGCCTATCTAGACGGTCTCTTCATCACTTTTTTGTCTTTTTTGATATTCCAGTCCCCAGCCGATGATCCAGCAGAAGACGAGCAGATAATTTTCAATCCAGCCCAGTAGATTGGCTTGATTAGCCTTTTCCAGGTAGCCTAGCAGATGGTTGGTGCCAAAGCCCAGTCCACCTAGAATCAGTGCTAGAAGGGTCATACGCAGATAGAACCAATCATACTTTATGTTGGTAGCAATGACTAGAGGCAGAATAGCCAGATTCCAGAAACCAATTTCCCGCTGCCAGTAGGGAGCTAGACCATAGATGGACTCATTGCCCAAGAGCTGGGGCTGGAATATCTGGATCATAGCCGCGCCCAGCATAGCTAAGATCAGTAAAATGAAAATCACTCGTAAAAATTTATTCATACCTGTCTCCTTTCTTCTTTGTAGATTATAATGCTTTTGAAAATGATTTTCAAGTTTTCATTTTTTACAAAAGAAATCTCTAATAAAATATTTTACAGTCAAGTCCTATCTTTTTAGGTGCTTTTGTGGTATACTAGATTAGTTGCAGAAATACAGTTTTTCTATTCAGTGGGAACTAGCGACCGAGTCGGCGCTTTTTTAGTGCCTAGACTTGAGAGTCCATATTTATGAAGAGAAGAGCGAATACTCTCAGAAAATCGATATTTAGCAAGGGAAAAGAACTTGGTATATTTCGATAGGTGAGTATCAAAAGCCTTATAAGGTGGCTTCGCACCGCCTTTAGAAAGAAGAAGAACATTGAAATTTAATGAATTACATTTATCTACTGAATTATTAGCAGAGATTGAAAAAGCTGGCTTTGTAGAAGCTAGTCCTATTCAAGAGCAGACGATTCCACTTGCTATGGCAGGTAAGGATGTCATTGGTCAGGCCCAGACAGGGACAGGAAAGACAGCAGCCTTTGGCTTTCCAACTCTGGAGAAGATTGATACAGATAATCCTGCTGTGCAAGCGTTGGTTATCGCTCCAACCCGCGAATTGGCCGTGCAGAGTCAGGAAGAGCTTTTCCGTTTTGGCCGCAGCAAGGGTGTCAAGGTGCGTTCTGTCTACGGTGGCTCCAGCATCGAAAAGCAAATCAAGGCCCTCAAATCAGGTGCTCATATCGTCGTAGGAACACCTGGTCGTCTCTTGGATTTGATCAAACGCAAGGCGCTTAAGCTGAATCAGATTGAAACTTTAATCTTGGACGAAGCGGATGAAATGCTTAACATGGGCTTTTTGGAAGATATTGAATCGATCATTTCTCGTGTGCCAGAAGAACGTCAGACCTTACTCTTTTCAGCGACCATGCCGGATGCTATCAAGCGCATCGGTGTCAAGTTTATGAAAGAGCCTGAGCATGTCAAGATTGCTGCTAAAGAGTTGACGACGGAGCTAGTAGACCAGTATTATATCCGTGTCAAAGAAAATGAAAAATTTGATACCATGACTCGCCTGATGGATGTGGAGCAGCCTGAGCTGTCAATCGTCTTTGGTCGGACCAAGCGCCGGGTGGATGAGCTGACTCGTGGCCTGAAAATCCGCGGTTTCCGAGCATAAGGGATTCATGGCGATTGGGACCAAGGAAAACGCCTGCGTGTACTTCGTGATTTCAAGAATGGCAATCTAGACGTTCTTGTTGCAACAGATGTAGCTGCACGTGGATTGGATATTTCTGGTGTGACCCATGTCTACAACTACGATATTCCGCAGGATCCAGAAAGCTATGTTCACCGGATTGGTCGGACTGGTCGCGCTGGTAAGTCAGGTCAGTCTATTACTTTCGTAGCGCCAAATGAAATGGGCTATCTGCAGATTATCGAAAATCTGACCAAGAAGCGTATGAAAGGTCTTAAGCCAGCGACTGCAGAGGAAGCTTTCCAAGCTAAGAAAAAAGTTGCCCTTAAGAAGATTGAACGCGATTTTGCTGACGAAAGCATCCGTTCTAACTTTGAGAAATTTGCTAAAGATGCTCGTAAACTGGCAGCGGAATTCAGCCCAGAAGAGCTGGCTATGTATATCCTCAGCTTGACGGTGCAGGATCCAGATACCCTTCCTGAAGTAGAAATTGCCCGTGAAAAACCATTGCCATTTAAACCGTCTGGCGGTGGCTTTGGCGGAAAAGGCAAGGGAAGTCGTGGCGGAAATGGCAACCGTCGTAGCAATGACAATCGCCGTGACCGAGGTGGCCGTCGCGATCAATTTAAGAAAGGTCGTAAAGAAGAGCGTTTTGACAAAGAAAATCGTTACCGCAAGGACCACAAGAAGCCACGCAATACTTCTAGTGAAAAGAAAACCGGCTTTGTTATCCGTAATAAGGGTGATAAATAAACAATTGAAAGACTGCTAGTTAAACTAGTGGTCTTTTTCTGTTCTAGAATTGTGAGATACCCTTGTAAAGAGTTTTTGTTTTTTGTAGTAAAAGACAAGCTCAAGTTTAACAAAGTAAAACATTTTTTAACAAAAATAACTAAATTTCATATTTTTATGTGTATTTTTTCAAAAAGTGTAGTATAATAGGCGTAGAAGGCCTACTCATATTAAGATAGGTATTGCATTGAATACGGGTTGACCAATAATGTTGAAGATTAGGCGCTGCCATCTCATTTTAACAATAAACAAAAGGAGCAGGTAAATGAAGGAAGGTAGACATAGAATTATTCTGCAGGAGCTTGACCGAGCAGGTTTGGTATCTGTTAGGAAATTAAAGGATCTTTTGGATGTAACGGATATGACTATTCGTCGCGATTTAATTGATCTTGAGAAGCAAGGTTTTTTAGTTCGGGTTCATGGAGGGGCAAATAAAAAAGTTAGAGATGGCTTAGTGGAAGTTCCCCATACTGAAAAAATCATGATCAACACGGAAGAAAAAGAAGTGATTGCTAAAAAATGTGCAGATCTCATTTCTTCAGGAGATACAATTTTTATCGGTTCGGGTACTACAACAGCTTTGATTGGAGATTTCCTTGATGATAAGACTGTTAATATTGTTACCAATTCCTTGCCAATCTTTGAAAAGTTAAAGGATAATCCTCACTATGATATCCTTTTGATTGGTGGTCGTTATCGGGTTAAAACGCAAACTTTTGTAGGACAATTTGCCGTTAATTTGCTCAAAGAAATCAAGGTTTCTAAGGCTTTTATTGGGGCTAATGGAATTGATGGTCACAATGTTACAACAGCTAATGAAGAAGAAGGAAATGCGGATGCTATCATCCTTAACAATGCGATTGAAAAATACATTGTTGCCGATAATAGTAAATTTGATAGTTATTCTTTCTACACTTTTTATCGCTTAGATGATGTAAATGCTATTGTAACGGATGACAATATTTCTCAGAGAATGAAAGATAAGTATCAATCTTATACAAAAGTTTTATAAAAAACAAAAATGCCAAACTAGTGTTGGGCATTTTTTTGTGTTTCAATATAAGCCAATTTTTCTTGACGAGTTTTCTGTTTGAAGAGAGCTTCTGCTGACATGGCAGAAGATTTGTCAGGGTATTCTTCCTGATAAAGCAGTTTAACAGGCAGTCTGGCACGAGTATACTTTGCACCTTTTCCTGTATTATGGACAGCTAAGCGCTTTTGAACGTCCGTGCTATAACCAGTATAGAGGGTACCATCAGAGCACTCTAAGACATACATATAAGCTTTAGTTTCCATGGTAGATCTCATATATTTCTGGAGTATAGCTACCGTCTTCCTCGTGAAGAATCAGAGGTGGTAGTATCTTTAAGCCATCTCTTGAGCCGTCTTTAATAGCCTCAATCAAAAGCATATTAGCTCCTTTATCCATCTTAGGATAGACAAATTGGATTCTTTTTGGTGCCAGGTTATGGGCTTTCATGGTATCTAAAATATCTAAAAAACGATCGGGTCTGTGAACCATAGCAAGGCGCCCATTTGACTTGAGAACTCGTTGGGAAACTCTACAGATTTCTTCAAGATTGGTTGAAATCTCATGTCTGGCCAGGAGATAGTGCTCGCTTTCATTGAGATTGGAATGTTTGTCAACCTTGAAATAGGGGGGGTTACAAAAGATCATATCCACCTTACTACAAGGAATATAGTGAGGGAGATTTTTTAAATCATCGTGAATGACTTGCATTTGCTGGTCAAGTTGATTGAGCTGGATGGAGCGTTGCGCCATATCTGCCAGCCGTTCCTGAATCTCAACAGCAATAATCTTAGCCTGAGTGTGGGCACTGGCAAATAAGCCGACAGCACCATTGCCGGCACAGAGGTCTACAATCAAGCCACTCTTGGGTAATTTTGGAAAGCGAGAGAGCAAAACACTATCAACAGAATAGCTGAAGACCTCTCGGTTTTGAATGATTTTAACGTCAGTAGAAAAGAGCTTGTCCAGCCGTTCTCCTTCTTTTAATACTGCTTTTTCCATAGTGTTATTATAGCACGAGTCAAAGGACGAATTCAATCTTGAATAGAAAAAAGTTCTAACTAGAAAAATGTTAGAACTTTAATGAATATTTAGTAACTCTATCTTCAATTGCTGAATTGGCCATTAGAAGACCGTTCATTTTTTTCTTGGAGATAATTGACCAAGATAAAAATCAGGCTGAAGACCAAGGCTAGGATAAGGAAGATAGGGGTAGTTTGACTGGTCAAGGTTCCAATTTCGATAAAGGAACGAAGGAGGTAGGCTGTTCCGAAAAATCCTCCAATAGACCAGATAATGAGAAGGATTCTCCAAAGATTGAGTGGAATGCAGGCACGAGCAACAGAAAGAAAACCGATGGTTCCTAGTAAGTAGTAAGAGACTGTAGACATATCAAGAGAACTCCAGCCATTGTAAGCACCGAAAATTCGGACAAATAGTACACTGAAGACAACCATGAGTCCGCTTGGCAGGGCTTTGAAAATTGCTTTTTTAAGGAACTTAGGCTCTACCGGACGGATATTGCGCTCGAATGTCAGCACAAATGGAGGGAATCCTTCAACAAATTGATCAAAGAGTGTGATTTGCACTGGAATGAAAGGAAAGACTAGAAGCCATTCTTTGTTTCCTAACAAGACACTGGCGATACAAATCATAGTCAAGATAAAGGAGTAGATGGTCTTCACTAAGAAAATAGGAGCAATACGGGCAATGTTATTCACCACGCGCCGACCTTCAAAGAGAATCTCAGGAACATCATTGAAGTCCGAGTTGAGAAGAACGAGATTAGCAATCTGCCGTGTCGCAGGATCTCCTTCGGCCATAACAATCGAGCAGTCTGCTTCGCGCAGGGCTAGAATATCGTTTACCCCGTCTCCAGTCATGGCTGTTGTATGACCTGCTTTTTTCAAAGTTTGAATGATGAGCTTTTTCTGATGAGGAGATACACGACCAAAGATAGCTGTTTCTTCAGCAGTAGCAACCAAGTCAGTATCTGAGACAGTCGAACAGTCAAGATAGCTTTGATAGTTCTCAAAACCAGCCTTGGCAGCAATATTTGAAACAGTAATTGGATTATCACCAGAGATGATTTTCAGATTAACGTCTTGGGATCGCAGGTATTCGAGTGTATCAGCAGCCCCTTGACGGATAGGATCTGTAATTTCTAAGACAGCCAGAACTTCAATCTGTTGTGGCAGAGTCATGTGCTGGTGGTTAAGTTTATCAGTGCTAGAAGCTAGAGCCAGAACACGAGAGCCACGTTCTTGGGCTTCTTGAACTGGTTTTAGATTTTGCTGATGGAGCAAGATTTCGGGTGCTCCTAGAAAGATAGTCCCAAAGGGTTCCATTTCCATGGCTCCCCATTTTCGATCGCTGGAGAAGGGGATGATATTTGACGTTTGGTATTTTGTTTGGCCTGAAGGAAATCTTTTACGAATGGCTTGCGCAGTAGGATTTTTATCATCGCTGTTGGCCATATAGCTAGCTAAAATATCTGAGATAGTCTCTGCTGAAATAGATTCTGACAGTGAATAAACTTGCTCGACCTTCATCTTACCTTCAGTAATAGTTCCTGTTTTATCCAAGCATAAAGTATCCACATGAGCCAGGGTTTCAACTGAGTACATTTCTTGGACCAGGACCTTGCGCATCCCTAGCTTAATAACAGCTGTTAAGAGAGAAGTGATGGTCAGAAGGGCAATACCTTTTGGTAGCATACCCAACAGGGCTGTTGATGAGTTGATAACAGAGTCTTTGACAGGTAACTGTTTGATGAGTAAGGCTTCAAAAAAGAGAGCTAAACCGCAGGGAATGATGATTTTTCCAGTAAAAGCAGCGATTTTATTCAATGAATCCAAGATGCGAGAGTTAAGTGGCTTAAGGGTCTTGGCTTCTAACCTTAGTTGAGATACTTGGGCTAAGCCTTGCCCGCTAGCTAAGAAACTACCCGACAGCAATTGATCGCCAACTTCTTTAAGCACAAGATCACTTTCACCAGTAAGCATGGCTTCATTGGCTTCTGCAAAGCCATCTAGTACAATGGCATCACTGGGAACCTGTTCTCCAGCTGACAACTGAATCACGTCCTCTAAAACGATTTCTTCAGGATTTATCTTTTCTTCCAGTCCATTTCGAATCACGCTAATCTTTTCTCTAGTCATAAGATTCAGCTTGTCGATCATCCTTTTAGCCCGAAGCTCAGTCATAATACCTGTTAAGGCATTGAATGATATGACTGCAAAGAATACCATATTACTCCAGGCTTGAACAAAAGCCAGTGCAAGAGCAATAACAAAGTTTAGGGCATTAAATAGTGTAAAGACATTGCGTTTAATAATATCCCAATTGCTGGAGCTGGTTTTGGCTGTAAAATCATTTGTTAAGCCTTGTTGGATTTTTTCAGACACCTGGTCAGATGTTAAACCAGTAAAGTTTTTCATATTTTCCATGTCGCTATCATATCATTTTTTAGGGAAAATTTCTAATGGAATCCGCCTCCAACCAAAAATGAAAAACATTGCAGTTGATAGAAGGTTGAGGTATAATGGAAAAGTGAATGTATAGAAAGGTTTATGATTATGTTTTATACCTATTTAAGAGGATTAGTAATGTTTATTCTATGGGCTTTAAATGGAAATGCCCATTATCATAATTTGGATAAAATTCCTTCTAAGGATGAAAATTATATTTTAGTTGCGCCACACAGGACCTGGTGGGATCCTGTTTATATGGCTTTTGCAACCAAGCCAAAGCAATTCATCTTTATGGCTAAAAAAGAATTGTTTAAGAATCGTATTTTTGGCTGGTGGATTCGGATGTGTGGTGCCTTCCCTATTGACCGTGAAAATCCGGGACCTTCAGCTATCAAATACCCAGTTAATATGCTGAAAAAGAGCAATCGTTCCTTAATCATGTTTCCAAGTGGTAGTCGCCATTCAACAGATGTAAAGGGCGGTGTCGCTGTTATTGCCAAGATGGCAAAGGTTCGGATTATGCCCGCTATTTACGCTGGCCCCATGTCTCTTAAGGGACTAGCTTCTGGTCAACGGGTGGATATGAATTTTGGTAATCCAATTGATATTTCTGATATTAAGCGGATGGATGATGCTGGCATTGAAGAAGTAGCACGTCGGATTCAAGCAGAGTTTGATCGACTAGATGCAGAGGTTGCTCCTTATCAAAAAGCTAAAGCGCCAAACATCTTATGGCGTGTATTGCGCTTGTTGGCCTTTGTTCCAGCAGCTATCATTGGTCTCTTAACTATTCTTTTTAGCTTCCTAGCTAGCTTCGTCTGGGATCCGGATAAACATAAAAAATAGGATTAGTTGTCATTTTCTTTTAGGAGAAAGGAGAAGCTATGTCACTAGCCTTATTGTCTTTTATCGTCCTATCGCTTTTTATGATTCATGAGTTTGATGAAATTATACTTGTCAAACCTTGGATCAAACAGAATCAAGACCACCCTGCTTATCAGAAGGAAATGTTCATTGCAGGAAAGTCAAGTTATCCTTCGGCCGAGAGCTTAGCCTTGATGATTGCCGAGGAATTCGTTTTAGCTTTCCTCCTACTCTTAGTAGCAATTCTCTGCCAATTTTCTGAGTTGGCTTTAGCAATTACTATCTGTCATACCTTGCATTTATTGGGCCACATTAGTCAGGTTATAAAATTTCGCTCTTTGGTTCCAGGTGGACTGACTGCAGTTCTAACCTTTCCAATCTTGTTAGTGATTTTAGCAATCTATTTATCTCAGAATTCAGTTTCTTGGGTTTTACTGATTCTGCTCAGCATTCTAGTCATGCTAGCTCTCTTAGGTAATCTGCTTTTTCTACATAAACAGGCTCCAACCATTCATGCTTGGATTTATAGAATCAGTGAAAGAAATTAAGAAATATCCTAAAATTATCAAAAGTCAAGTTTACTTGGCTTTTTTTCTTCTTTTACGAATAAATAGGTATACTTAATTTTACTAAAGGAGAAATGATGATAGAAGATTTGATAGAAAAAGCAAAGCAATATAAAATTACTCTAGGTCTTGGTCTATTGGGAGTGATTGCAGCAGGCTTTATTTTACTACAGGGAAGAGACCAAGGGGGGACAGATGTTCAGCAATTGACAGAGCAAACTTCTTCCTCTAGTTCATATATGAATGAAAAAAGTGACAAGAGTAATGAGATCAGTCAAGCCGAGACAGAAGACCAGTTGGTTACAGTTGATGTCAAGGGGGCGGTAAAAAAGCCTGGTGTCTATCAGTTGCAGTCTAATAGTCGGGTTCATGATGCTTTAGAAAAGGCAGGTGGTTTAACTGACGAAGCTGACTTAAAATCCGTCAATCAGGCTCAGAAACTGAGCGACGAGGCGGTAGTATATGTAGCCAAGGTCGGAGAAAATGCTGTAGATGTTACGACGAGTGCCCCTGCAAGTGCAACATCAGGAACGGGCCAGGCGAAATCCGCGCTGGTCAATCTAAATACAGCAACAGAAGCAGACTTTCAAACTATTTCAGGCATCGGACAAAAACGAGCTCAGGATATTATTGCTTATCGAGAAGCTAATGGTAGGTTTAAGTCTGTAGACGAGCTGAAAAATGTCTCAGGTATTGGGGCCAAAACTCTAGAAAAATTAAAAGAATATGTCACAGTGGATTAAAAAACTTCCCCTTTCACCAATCTATTTGTGCTTTCTTTTGGTTTGGCTCTACTTCGCTATTTATAGTGGGGAAAAGCTCGCTTATCTGGGAGTTTTTCTGCTTATAGCTCGACTAATCTGGCACTATCCAAGAAAAAAATGGTTGCCAACTTTGGCTATCCTAGCCTGTTTTGCTATCTTTTTTTATGCTAGACGCGAGTTGACGGAGCGAACCTTTCAGTCTCAACCAGCTCCAGCAAGACAAGTCTTAGTTTTACCAGATACAATTAAAGTAAATGGAGATTCCCTGTCATTCCGTGGTAGAATAGCTGGCAGACTCTATCAGCTCTACTACAAATTAGCAAGTCCAAGAGAGAAAAAAACTTTTCAAAAACTAACTGACTTGGTCACTTTAGAGATAGAAGCAGAGTTCAATCTAGCAGAAGGACAGCGCAATTTCTCTGGCTTTGACTATCAGGCTTATTTAAAAAGTCAGGGAATCTATCGGACTGTTAAGGTCAGTAGGATTATGTCTAGTCGTTCTAGTCAGTCTGCTAATCCATTTGATTGGCTGTCTGTTTGGCGTAGGAAGGCCTTGGTTTTCATTAAGGCTACCTTTCCAAATCCAATGAGTCACTACATGACAGGACTCTTGTTTGGTGATTTAGATATTGACTTTGCAGAGATGAATGACTTGTACTCAAGTTTAGGAATTATCCATCTTTTTGCTTTATCAGGAATGCAGGTTGGCTTTTTTATGGATGCCTTTCGGAAAATTCTTCTGCGCATAGGCTTAAGGATGGAAACAGTAGATTGGTTGCAATTTCCGTTGTCCTTTATTTATGCTGGTTTGACCGGATTTTCTGTGTCAGTAGTGAGAAGTTTAGTGCAAAAGTTGTTGTCTCAATTTGGAGTGAGGCGCTTGGATAATTTTGCGTTAACCATGATGGTCTTGATGTTTCTTATGCCGAGTTTTCTCCTGACGACAGGTGGAGTCCTATCTTGTGCTTATGCCTTTATTATTTCGATGTTAGATTTCAAAAATCTTACTGGTTTTCGGAAAGCCGTGCTAGAGAGTTTAAGTATCTCATTAGGCATTTTACCGATTCTTATCTACTATTTTGCAGAATTCCAGCCTTGGTCTATCCTCTTGACCTTCCTTTTTTCAATCGTTTTTGATGTATTTATGTTGCCTCTCTTGAGTCTAATTTTTGTCATTTCGCCTTGGTTTGCCATCACTCAAGTTAACATCTTCTTCCAATGGCTGGAAATCGTGATTCGTTGGGTAGCTGGCCTGTCAACAAGGCCAATAGTTTTAGGTCAGCCCAATCTGACTTTGCTTATTCTTCTCCTGCTGATCTTAGCCTTGCTCTATGATTTTAGAAAACAAAAAAAGATTAGAGCTGGTCTGAGTCTGTTAGCAATCTTGCTATTTTTCCTAAGTAAATATCCCTTACAAAATGAAATCACAGTAGTTGACATTGGACAAGGAGATAGTATATTTCTGAGAGATATCAGAGGCCGAACCATTGTAATTGATACAGGGGGTCGGGTGGAGATTGGTAAAAAAGAGACTTGGCAAGAGCGCGTAAGAAAAAGCAATGCGGAAACGACCTTAATCCCTTACCTGAAAAGCCGAGGAGTAGACCACTTGGATCAATTAGTTCTGACTCACACGGATACAGACCATATGGGAGATATGTTGGAGTTGGCCAAGCACTTTTCTATCCGAGAAATTTATGTTTCCAAGGGAAGCATGACTCAAGCTGATTTTGTAGACAAGTTAAAGAAGATGAAAGCTAAAGTTCATGTGGTCGAGGTGGGAGATCGGCTTCCCATTTTTGATTCGGCCCTGGAAGTGCTCT
>OGJZ01002719.1_pt1 | contig 12210 bp, 13 predicted proteins | sample 1572321 | NCBI WGS metagenome assembly OGJZ01 (sample SAMEA2582086, study PRJEB24529) | metagenome | biome: Human gut stool | place: China | collected 2011 | reverse complement strand
TGACTACTGGTGAAATGAATCCTCGCCATGCCCACTGTGTCACCCTGTACCACAACGATTTAACCTGCGAAGCCGACACCCTTGGCAGTTGCGGCTACGTATACATCGCCATTTACCCCACTCAGCGTTAATTACCTACACGAGAGCAAACATGAAAACTTTACCTGCAACAACTCAGCGGGCGGTGAAGCCCTGCCTGTCACCCGTGGCTGTCTGGCAAATGTTACTGACACGTCTGCTGGAACAGCACTATGGTCTGACAATAAACGACACGCCATTCTGCAATGAGGCTGTGATTAAGGAACACATCGATGCCGGTATCACCCTAGCCGATGCCGTGAATTTTCTGGTAGAAAAATACGAGCTGGTTCGTATCGACAGGAAGGGATTTAGCTGGCAGGAACAATCTCCTTATCTCCGGGCTGCAGACATTCTGCGAGCGCGGCAGGCAACTGGCTTGTTGCGGCAAAGCCGTAACAACGTAGTACGATGAACATTGCGTACAACCTTCCCGATTTACATTTCTGAACTTCCTCCCTTGTTTACCTATTGCGTAATGCGCCTGCTACTACCCGGCAGGCGCGTTATCTTTTTACGGACAAACAATCATGCAACCAGAAGTTGAAGTATTAACCGATCATAATGAGCTAATTTGTTCGAGCTTTATTGAACACATTGCCAACACATTAAATTTAGGAGTGGTGTACAACTAAACCTGCAGCCAAGGATGTATAGTGAGCGAAGCCCTATCAGGCCTTTTTGGTCAGTAGATAAGATTGATCTTCGTTGATAGAATTTACTTACACCAGCTGTTACATTAAGATAATTTTTTGGTGGGAGAATGATAAGATCTTACGTAACAATTTGATTTTAATGGTGCCGATAATAGGAATAAAACAGAGATGTAACCAATTGATAAAGATAGGATTAACTCTAAAACAAATCTTAAATGCCCCCATTTATGCCCCATCTTTTATGGTATCGCATCCACTATGCATTTATAGTGCGGACAGATTCAAAAAATGGCGGTATGGCTACCGCCATTTTTGATTAAGCAGGGCTATTTTCAGCATTAGCTCTAACCACAGCTACCTCAACTGTGTCTTTCGCTATACTGTTGTAATAACTTTCTGTAAGCTCAGAAATAAGGAAGTCATCCATCAATAATTTTATAAATAAATCCTTTGACACTTTCGTATCAAGAAGAATTTGAGTCCCATCTTCGGTAAATCTTATTTTACCTTTAAGCATAGGGTAGTTCTTACAGAAAATTATAATTTTGGCCGTTTCGATACCCCGCTGAATTACTGGAGAGGCTCTTGCAACTTTTGTTAATTTTCTTGCATATCTTACATCTTGGATAAGCTCCGCTAATGCTTCAATATTTGAAACTATATTACGAGCCTCTATTGCAGCCATCCCAGACGTGGCCTCGCGAATAATCACTTCATGAAAACCAAATGATTTTTCTATAGTATCCAAATCAAATACAAATAACCCATCAGAGAATCTTAGCAATTGAAAGTTATCACTAATCCTAAAAAAATCATCATCAATCTTCTCGAATCTGGTTCTTGATTTTTTTAGAAAGAAATTTCTTCTTGAGAAAATATTAACGGGGGCCATGGTTTTATATAAAACCATTTGCTCTCTCGCATCACCAATCTCAATAAGTAAGACCTTAATATTATTCACACCCTCTGTGGCAATATTATATAACTCATGATCATCAGTCTGTCTTACCTCATCGAGAACTCTCAACTCCTCAGGTATTTCAAGATCATATTGATAGATGACCTTCACTCTCTCGTCTGATGCCGAAAGTTGTAATATTGACAATTCTTCATTTGATACAACATTGTCTCGGATATTGTCCATAAAAAGACTAATGAGCCCGCGTTGAGCATCTGGATCAATATCCATTTTTTTGGGGGTATTTGAATTTCTCGTGAGTGCGTAGACAACTATTCCTAGCTGTGCTTGATTATCGATAAAATATTGAAACTTACGATCCAATGTTTCTTTATCATATATAATATCTGGCATAGAAAACCCTTAATATCCTGAGTAGTAAACTCTATCATCAAGTTTTATATATTTTACTGAGTCGCCCATTTTAATTTTCTTCCTTGTTATAACTATAATCCCATCTCTTTTTTCCCCTCCTTTGAAAACACCATCAAGTTTATAGATATGAAACCCCATCAACGCTAATGAAGGATTAGCATAAAAAAGATCTGTTTTAATATAAATAATCCCCATAACAACCAGCAACATAGCTAGAACAATTATGTATTTTGTTTTTTCGAAATCAAATGTTATTAATGGAATTACATAGGTTGCAAGAAACGTTAAATGTTCATAATTTATACCTTCAACCTTCACAACTTCAAAAGGAATCTCGGTTGATTGTTTGATATCATATTTAAACTTAAAATACGCAACAATACTATATAAAAAGAGGAGTGCACAAATAATAGCCACGACATTATTAGATATTAACTTTTCAAAACCTATAAACTTACATTTATCACCAAAACAGATTGGAATATCTATGGTGATAACTATAAAAAAGAAAAAAAGGAGTGATAATGAAAGAATATATAAATTAATCTTTCTGAAAATCATGCCTCCGCCACTATTCCTCATATTGATTACTCCCATCATGAAACTATTACGATCATAACTGATATACTTCATGTTTTAAATGCCACAAAGTAACACTATCCTACTCATAAAAATGCCATACCCAACAGATTTTATAGTAATTATACAATATTTAATAAGTTTTACTAAGCTACTGTTTTTATCTAAAAGATATCTCCTCTCAACTCCTAATGATAGACATAAAATATTCTCTCTATGACAGAAACAGCACTACACCGCACCCGCCTGCGGTTTTCATATCACTGAAGTTTTTCAGTTGGGATTTTTTACAAACGATACTTCCAGCCCGCGCCAGTGCTGGGGATGTACTGCGAGACAGGAACTGAAAAGAATGAAAGGAAATTCAGTTTTTTTCAGTTTTGCTATCCACCGATTCTGTTGCCAGAATACGCAACTCTTTGATGTTAAATGGATAATTAATTTTAGGTGTGATTTTTTATGAAGGATTGTGAAACAATAAAAACATAACACATTGAAATATAATTATTTTATCTCTGTAGAAACTGAAATCCTATGACCAGACTCCGGGAACGGATCAACCATCCCCGGCGCACACTCTACCCGTTCTTTTGCGCAGCCAGCAGCAATTCTAAAGCCTTTTCCCGCCCCTCTGGTGGAATTGCATCAATCAGCTCTTTAACCCTTCCCTGCCCGTTCAGCGCGCTTGGGCTGACCGAATGGGAGAAAGCAACATTCATCACAAACGAGTGACCACACTCCACGTTAGAGCAATAGCAGTACACATCGTACAGCTGAGGGTGTTTTCTGTTTGTTTTACCGATCCGCGCGACTGCCTTACATGTTGGGCAGTACATTTTCATCATCTTCATCGTTTTATCCTTTTGCCCGCCAGAAAAAGGGATTCTGGTTCCCTGCCTCTTGTTCTGAACGTGTAACACTGGTAACACGCGTAACATCGTTGATTTAAATGAATTTAATCCGTTACCAGTTAACTAAATTAAGAGGTAACGCGTGGTAACACACCGTTTTTTGTTACCACTGTTACCAGTACATATTTTTGACTGGTAACAGTGAAGAACCGCATCAGTAGCGGGTGTTACCTCTGTTACCAGTGTTACCTCATAAAAATAAGACTCGCGCGATAATTACTCGGGATCGGCGCTTCCCAGTACCTGCGTATTGAACTGATACACTCGCTTAACCCCTATTTCTGGCAGGCGTATGCTGTTTTGTGTCCGCCCGTCCTCACCGGCTTTCAGCCAGCCCGCATCCACACACAACCTGGCCACCTTACGTGAATCAAATCCTTTACAGATTTCCTTCCAGCCGGACGGCAGCACATAAAACGTCACCACCGGTTCTGTGGTGTTGTCGCCTTTGTCCACCTTCCTGAACCCCATCATTGAAAGCGGCCGGTTTCTGTCATCGTACCAGTCTGCAAAACGGCTGAACTGGTTTCGCGTCATGAAGTCGCGTACCTGTTCAAGCGCGGTTTTGTCTTCCTGATTGGCCGCATGACCACGATCGGCCATCCACGACGCCAGGCAGCATTCAGCCGCCCGGAATGCCTCACCTTCCGGCCAGCCGGTGATCCCGGCCTGAGTGGCCAGCTCCCCGGCCATCGCCACCAGAGCAAAACGGGTAACCGCACGGCCAACCTGATTCCCGGCATTTTCTGGTGTCAGTCTGCGGGTATATTCTTTCAGCAGGGTTTTCGCCTGGCGGGTCAGCTCAGGCAGATCCCCGGTCAGACAGTACAGCCAGTCGCGGAAAGGCGTGCCGTGATAATGCACCCCCGACTGTTCCAGATGTTCTGCCAGGGTCTTCCCGCCACTGAAGCCGTGCAGCTCCTCAAACACTCCATATTTACCGGAATCGCTGGGGATCTGGATCATCCTGACCTCCACCCCGGCATAGGTTCGTTCACCGGCGTTGGCCGCATGTTCCACCAGTGACAGCTCTCCGGTGGACAGAAACAGCAGATTCCAGCGGTTGGTTTCTCTCACAGAACCATCCGTTCTGGCTCTGGCTTTCCCCTGCCCGTTCGCCAGCATATAGGCAATGTTTCCCGCCTCCCTTCCGTCAACCTCCCGGATCTCATCGAGCATCAGGGTCGCATCATTGCGACGGCTCGCCGTTCCTTCCAGCGCATTGCCGGTAGCCCGCCACGTGTGCCAGAAGTCCGTACCACCGCAGACCGATGCGGCCACTTTCATGGTCGTGGTTTTACCGTCCGTCGATTCCCCTTTCAGGTGATAGCCGCCGCCACTCACGCCAACCAGCGTCAGCAGCGGTGCAGCAAAGGCCAGACTCACCGCAAACGCCAGGCGGGCATTGCTGACACAATAACGCCCGATATTTTCCCGCCACTCGTCAGAAGTACCGCTGACGCGAAAATCCCGCCCCTGTACACTCGACGTCTGCAAAATAACCGACTGGGCTTCACGGCCAATCACTTCGTCCTGCAGGACATACACGCCGCCATGCCAGCCGGTTTTATTCACACAAGTGACTTTTCTGTCTGGTTTACACAGGGACAGGTATTCCATCAGGAAAGCTCTGGCCATCCCGTTGATGTTGATATAAGAAAGACCATTAACCAGTAACACGCGGCGCAGCTCTTCCCCGCTGCCGCCCAGCATTTCCATCGGCATAGCCCACTTGCGGCTGTTACCGTTTGTGTCCTCCCACTCCAGCAGACGCCCATAATTACTGCCGTCTGCATCACAGGTGATCGCAGTCACCCGCAGCGGACTGCAAATCTTGATATTGCGGATTTCCGTATCGCCATCAGACTTGTTAACCAGTTTGTCATACCACAGGTATTCCTTGGTCAGCCTGAATCCCTGCGGCAGCCGGGTCTGCCCTTTACCGTGTAGCGTCATTTCCTCGCGGAAGGCTTCACGCGCCCGATCTTTACCCACCTCCTGCCGGTAATCATCCCAGTCCGCCTTATGGCGTACCGGGGGAAGCGTCACCCAGCCATCCACCGCTTTAGCGGCTTTCTCAGCCTGAATACGTCCGGTATTTTCCTTCCCGTCAGCCAGATCATTATCTCCGGCCAGAATGATCCGGGTCTCCGGCCAGCGCTTTCGTACTTGCTCCGTCACTTTCAGCAAATTGGTGGCCGCAACAGCCGCCACGATCCACCCTTCAGCCAGAAGGCTGACGGTCAGCGCCGTGGCATAGCCCTCCGTGATGATCACCTGTTCAGGTGTTTCAGCGGGTATATCGTTAAGGGCAATGAATGCGCCGGACAGCTGGCTGCCGGGTAGCAGGCTTTTATCACCGTCAGGGTTGATAAGCTGGCCACCGGTAATAGTCCCGGCAATATCCGTCAGTGGTAGCAGCAGCGAACCGGCAGAAAATGTCATCCCGGCCAGATTCAGAGATTGCGCCAGCAGGGGGAGTGAATACCCGTGTAAGCCCTTATTTGTCAGATAGATCGGCTCACCGTTCCGGCACTGCTGTCTGAGTCGGGTATACCGCTGCGCGCCCGTTTCTTTTCCTGCCGCCTTTTTCCTGGCGGGCAAAGCGGGTTTCTCCAGCATTTCAGGTAATGCAAGCACCTCAGATACCACATCTGCGGCTTCCTTTACCTTTCTCCCGGTCACCAGACGAACCAGATCCAGACCATCACCATGACCGCACTGATTACAAAACCAGGTACCCCGTCCCTCTTTATCGTCGAGACGAAAGCGATCTTTGCCGCCACAGGCCGGGCAGGCTCCATGACGCCCCGCTGGCGGCACTTTGATACCTAAAGCAGACAGAATATGTGGCCAGTGCCCGACAGCAGCACCTGAAACCGCAGACACAGGTTGATTCCTCACAGCAGTCCCCCCTGGTCTTCCGGTTTCACAAACTCAAAATCTTCAGGGAGATCTCCATCAGGGGCACCAAAAATAATATCCCGGTAAATCTCCCGCATCTCTGTGACACCAAAAACTGACAGGTGAATATTTTCTGACATGAAGCCAGGTTTAAGCATTTTTTCCAGTTGTTCCCCGGCCAGCATGCAACCAACTTCGGCACCAAATTCAGTCACCCACGGCATTTCAATATGATAAATAATATTGCTCACGACTTTTTCGTGGGTGAGTTCTATTCGTTCGCCATCTTCAATATAAACCGGTTCATTATGAACACGCTCCATTAAGGAAATGAATGCATCAGCAATGTAGTACCGTAAGACTGCTGTTCGTAAAGCATGCGCCTTTAAATTTTGATTATTATTCATCGCGCATCTCTCCCTTAATTGTGCTGGTTTCCTTAACAACGCCATCCAGTTGTTCGGCAATACAGGCCACTAAAGCCGCAGCGCCTTCCGCTGAAACAGTTCTCGCTCCATTCACTGTGGGAACGGACAGGACCTCTGCAAGAAACTCACTGGCCAGTGCCGCCCGTAACAGACGACTCTCACCCAGTTCGCTCAATATGCAGCCTTGCTTAAAATTCATGGATTTCATGCAATCACCTCCCCGGCACTTTTCACAGGGATACGGGCAGCAAAGCTCAGGATAAATTCAGTGGCAAGTTTAAGGCGTGCAGCATGCTCGCAGTCTGCGATTACACGCACAGGACGTGGACGGGCATCACGGTCTGTACGGCGAACAGCCAGAAAGACAAAGGTAAATTCAGGGTGAGATAAAGCAGGGACTGTAGCCATAATGGCAACCTCCGTTAGATAGCGGGTAACGCTACCACCGGAGTTCCTACGCTCATGGGTGGTAGCCCAGACGGGGGTAGGAATACCGGCTCTAACGGATACCGGCCAGCCCGAAAGCTGCCCCGCCTGGACTACCATAATTCTGATGATGTGGCGTAAAAAATAAAAACATGCAGTCAGCCACCACACCATAAATTTTAGGTGAGTCAAAGCTACGACACAAAAAAACACGCCTGGCGCGTGTTGTGTCGCCGTTAGATTACACGGGTTCCTACGCCCGGCTGCCGATTTTGCGGCAACCTTTAAACTATATCCCGCGCATTCCTGGTGAGGCAAGAAATTTATAACCGAAAACTGAACATTGCCTGGATTAATTAACGCTGGCATGCTTAAGCCTCTGCTTAAAAATAGTTCTTCATTTTTCCTGATGCTGTAAACGAGACCCGCCTCTGAGCGGGTCTTTCTGTCGCGAAGTCAATCAGCAAACGTCAGGGCGCTCTCATCAACAGCCGCGTACAGTTCAGGTTCACCGAGTGCATAGCCTTCATTGCGCAGGTAGGAATGTACGTATTCACTGTTTTCATCATCAAACTCAGCACGAAACCACCGTGTTATCGCCTGAGTGTAAATATGCAGATTATCCAGCGTCGTTACTGCCAGACGCTTACCCGGCATAAACGGGGGAATAAACGCAAAGCGGCCAGCAACAGAACTTGTAGCCATCTGTGCAGCATTCACATCAGCCGGGCGGTCTGCGGCATTAAATAACTTCAGGCGTTGATGTGCTGCCAGCTCTGCCCCAACCAGTACAACCAGACGAGGATCTTCACGAAACTGCTCAGCAATAAGCTCAGTAATCAGATGGTTGGCTAGAGCATCTATATTTTTCCAGGTGCCAGTCTCTCCCAGCATGACTGGCTCAGAGATGATTTGCTTTCCGTTCCCGTAGGCTTTCGCCAGTGCATGCCAGCCAATATTGACATCCTCGCCTTTTTTATTAATTTCCGGGTTTGTAGTATTTGCAATCGACACACCATTGAAACCGACCCGCAGCATGTCAAGCGCATATGCCTGGGCAAAAAAGCCCTCAACCGTTTTCTCAAACTCATCCGGCACGCCGGTATGGTAAATATGAGACATATCGGAATAGCTGATCCGGGCGCAGGTATCCGTCTCGGTCAGAAAGAACTCCGTACCATTGATTGCCATTTTTTTGTGGAAACGGCCACCATCCACACGTCCGGTATGCAGTTCACTGGCACCAATATTGACGGCATTACCTGACACGGCGTTAACATCACGTAGGGTGATATTTTTAATAAGCCACCCGGATTCCAGAATTGAGGTACGCAGTATATTTTCAGTGGGTTCGCTTAATGCAAAGCGTCTGTTTGATTCTTCCTGATAGTTAGTGCCAGTGACGAATTTATTATGATAACGACGTGCTGCGTCCGGCCTTTCAGTTTTGAAGGCATACATAGCTTTTCACCTTTTTAAGTATTTAAGAAAAGATTTTATTTTTGTACTCAGTAACCCGATTGTATTTCATTACATGCTCAACATAATCCCGGTCACTTACGACTGAACGTAATACATTATTATCTGCTCGATAGTACTCCCTGTAAGCCATAGCTCTTGCCATTCCACCGTTATTTAATACATAACGATCAGTTGGAACGCTACAACGGCTAATAATTTCACTCACAGAATCAGACAAAGATTTGAGTGCATCTGTAATAAATTTAATATCACGGACAACGTCACCGTCATTAAACACAGAAATAAAATCAGCAGGGATCTGGCCGGATTGAGGAAATATGTTCAGTAAACGCTTCTCAACTCCCTTACCAATGTAGTTAACTTCATCGGCCAGTACGCCCGGTAAAAGCTTGATTGTGCTCAGTCGGCTATGTTGCTCATTCAGCCGGGAAACGGCCAGATGGTAACACCGTTCAGCATCCGCTCGTTCAGCATGCCCCGTTTTATTCGTTTTGGCTTCAGCAATGCTACTGACGCCGTTTTTTGAGAATGTGCTTTTCCATGCAACTTCCGCATTTGTCACTTCACGCTGCCGAAAAGATAACTCTTCCTCTTCCTGACGACACAACTGGGCATAACGGCTCAGGAGCAGGTTGATCTCATTCGCCACAGCTTCCGTATCAGGTACTGTTAACCCCGTAAGTGAATACAACTTTTCACCTTTAGCGCGCAGCTTATTCAGTGAATATATTTCAATAATACGCACAATACAGGCCGTGTCGCTATGAGTCTCTTTAAACGGGCTTACTTTATAGCTTCCTAACACGGAAACATATTCATTCTTAATTGGAAGGGATATGTATTGACTCCCCGCCGGTTGTAGACGGTAATTCATATAAACTCCTCATAAATGCCACTAATACTAATGTTTTTACTCTGAAGAATGACTATCACGCCAAGCATAGTAGTCACCGGCACGCCATCGAGACATACGACCTAATTTGATTGGTTTAGGAAAACGACCTAGAGAAATCAGTTTATAAATCCATTTATCAGTAAACAGACAATCAGATGTAATGAATTTCATATCAATGAGCGAGTCAGCAGAAGGACGATTATCAGTAAACCCCATAATGAGTTCCTCTCTATGTATCAATCTATATCAACGAAGAGGATTAAAACATCGTTCAAAAATATAAAAAAGGCGAGTAAGCAAAAAATACTTACCCACCAATAATGTTAATTATTTGTAAAAATTGGTTTTTTGAAAATACTAGCAATCATTTTGCAGATTACTTCGAATGATAAGGGCGGTTCTTTCTTATCAGGCCAAAATTCGGCTGCTCGGGAAAAAACAAGCTTTGTTAGCGCTGTAGCATTGTCTTTTTTGACATTAGAGTTTTCTTTGTAAAGATAAATGGCCACACTCAAAACTTGATTTCGCTTTGTTGCATGTCGCTCTTGTTGTGCAATTGATAGCGACTTATATACCTCCGAAGAAGAAACATCATTATTAATAATATTATACAGTTTTCGAACATCATCGCTTTCTATATAGCCATCATGCTCAAAAAAAAGCCCATCAGAATTTTTCCAGTCTATCTGAAAGAACTTTATCTCTTCTGAAAACACTTCCCCTGCTGGAACAAGAAGAGATGGGTATACTGGGAATTGCCCACTAAAATAAATAAAATCCTTCTGGATTCCTGGTGGGTATTTAAAATAACCTTTTATACGTAAAATAACTAAATTCTTGTCATTTTTTATCTCATGTATTTTTATGAGACTATATTGACTAATATAACTATACCCCTCGTCATCCTTATCCAATGAATCAAGATGATTAATAAATTCATTTATACATCTAACTCGATGCTTTGAGAAATTACCCTCCCTGCCAACAGATGCAGAGAATGAAAGTTCATTCTCTCCTGCCAGATAAAAAACATCCGCCTCTTCGCAATTTAGCATCTTAGCAACTTCTGCTACTTGATAATGCGTGCGAAATAGTTTCAAAGGAATGGTTTTATTAGCCATTACGATTCATTCCCTCAATAAAATCAGCATACCATTGCATCATTTCTCTGCGTCCTTCCAGATATTGAGCATGGTTATAAATTCCGCGAATAGAATTTTTATCTAAATGAGCAAGCTGGGTTTCAATCCATGCACTGTTAAATCCTTTCTCATGCAGAATTGTACTCATCGTATGCCTGAAACCATGCCCCGTAACACGCCCTGCATATCCAATACGTTTAAACACCTGATTAATGCTTGCTTCACTCATAAATTTGCTAGGATCGTTGCGTCCAGGGAACATCAGCGGGTAGTTCCCAGTTAGTTCTTTCAAACATTTGAGATGGGATAATGCTTGTTTTGGCAACGGGACAATATGGCTCCTACGCATTTTCATACGTTCTTTTGGGATCTCCCACACCGCATTATCAAAATCCACCTCACGCCACTCACCTGCTCTTAGTTCTCCTGTTCTTAGACCCGTCAGGATAAGTAAATGTGCCCCCAGCAATACAATTGGGCTTCCTGAATAAGCGTTAAGGGCAGTAAAGAACTCCGGCAGCTCGTTGGCTTTGAGGAATGGATAGTGGACTGCTTCATGTCCTTGCATCGCACTGGCAAGATCCGGTGCAGGATTGTAGATTGCTCTACCCGTTACGATGGCATAGCGGAAAACTTCACCGCATCGCTGACGGACTTTCTTCGCTTTCTCCATAGCACCTCGTGCTTCTATCAACCTCAGTACTTCAAGTAGTTCAAGGGGCTGAATATCGGCTATAGGTCTGTGTCCAATATGCGGGAAAATGTCTTTCTCAAACGCCTCAATTATGTCTGAAGCATAGCCCTCAGACCATTTGGGAGATTTCATTTTGTGCCACTCTAACGCCACTTCTCTAAATGGGTTAAGTGTCTCGATCGCTGCGTTTAAAGCATGCTTCTTTGCTTTTTTCACTTCGCCAGGATCTTCACCAGCGACGAGTAGTTTCTTTGCGTCTTCGCGTTTTTGTCTGGCATCGGCGAGGGTGACTGTTGGATAGACACCAAAGGACAAGCGCTTCTCTTTACCAGCAAAACGGTACTTCATACGCCAGTAACGCGAGCCATTAGGTTCAACCTGAAGGTACAGGCCACCTCCATCAGATAGCTTATAGCTCTTCTCTTTTCCTTTAGCGGCTTCAACCTTGCGGGCATTCAGCATCATTGGGGGCACATTTCCTAGACCGAACAGAACATGCCCCCGATTGTGCCCCCAATTGTATGTTGATTTCAAGAGATAGGGGTTGACGTCAAATGACGAAGAATCGCGTAATAACTATGTTTTTAAAGGGTTTTGTTGATTTGAGATGACTTGGAAATACTAAGGGATGGTGCCGATAATAGGAGTCGAACCTACGACCTTCGCATTACGAATGCGCTGC
>OGJZ01002718.1_pt1 | contig 12211 bp, 4 predicted proteins | sample 1572321 | NCBI WGS metagenome assembly OGJZ01 (sample SAMEA2582086, study PRJEB24529) | metagenome | biome: Human gut stool | place: China | collected 2011 | reverse complement strand
CCATGCCGAACAGCCGGCCGCTCTTGCTCTTCTCGTTGTTGAAGTTGTACTGCCCCACATAGTCGTTCTCGCCGTCCTCCGCAGCCGCCACAAACATGTCGATAGGCACACCGTCGATAGCGGTACGCACGGTGACCGCGTTCAAATCGCTGCCGCCCGTCTCGTACTGGTAACGCTGCGGAGGGGTGAGAAGCCCCATCTCCTTCAGCACGTCGTTGAACAGTTTGGCACCGCCTGTGTTCAGCGACATGGACGAGTCGGAATAATCACTCTTCAGACAGATCAGGTTCATGGCGATGCCACCGGGACGGACGGGATATTTCTTTTCCGCCTGCTCCTTGCCGCCAACGGTGAAGCTAAGGTTCGTGCCGCCCTTGCTGATATAGATACGGATGTTCTTGCTCGGATATTTCGTGGAACTGGTACCCTGAATACGGATATAACAGTCACGAAGCACGAAGTCGTATTCGGATCCGAAAGGGGAGTAATAGAAGATATCAGCCGAAAAGTCCGTCTTCTTGTTGTTCTCGGCATACACGTCATCGAGCTTGTTCTGGCGCACGATACGCAGCACCCCCTTACCCTTGGCACGCAGCTTGTCCATATCCACAGTGTCGGTATCACCCAGGATATCGTTCTCTTCGTACAGCGCGATCATCTCCTCACCGTCCACACTGTCCACCATCCGGTTCTCCAGTTCCTCGTCGTCACTCAACCGGCGGGTATAGATACGCACGCTCTTTACCTCCACGTCCGCCCCGGCGCTGTCAATGGTGATATATTTCGGATTGTCCTGGCGGAAGCTGAAGGCGTTGTCGTAGATGTCGGCACCGGTACGGTTGCCGTCCACATAAAGCTCCATCAGACGGCTCTCATTGCGGGTACCCACCATGAGGGCCACCTTGATCCACCGGTCTTCCACATAATTCGTGCCCAGCTTGATCTCACGCTCCACCAGCTCGTCGTCCTCGTTGGTATAGGACACTTTCTCACCGGTCTTGAAACTCGCTTCCGAAGGGGTGATATAAAGCCCCTTGCCACTGTCGAGACAGTCCACAACTGCGGTATCGCTGTCAGTGGGATTGCTTACCCGGAGGGTCAGTTCAATGGTCAGCCCCGTACTTTTCACATCGGTGGCAAAGGGCCGGTAGCCGATGACGGCTTTCGCACCGTTGGTCAGCTTCAGCGCCTCACCCGTCCAGCCGTTGCTGCTCCAGTCAAAACCCTCGAACGTGGTCTCCACGCCGTTCGACTCCCATGTTCCGGGGTTACTCTCCCCGTTGCTGCGACCCGCCGCGTCAAGCTTGACCGCTAGGCCGTAGGTGGCCTCGCTGATATCGATACCGCTCTCACCCACGTCGATGCGCAAAGTGTACCCGGTCGGACCGGCTTTCAGGACAAGCGTCTGCGTGCCTTCCTCGGTAAACCGGTTACTGTAGGTCATCATGCTGCGAGAAGCGCTCACGGTACTGCTCTTGACGCCGTTTTTCCAGAACTCCACTTCAGCGGGCACACGGTCGGGATCATAGGCCACCCAGTCGAAAGTGAGCTTCTCGTAGCGGCCGGCTTCAAGGACCGGCTCCAGATGCTCGTCCCGTCCGAGGACATGCCCGTCGGCATGAATGAGCTTCAAACCGATGAAGGGCGCGCCGGTTCCGGCCTTCAGCAGGTCGATATGGATGCTCTCGCTTTTCAGCGTGAGGTCGTCAGTTTCCATCTCGGCCACCAGCTGGGCGGTATGCCGCCCCACGGACAGGCCGGTCATGGAAACCTCGAAACTGCCGTTCGTCGTGCCGCTGCGGGTGACCGTATGCGCGTTCTGCTGTACACCGTCCACGTACAGGCTGACGGTTTTCGTGCCGGTACCGCTCACGGCGTAGGGTATACTCGCGGAATCATAGGTACCGTAACCGCCGTTCTGGATGGTGGCCGCCAGGTTGTAACCGCAGGAAAGGGACAGGGTGACGCTCTTCACGCTCACGTACGCCTGCTTCTTCTGCGCCTTACCCGTGGTGGGATCGGTAGTCTCGGCAATGACGTAGATATCGCTCGTGCCCACCAGCAGGTATTTGGTCAGGTCAAGGGTATAGGTACCCTTGCTCACTTCCTTCAGCGAGGAGGAATAAGTGGTGGTCGTCCCGCGCTTCACCTGGATGGTGACGGTCGCTTTCTGTCCGGTACTGCTACCCTTGTCATCACCGCCGGCAACCTGGTGGTCATAGGTATAGGTAAGTTTCACCGCTCCGCCTTCCTTCACGGTTTTCTTGTCGGTCTCGGCAAGCAGCACGATCTTGGTGGTGGAGGACTCACCGCCGCCACCGCTGCCGGCCGGGATGTCAACGCTCGCGATCTCCGCCCCGCTCTTGTTGGTCAGCGCAAGGCGGACACTGCTCTCGTCGTCGCTCACTTCCGCGCTCATGCCGAACACGGTACCGGCTTCCACCTCCTGGAATTTGGCGGCGACGGTCTTGTTCTGGACGGGATTGGTACTGTCAGCATCCAGGCTCTCGTCCACTTCCAGCTTGTCGATGGTCAGATCCACGTTGCCCTCGCTGTCGGGAACTTTCTTCTCGCCGTTCACCGTCAGGCTCTTCATCGTTCCGGCACCGCCGAAGTCCTCCCAGCTCGCCTCCTGCTCCCAGCTCGACAGACTTGTCCCCACGAACTGTTTGGTCTCCCATTTGCCCTGCGAGACTTCATAGGTGATGCAACGGCCCTTGTAACGGTATTTCTCATCCACGGCACCGATCGCGGAGGAAAGGACATAATAACCGCTCTCCAAAGGGACTTCCGCCGTCACATTATACGTGTTACCGCCACCACCCGTACCACCGGGAATATCAACGGAGGCAATCTCCGTCCCGGTCTTCCCCAGCAGGGTGAGTTTCACCGTGTCGTTCTCCTCATCAGGGACGGCCGTCATGCCACCGACCAAACCGTCGTTCACACCGGCGGCGGCATCCTCCGCCTGTTTCGCAGCCGCGGATGCCGCTGCCGCGGCGGAATTTGCAGTTTCAGCAGCCTGATTGGCGGTACCGGCCGCATCAGACGCCATACCCGCAGCTTTATTCGCCAAAGCCGCAGCATTATCCGCTTTCGTGGCAGACGCATTCGCCGTGGCAGCGGCATCATCGGCCGGTTTACGCAAAAGGGTAAGCGGAGCACTCACCAGCTCACTGCCGCGAAGGGCGGGGAGACTTTTGATATTGTCAAGGGAGCTGACCTCCACAAGTTCATCAACGCTCTGGCTCTCGGCCTTGATAGCGTTCAGGATCTCCTGTTTTTCCGCATTTGTCATGGCTAATCCTCCATTACCCTTCTATCTGTTTCACTATTTGGGAATAACAGCCCGGAGTAAGACCGGTAACAGCTTCCTTTATCAAAACCGCATCCTCCGATGTCAGATCCACATCCGCATCGGAACCCATAATCCTCATGCAAAGACTGTAAGCATGTAATTTCTTTTCATTATCCGTCTGAATATTACCGCTCGGACGGAAACCGGTACCGTTGAACAGGCACTGGGAGACTATGACTCCCATACACTGGGGTTTCTTATCAATCAACAGCACGCTACCGTCGAAATCCTTAAAATACACATTAAAATTTACTTTCATATCCTTTATTTTTAGATATATGTCATCTTAACGACAATTCCATTAACAACCTCAAGGGTATAGTTATAAGTTATAAAATCACTCTTTACAGCCCACTGGAAGGTACCTGAAACACCCTTTCGGTAACTGTATGTCCCATCGCTGGCCAGGCTCCATCCCGTACCGTAATTGTTCGACAGGATATCACCACAATACACCGCCCCGTTCACATGCACACCACCGTCAAAATAGCCGGCATAAGTATTGGCACTGATAGGATAGCTCTGACCAGAGGACTTGCTGGAGGCATAGATAGCGGCACCACCCAGATTCGAGCCTACGGCCTTGACACCGAACCGTCCCTGCGTGGCGGCATTAAAGGACACATCCACAATACCCTCCATGTCCGTTTGTGAGACACCAAGTTTCAGACTGCGGGAATCATTGCCGAAATAATCACCGGCTTTCCAGTACAACCGTCCGGAATCAATCGTAAAACCGCCGATTTTACCCTCATAGGCATACACTGTACCGTAAATCTTGGCGTTGCGCGTCTCAATACTACCGTCTTCCAGAATCTTGAAATTATCATTAGCCGTAACAAGCCCCTCCAAAGTGATATTATCGCCCTTGATTTTTACGCCGTCACCCCCAACACCTACAAGGGATTTCAAATTTCCATCACCGTCAATGGCATACAACCCGGAATATTTGGAAGTAACCATCAGGCCGGTCTCTTCCAGCAGGTTCTCGTCTTTGTCGAACACCGCCGCCGAAATCTTTACCAGACGCTCCGACTGCTCGAAAAGGGTTTTATAACGGTGTGTCAGGGATTCCACACGGTCGGTGCCCAATATGAGCATATACAGGTAAATATCACCGGTAAAACTCAATTTAAAATCACCTGTACCGTTCCAGAGTCCGCTACAGGTGTACTGTACGTACCCGTCGGTCGCGGACAGTTCTTCCTCCACCTCCATGCTGTTGAAATTGGCAAAGCCTGTCTTATCCACACCCACAAACTCCACACGCAGCGTGCCGGCCTTGGCACAGCGGTAAAAGAAAGTCAGGAACACCGGGACGGCTTCCTTCTCCCCACTGTCATTTTCAGGCATGGAGGGAATACTTTTCAGGTTCTCACGTTTCTGGAGGATGTACTTGTTACGAATCCGGACAACCGTACGGCCGTCATCCTCGGTCACGCTCGCGCTGTCACCCTTCCTCGTCAAGACGTTACCGTTCGCCCAGATCCACCGGTTGCCCACAAGGAAGAACACGGTCTCGTTCTCCGTGTTCCACTTCATAAGGCCGTCATCAAAGGCGGGGTTATTCAGGTAGCCGCGCTCGGTGGCGAAGTCATTCCGCAGGGCGGTGACGGAACTGACGATTTTCCCCTCGACTATCTCGAACTTCGTCTTGATATCCTCGCCCGTTACCAGAAGGAACGTACCACGCAGGTAGGCGTTGTCGCTGTAAAGGCCGTTGCCGTGCGGCTGGTTGTCGGCGGGGAACCAGTCGTCGCTGATGCCGTCCAGGTTACCCAGGCGGGCACGAAGGCAGCCGGTGAAGTTTTTCGCCTTCACGCCGTCCATCACGTCCATGCGGGGCTGCCCGTCCTCGGTGGCGGAGATCAGGATCAGGTTCTGGCGCAACGGGTTTTCCGTATTACCCATCAGCACACATTCGTCACCGGGGGCAGGAAGGGAAGTTCCGAACTCATCCACGCCCACGAGGATGGAATCACCCTCCACGTCGGCAACCTCCACCCAGTAGCCTTTCAGGTTCCCGCCGGTAAACGTGGCGCAGCGCATCAGGTCATGCGCCCGGAAGGTATTCGCCTGCTCGAAGGTGATTTTATAAAAGCCGTCCTCCAGAACGGCGGTCTTTATCTTGCCATTGGCGGCGGACACACAGAGCTGGCCGCCCACGCTGCGAACCTTCTCGATAAGCAGTTCCAGCACCACCATGACCTGACGCACCGTCAGCTTGTCGATGGTAAGGTGCGAAAGGGCGTCCTCCATCCACAACCGCCAACCCTCACCCAAAAGGCCGTCCACGAATTTCGGGCTGCGAAGAAGCTCACGCACGACAAGGGTCAGCAGTTCGGCATTGCCCTTGCCGTCGATGTGGCCGTTCTCCTCCGGACCGATGCCGACGCCCTCCTCGAAGGTGATTTTCTTTTTCGCGCGGTCGGCCTTCTTTTTGCTGATGAACTCCGCCTGGCTTCTTCTGGCCGAGAAAAGGTTGTTGTCGGTGGGAAGCGTGTTATCCCAGCTCCTTATGATGTCGGGAAGGTTCGCGCCGGCCGTTCTGGTATAATTCCTCACCTCCTCGATACTCCCCTTCAGGCTTTCCATCACGCCGGTGGAAAGCGCGTCACCGATTTCAAGATCCACCTGTGAGGGGAGCGCCACCTTCCGCGTGATTTTCGTGATACGGCTCAAACGGTAGCCCGTTTCCGGGAAATACTCCGTGCTTTCCAACCGGACGCGGCGGCCCGGGTAAAGGTCTATCCCGTTACGCTCGACATACACGTGGTCCGTCGGGCCCTTATACACGGAAACGTCGACGGCGTTCTCCGCGTTGTACCTGTTCACCGCCGTCAGGTATTCCTCCTCGGCAAGCGCGTAGTATTCGTCAGGCATGCGGATATTCCAGAGGATATACCTGTCACCCGCTTTCGGGACAAGGCGGTCACCGGGAAGCTGCGTGTCGTCATCATACGGCCAGATGGTGATGATCTCGAACTCGCGGGTGTCACTGTCGAAGTTCACCTCGAAATAGTAGGTGCCGTCCTCTTCCTCGCCAAGACCGGCAAGTTCGCCACCTTCCTGGAAGGAGACACGTTTCACCTTGCCGGCAAGTTCGTAAGCGTTGGGATCGAAGTTCAGCGTGTCATCCCGGAAATACCAGATCACGAAAGGGTTGCCGTCCTCATCCGTCACCTGCGCGCTGCGTACAGAGGTCACGGTACCCACGCGGCGGGGATAGATATTCGCGAAGGCGTCCTTCTCGTAGTGGTGGTGGATGCCGTACTTGTCCGTGTCCACATCCACATATTTGGCACCGTCGGGAAGCTGGAGGCGGCTGTGGCCGTATTTCTCCGGGTCGATGTTCCGGGACCTGCCCATCGGAAACAGGCGGGTGTAGAACTTCGCGCCGTCGGCCTTGTCGCGGGAGAGTTCCGTCAGGCCTTTCCCGTATGCCAGGGAGACCTCCTCACCGTGTTCGCAACGGCAGAGGTTCACAGTCTGGCCTTCCACCCACCACTCGGCGCCCGGCACCTTGCCGGCGAGTTCCTTCAGGGCATCGGGGCAGTACTTCCCCTCGTAGTCGATGACCACGTTCTCGGTACCTTCCACACGCCCCACTTTCCAATCGGTGATGCCGCCCATGCCGTCATTGATGGACTTCACGATCAGCGCCATGTGCTCCCGCGGCGGGGCGGTCAGCGTGAACACCGGCTCCGGGTCGCCGTCCACCACGTTCAGGACGAGGAAACGTCTCATCAGGCTCTCGATGCCGTAGAACTTCACATCGTATTTCCACTCCTGCGTGCTGCGTTCGTCCGGAAGGTAACGCTCCTGGAGCCAGTAGCGCTCGCCCTCGAAATCCACGTAGTCGTTCACCTCCAGCGCCACATACTCGTACAGGGTGAAGGAGAGCGTCAGCACGTTGTCCGACTGGATCGCCTTCACCTGCGTCGAACTGTCGTCCGGGGAAAGGACCGCCTTCGCCTGCCTGTTACTGTCATATACCGTTAAAAGCATGTTCGAATGGTGTTTGAACGTTGTTTAAATGATTGGTTCGGGTTCGCGGAATTTCACCTTGAAGCGGCCGGCCTGCACGCCTTCCCGCCAGAGGTAGGTCAGCGGGGTGAAGCCGGGACAATCCAGGTAATGCACGCGAAATGTCAGCTCCAGCTGTGGAAGATACAGCGAGAGCCAGCCTTTGTCGCCGGTTTTCAGGAAGGAGATGAAGGACATGTATTTCTTCAGCCACTCCCCTTTACCCGGGGCATACAGGGCAAAGGTCAGCGTGATGTCGCGCGCTTCGTTGGCCACTGTCAGAATGTCGGAATATTTCTCCCCGTTCTCCTCACGTATGTCCACGGCGGTGTGCGCTTTCGTCTTGCTCGCGGCAAGGATGGCTTTCAGGTTGTCACGCCCGCCGCGCTTCTCTTCGGTCAGGAATACGCCGTACTCCGTCCAGATATCGGTGCCGTTGATAAGGAACAGCCCGCCCATGATTGGTTCCATGCTCATGATGATTTCATTCTTAGTCCGTCACGTATGATTCGTTTTATATCTTCCTTTATCTCGCCGAGGAAACCGGCGCTTTTACCGGTATTCTCCGCAATCTTAGCCAGGTGTCCCTCGGCACTGGCCATGCGGCCCGCCACGTCCTCGGTCTTCTCGTCAATGCTTACCCAATGGTTCAGGCCCGAAGTGAACATGCCTTCCAGTTTAGTGCCCTGGTCCTGCGACATGGCCGAGAAGCCGCCGGCGCGGCCGGTCTGCGTTGTGGATTTACCCTCCTCCGTGATGCCGGCAGTGTCAAACATCTCCTCCTTCTTGGCACGGGCACGCTCGAAAATGTCCGAGTACCGGGTGCGCAACGTGTCGGCTTCCTCCTTCGACAGGATACCGTCGCTCATGAACTCGGCGAACGTCTCCTGCCATTTCTTCAGCTCGTCCGAATAGGTGCCGTTCACGATGGATTTCAGGATGGCGTTCTCCATGAACTCGTCCACGCTCGCGATCACGTCTTTCGAGTCCGTCTCGAAATCCTTCAGCAGGTCCTTCATGCCGCTGCGGATACCGTCGAAAGAGGTGTCCGTGATGGCTTCCTGCCATTGCCTCTGGAGTTCCAGCAGCGTGTTCGCGTCAGAGACGTACTCGTCAAGCCACTGGCTCTGGTCGTACTTGCCCGAATGGAGTTTCTCCCAGATGTCGGGAAGTTCCTGGAGCCGGGCCAGTTCCTCGGGGGAAAGGCTCCAGAGGGAATCGGTATCCCGCACCGATTTGCCCAAGTAGGCGGAAACCGTGTCCCAGTCACCGCTGCCCATGGCCTTACCGATGTAGTAGTTGTTCGAGTGGTGCGAACTGTGGTATCCCATCTTTGCCGCGAGCATCTGGCGGTCGTTCTCAATTTTCTGCTGCTGTTTCTCGTAGGCACTCCGGTAGTACTCGGTGGAACGTGCGCCGCCGGAGCTGGCCATCTCGTCGGTCAGCTTCTCGATGGCGGTGGTCAGGTACTTGTTCGATTCGGTCAGCCGCTCCACCAGTGCGTTCACCTCCCTGGCATTGCCGTGCGAGGAGAACAGGCCGAAGGTCACCGTGTCCAGGATGTCCCTCACCCCGTAGAAAAGCGAGCTGCCGATCTGCGTGAACAGTTCACCGGAAAGGATGTTCTCCAGGATACCGTTCACCGCACCGAGCACGGAATCAAGAATACCGCTTACCAGCGTACCGATTCCTTCCTTCAGCACGTCAAGAATGGAAAGCACCGCCGCAATGATCTGCCCGATGATGCCGCCGTTTGAAAACGTCTCGGCAAGGGTACTGCCCACGCTGCCCATCACACCGCCCATGTTCTTCGTCACCTCGCCCAGTTTGCCGAGCCCCTGGACCACGCCGGCAAGGGAACCGGACTTCAGGCTCTGGAGCCCCTCGGCAAACCCGGTGAGGGATGAAACGGCGTTCGTACTGGAGGTGCGAAGGTCCTGGGCTGCCTTGTCGTTCGCCTCTGTCAGGGTGGCCACGCTCGCCGAGGCGGCGTCGAAAGCTTCCTGCGCGGTAGCCACCAGTTCTTCCGCTTCCTTCATGGCGGCGGGGTCACCGCTTTCAGCGGCTTTCTTCTGTTTTTCCTGTGCCACCACCAAAGCGTCAGCGGCGGTCTTCTCCCTTTCCTTGGCCTCTGTCAGCTCACGCAGCGTCGTCTGGTAAACGGAAAGGTCACGGGAAACCTCCTTGAACATATTCCGGTTAATACCGCCCGCGCTCCGGTCCTCCAGCTTCGCGATCAGCTCGCTGATCACCTGTTTGTCCTCGGCACCGGCATTCCGGTACTCGTCGGAGGCGGCATACTTCCGCAGTTTCGCCAGCGTAGGACGCAGCTGCTCTTCAAGCAGCCCGCCGAAATTGCCGAAAAGGCCGTCCCAGTCGATATCCGCCTTCAGGCTAGCAATCTCGGCGGCGGCAGTCTCTTCTTTCTGCTGGCGGCCAAGGCGTAGTACCTCACCCAAGTTGCCCGCCTCCTGTGCCTTGCGGATTTTCTCCGCGTATTCCTGGGCGATGGCCAGCTTCTTCTGCTGGTATGTCCCGTATTCCTTCAGGTAGTCGAGCATCGACTGGCGGGCGGCGTCATTTTCCTCCTGGGTCACCTTTGCCAGGTCGCCGTCACGTGCCGCCGCGGCCTTCTCCCGCGCCTCCTTCAGGGTGGATTCCTGCTCACCGGTCAGTTTACCCTTCTGCGCGTCCTTCCACTTCTTCTCCTGGGCGGCAAGTTCGGCGATCTCCTTGTCATAGTTCAGGCGGATCTGGCGGCGGCGTTTCTCACCGCTCTCCTTCAGAAGGTCAATCTCCGACTGGCGGTTCTTCATCTGGAGCTTCAGAAGCTCCGAGGCACGCTGCTCTTCCGACTGTTTCTCCTTTTTGGCGGCATTCGGGTCGGGTTTGGCATGGTCACCCAGGTCGAACTCCTTGCCGATATCCAGATATTCCTCCTGGAGCTTCCGGGCTTCAGCCAGGTAGCCGTCGCGGACTTCCTCAGCCTCACGTACGGCCTTTGCCTTTGCCTTCTCGTTATACTCCGATATCATGGACTGCGCGTCCACCCGTCCGTACGACTCGCTTTGGGCCATGTAAAGCCCCATGCGCGCGAACCAGCCCATCGAGCCGTCCACGTCTTCCGGCTTGCTGGCCTTGATCTCGTTCACCTTCTCGTCAGCCTCGGTGGCCTTGTTCACCAGGCTCTGCACCTTGGCCTGGAGGAAAAGCATTTGGATGTATTTCTCACCTTTTTTCTGAAGGATGTCATACCACTGGGCGATCGTGTCGTAATACCCGAAACTCTCGCCGTACTTGCGGTTCAGTTCCTCCACCTTGGCCTTCTCCTCGTCCTTCGTGCCGGTGAACTTCTTCAGGCTTGCCAGCGTGCTCTCGATCTCGAAACGGGTCTTGATCATCTGTGCACGGCCGTCGGACTCGATTTTTACCATTTCCCGGGCTTTCTCCGCGGCTTTCTCCTGCGCGGTGGAATATCTGTCCCAGGCGACGACAAGTCCCGTGATAACTGCTGAAAGACCCAACGTAAGCGTGGCCATCAGGGCCTGCGCGGCACCGGTGGAAATGCCCAGGGCGACAGCCAGACGGGTATTGGCGGCTGTCAGCAGGTTCTTCATCTTCACGACCGTCACCAGCCGGAAAGCGGAATCCTTGTTCAGCGTATTGAACACCTGCTGCAACCCCATCGTGATGGCCATCACGCTCTGCACGCGCGTCTGGATCTTTGCCAGGTTCTCGTTTTCCGAAGCGAAAAGAGACAGCGCGCCGGTGGCCGTGGTGAACAGACCGGCAAGGCCGCTCACGCCCGACATGAAGCCCTGGAGGTTCGCGTCATCGTGCGAGAGGATCTTCGTCTGGGTGTTCAGATCGGCAAGCGTGTCGGAAAGAAGAGCGGCCTGCTGTGCCATCTTCCGGTACTCCTCGGTATCCTGTTTCCCTTCCAGCCGCAGGCGGGCCATGTTGTCCTGGAGCTCACGCAGCTGCATGGAAAGGCGTTTGCTGCTTGCACGCGTCTTCTCCTGTTCAGCCTGGAGCCCGGCAAGGGCGCCCTTTTCCTCTTCAAGCGTTTTCTTCGCGGCGTTCAGTTCATCCAGGGCGGCTATCTTCGCCTTGCCGGGTGCGGCCCCCTGGTAGGCTTTCTCCAGCGACTTGATGTCGCTTTCAATCTGCCCGATGACTTCCTTCTGCTCCCGGATCTTGTCGGTCAGGCTCTTGCTACCGGCGACGGCACGTTCTTCCTCTAAGGAGATACGCTCGTACTCTTTACGGAGGTTCCGGACGCTCTTCTCCGCCTCGCGGTGCTCCTTTTCAAGCCCTTCAAGGGCGGCACGCTCTTCATCCAGGACCTTGCGGCAGGCCGCCACGTCGGCAGCAAGTTCCGCCTGTGCCGGGCCGGGCTTCATGTTCTGGAGCTGCGTTTCCATCCGGTGCAGGTCGGAATTCACCCGGTCGATGACCTTGCGCTGCTCTAAAATACGGGCGTTGATGGCAGCGGCGGCCTTCTCCGATTTCTCGGCAAGGATATCGACGGCAAGGCCGGCCTTGTCAAGGCCCCCTGTCAGATTGTCCTTCATCAGGAATTCGATTTCTACGGGCTTCATCGTTTACAGTTCTAAATTGCTTTGGTAAAAATTCACTATGTCGCCGGCTTCACGGGCGGCCGCCTCCGGATCCACCTCGCCGCCACCGCTTTGCGGAACCTTGGAGTCAGCTGCTGACCGGCGGACGTAACGCGGGGCGTCGGACAGCATCAGGATGAGCGTCTGGTAGTTCACCTTCTCCAGGATGTACCCGACAGTCCAGCCGAGATCGGAAGAGCGTCGTGTA
>OGJZ01002716.1_pt1 | contig 12212 bp, 13 predicted proteins | sample 1572321 | NCBI WGS metagenome assembly OGJZ01 (sample SAMEA2582086, study PRJEB24529) | metagenome | biome: Human gut stool | place: China | collected 2011 | reverse complement strand
TTGCCGACTAAAAAGTTAAAGCCGTGATCAAATTCAAGATCCACGGCATTTAAATTTCTAAATTTTTCAACAATTAAGCGGGAAATGGCCATTATTTCTAGAGGCGCATTGGCATAATGACGTATTCTGCGCTTGCATCTTCGCTGTTTTCAATTAAGCAGCTTGATGACGCATCAGTGAGGCGAATACGTACTTGTTGGCATTTTAAGGCGTTCAATACATCTAAAATGTAAGTCACATTAAAGCCCACTTCCATTTCTTCACCTTGATAATTCACATCCACGATTTCTTCTGCCACTTCGTGTTCAGGGTTAGATGCGGTAATTTTAAGTTGGTTTTCACTTAAGTTTAAACGAACGCTACGTACACGTTCATTTGAAAGGATAGAAGCACGTACAAAAGCTTGTTTTAAGGTTTCCCAGTTACCTTCTACGATACGAGTTGCATTACGTGGTAATACACGACGGTAATCAGGGAAACGACCATCAATGAGTTTTGAGGTAAACACAATGTGGTTTAAGTGGATACGAAGATTATTCGTGCCGATTTGCAAACGAGCAAGTTCGTCACTGCTTTCTAATAAGCGATTCAGTTCTAATACACCTTTACGAGGGAGAATAACTGAATGAGTTTGCAGATCTTGATCTAATTCGATCGTACAAACCGCAAGACGGTGACCGTCAGTTGCAACAGTACGTAATAAATTACCTTCCGTTTCAAATTTCATGCCGTTTAAGAAATAGCGGGCATCCTGGTTTGCCATTGAAAATTGGGTTGCTTCAATTAAGCGACGCAAGGTGCTTTGCGGTAAGGCAAAATCCACTTCAGATTGCCAATCCGTTAGATTTGGATATTCTTCAGCAGGCAGAGTAGTGAGATTAAACTTACTGCGGCCTGATTCTACAATGGCGCGATCTTCTTCAAAGGTAACTGTAATTTCAAATTCATCTGATAGCGTGCGGCAAATATCTAAGAATTTTTTAGCCGGAATGGTGAAAGCGCCATCTGCGGTTGAAGACGAAAGTTGAGTATAGCTAGAAAGCTCAACTTCAAGGTCTGTACCTGTAATAGTTAAACGGTTATCTTCAATTTGTAATAACACGTTATTTAATACAGGAATATTCGGACGATTGCTTAATACGCCACAAACTTGCTGTAAGGGTTTTAATAGATTTTCTCTTGAAATGCTAAATTGCATCATTGGCTCCTTATGCAGATAATGTGCGAATTAAATTCGCCCAATCTTCTTGAATACTGCTGTCTTTTTCACGGAATTTTGGCACTTCACGGCAGGCATTTAAGACTGTCGTATGGTCGCGTTCAAAGGCACGGCCAATTTCCGGTAAACTTTTATTGGTTAATTCTTTTGCTAATGCCATCGCAACTTGGCGTGGGCGAGTGACTGATCTTGCTCTGCTTTTTGATTTTAAATCTGCCACTTTAATTCGATAGTATTCTGCCACGACTTTTTGAATGTTTTCAATGGTTACCAAACGTTCTTGTAAGGCAAGAATATCTTTTAATGTGTCACGGACAAAATCAATATCAATGTGACCACCTTTGAAGTCTTGCATCGCTTTCACACGGTTTAACGCACCTTCTAATTCACGAACATTGGTGCGTAAGCGTTGGGCAATAAAGAATGCCACTTCTTCTGGCAGTTCCATATGATGTTCTTCTGCTTTTTTCAGCAAAATCGCAACACGAGTTTCTAAATCAGGTGGTTCAATAGCAGTGGTTAAACCCCAGCCGAAACGAGATTTTAGGCGTTCTTCAATTTTCTCAATTTCTTTTGGATAGCGGTCAGAGGTCAAAATAATTTGACGGCCAGTTTCAAATAAATTATTGAAAATATGGAAAAATTCTTCTTGTGTTTTTTCTTTTTCAGCAAAGAATTGAATATCATCCACTAATAATGCATCAAGAGAACGATAGAATTTTTTGAATTGATCCATTTTATTATCACGCATCGCTTTTACCATGTGCTGCATAAAATTATTAGCATGGATATAAAGCACGCGGGCATTCGGTTTATTCGCTAAAATGCCATTACCGATTGCGTGTAATAAGTGGGTTTTACCTAAACCTGTCCCGCCATATAAAAAGAATGGGTTTGCCGTTGGTTCACCTGGTGCAAGAGCAAGTTTTTGACCTACGGCACGGGCGAGTTGGTTTGATTTACCTTCAACAAAGTTTTCAAATAAATGCTTACGATTTAGGTGTGATTCAAATTTGCTTGGTGCATCAGATTCTTGCTGAAAACTGACCGCACTTTCTTGATGATTAACTGTTTGAGTTGGGGCCGATTCAACAGCTTTTGGAGCAGGTTTTACCCCTTCTTTTACGATAATTTGTAAATTTGGATTTTTAGCAAGGGATTGGCAAATTTGATGAATTTGAGCCAAATAATGATTTTCCACCCAGCTTTTTACAAACATATTGGACGCATATAACACCACTTGATCTTGCGAGATTACATCCGCTTGTAGTGGGCGTAACCAAGTGCTGAGATCCATCGGAGAAACCTGATCTTGTAGTTGAGATAAGCAATCTTGCCATAGGGTAGAAAGGCTCACGATAAATTATCCTTATGTTATATGCATATAAAATAAAAGCCGCAAAAGTGCGGTTAAAAATCGAAGAGAATTTTACAATAATTTAGGCAAAAGATCTTCTGTTGGTCATCAAAAAAAGACAAAAAGGTTGCTTGAGATTTTGCCCAAAATCCGTATAATCCCCACGATTTTAGAAGAAACGGAAGATTATTTCGGAATTTTCTCTTTTCTTATTTGACGAAAGCCCAATTTATGATTAAAATTGCGGTCTATTTTTTATAACCCTTGTTGTGTTTTGAATATCAAAACAGTAAACCATTTTGATTTAGGTAGATTACAATGAAACGTACATTTCAACCTTCTGTATTAAAACGTAGCCGTACTCACGGTTTCCGTGCTCGTATGGCAACTAAAAACGGCCGTCAAGTTTTAGCTCGTCGTCGTGCTAAAGGTCGTAAGAGTTTATCTGCATAATCACCTCTTTTAGTGATTAAGCTAAACTTCTCTCGGGAGTTACGATTGTTAACTCCCACTCAATTCAAAAATGTCTTCGAACAACCGTTTCGAGCAAGCACCCCTGAAATTACCATTCTCGCACGCAAAAATAATCTTGAGCATCCACGCTTAGGTTTAACTGTGGCTAAAAAACATCTTAAACGAGCGCATGATCGTAATCGTATCAAACGTTTAGTTCGTGAAAGTTTTCGTTTATCTCAACATAATTTGCCTTCTTGTGACTTTGTCTTTGTGGCGAAACGTGGCATTGGTCAGCTTGATAATCAAACGTTTTTACAAACTTTGGATAAATTATGGGCACGTCACATTCGTTTGGCACAAAAATCCTCATCGCTTTAATTAAGTTTTATCAAGTAGCGATTAGCCCTTTAATTGGGCCCCGTTGTCGTTTTGTGCCAACCTGTTCTTGCTATGGTATTGAGGCGTTAAAAACACATGGATTGTTAAAAGGTAGTTGGCTTACGCTAAAACGTGTATTAAAATGTCACCCCTTAAGCGCCGGTGGATTCGATCCTGTTCCGCCGAAAAAGATTAATAATAACGATGAGAAAAAATAATGGACTCAAGACGTAGCCTATTAGTGCTTGCACTACTCTTTATTTCTTTCCTTGTTTATCAGCAATGGCAACTTGATAAAAATCCACCGGTTCAACAACAGACCACGGAACAAACAACAACCGCCTCTTCTGATGTACCGGCAAGTTCTTCTTCATCTGCCGAAGTAGTGGCAGACTCACAAACCAAAGGTCACATTATTACATTAGAAAATGATGTATTCCGTTTGAAAGTGGATACATTAGGTGGTGATGTAATCAGTTCTGAATTATTAAAATATGATGCAGAATTAGGTTCAAAAGAACCTTTCGTCTTGTTAAAAGATACAAACGAGCATGTTTACATTGCACAAAGCGGCTTAATCGGTAAAAACGGGATCGATACAAAAGCAGGTCGTGCACAATATCAAGTTACGGGTGATAATTTCAAATTAGCAGAAGGTCAAAATGAACTTTCTGTGCCATTAACATTTGAAAAAGATGGTGTCACTTATCGTAAAATCTTTGTATTAAAACGCGATAGCTATGATGTAGGTGTTAACTTTGAAATTGTGAACCAAAGTGGTAGCACAATTGAAGTTGAACCTTACGGCCAATTAAAACATACATTAGTTGAAAGCAGCGGTAACGTAGCAATGCCTACTTATACCGGTGGTGCATATTCTTCTTCTGAAACAAATTACAAAAAATACAGCTTCAGCGATATGAAAGACAAAAATCTTTCTATCGATACCAAAGCAGGTTGGGTTGCTATTTTACAACACTATTTCGTATCAGCTTGGATCCCAAATCAAGATGTAAATAACCAACTTTATAGTATTACAGACAGCAAAAATAACGTTGCGTCTATTGGTTATCGTGGTCCTGTGGTGTCTATTCCAGCGGGTGCAACAGAAACAATTACCAGCTCATTATGGACAGGTCCTAAATTACAAAACAAAATGGCTGAAGTGGCTAACCACTTAGACTTGACTGTCGATTACGGTTGGGCATGGTTTATCGCGAAACCATTATTCTGGTTATTAACGTTCATTCAAAGTATTGTATCTAACTGGGGTGTGGCAATTATTTGTGTAACCTTAGTGGTGAAAGCGATTTTATATCCGCTTACAAAAGCACAATACACTTCTATGGCGAAAATGCGTATGTTGCAACCGAAAATGCAAGAAATGCGCGAACGTTTTGGTGATGATCGCCAACGTATGAGCCAAGAAATGATGAAACTTTACAAAGAAGAAAAAGTGAATCCACTTGGCGGTTGTTTACCATTAATCCTTCAAATGCCAATTTTCATCGCATTATATTGGACGTTTATGGAAGCGGTTGAACTTCGCCATGCGCCATTCTTTGGTTGGATTCAAGATTTATCGGCACAAGACCCTTACTACATTCTCCCAATCTTAATGGGTGGATCAATGTTCTTGTTACAAAAAATGTCACCGACACCAGTTGCAGATCCAATGCAACAAAAAGTGATGAACTTCATGCCGTTGATCTTCATGTTCTTCTTCCTCTGGTTCCCGGCAGGTCTAGTACTTTACTGGTTAGTGTCTAACTTAATCACTATCGTACAACAACAAATGATCTACCGTGGTTTAGAGAAAAAAGGGTTACATACCCGTAAAAAATAATCACTAACCGCACCTTCGGGTGCGGTTTTTACATATGTTAATAATGTTCAATACAAGACTAAAAGTCATTTTGTTATTTATTTTAATTGGGCTAATTATATATCCTACGTTTTCGGATAAGAGCCTACTTCCCGGTGCACGTCTTGATGTTTATGTTTCCCTTGCATTAAGCATTCTTCTTTTTTCTGTCATGATTTATTGGGAAGTGAAAAATGCCCTTTTAAAAAGAAAGGCAAAGCCTAAAAGAGCTTCCAATAAAAAGAAACCCAAAGAAAATATTTTTTATCACATACTCATGAAAGTATTGGGGTATATTATTATGTGTAGTGGTTTTTTTTGTTGCTTTTTCTTACTTTCAAACACTTTCTTAACTTTCTATGTTTCCATTTGGGGACAAGAAGAAAACTATATAGCCGAGGTTACTTATAAGCGTAAAAACAAATCGATATATAGTATTAATATTTCATCTAATCAATATGGAAATGAAAGATTCACTTCTAAAAAGGTTTATAATTCGGTAGAGAATGGGCAAATACTCCAAATTTATAAAAAAAGAACGAGCTCGGTCTCCTATATTGATGCATCTGAAGTAATGAAACTTAATGCTCTTTCCAATTAATTTTTCCTCAAGATAACCGCAATATTAGAGCGGTCAATTTTTAGTGAGTTTTTATGAAAGAAACAATCGTCGCACAAGCGACAGCGCCAGGACGTGGCGGTATTGGTATTTTGCGTGTATCCGGCCCGAAAGCGGTTGAAGTTGCACAAGCAGTACTAGGTAAATGTCCTAAACCAAGGATGGCAGATTATTTACCTTTTAAAGATGCTGATGGCACAGTATTAGATCAAGGCATTGCGCTTTATTTTAAATCGCCGAATTCCTTTACTGGTGAAGATGTATTGGAATTGCAAGGTCATGGCGGACAAGTGGTATTAGATTTGTTGCTAAAACGAATTTTACAGCTTGATGGTGTTCGTCTTGCACGTCCAGGTGAATTTTCTGAACAGGCTTTTTTAAACGATAAATTAGATTTAGCCCAAGCTGAAGCTATTGCCGATTTGATTGATGCGACTTCAGAGCAAGCCGCTCGTTCTGCATTAAAATCATTACAAGGTGAATTTTCTAATAAAGTGAATCAGTTGGTGGATTCCGTCATTTATCTGCGTACTTATGTGGAAGCGTCGATTGATTTCCCCGATGAAGAAATTGACTTTTTGGCAGACGGTAAAATCGAAGCAAAATTACGAGAAATTATCACTCAGCTTGATTTAGTCCGTAGCGAAGCAAAACAAGGCTCGATTTTACGTGAAGGGATGAAAGTGGTGATTGCCGGTCGTCCAAATGCAGGTAAATCCAGTTTACTGAATGCTTTAGCGGGCAGAGAAGCCGCCATTGTGACAGATATTGCAGGAACAACACGCGATGTGTTGCGTGAGCATATTCATATTGATGGCATGCCTTTACATATTATTGATACCGCAGGGCTTCGTGAAGCGACAGATGAAGTTGAACGTATCGGGATCTCGCGTGCCTGGACGGAGATTGAGCAAGCTGATCGTATTATCTTAATGTTAGACAGCAGCGATCCTGATAGCCAAAATATCGAAAAAGTGCGGTCAGAATTTTTATCAAAATTGCCAAATAATATGCCGGTGACTATCGTTCGTAATAAAGTAGATTTAAGCGGCGAGGCAGTTGGGCTAAAAGAAGAAAATGGAACAACGACCGTTTGTTTATCCGCCCAAACACATCAGGGTGTAGATTTGTTGCGTGAGCATTTAAAACAGGCTATGGGATTCCAAACAGGGATGGAAGGTGGTTTCTTAGCGCGCCGTCGACATCTTGATGCCTTAGAAAAAGCGGCTGAACATTTACAAATTGGATTAGTCCAATTAACTGAGTTTCATGCAGGTGAATTATTGGCAGAAGAACTTCGTTTAGTTCAAGCTAATCTGAGTGAAATTACGGGGCAATTTACCTCGGATGATTTACTCGGCAATATTTTTAGTTCTTTCTGTATTGGAAAATAAACTTTAGTTTATGACTTTTCATATGTTGTGGGTCATTGCTCTTGGTCTCTCGATGGATGCCTTTGCCGTATCCATCTCTAAAGGCTTAGCAATGCGGGCTTTTCGTTGGAAACAAGCATTAGCTATCGCATGCTGTTTTGGATTATTCCAAGGCATCATGCCTGCGATAGGCTATGTTGTCGGACTGCAATTTAGTCAGATGATTCAAAATTGGGATCATTGGATTGCCTTTGTTTTGCTTGCTCTCATCGGTGTGAATATGATTCGAGAAGGACTTAGCTCGGATGATGAACCCGCTCCCTCATTGATTAGTTTAAAACACTTGCTAACACTTGGCGTGGCAACGAGTATTGATGCGTTAGCCATTGGTGTCTCCTTTGCTTTTCTTTCCGTGGACATTTTATTAGCTGTCTTCATCATTGGTTTAACAACCTTTGCCATCTCTTTTATTGGCGTAAAGAGCGGTCATTTTTTAGGGAAAAAATTCAAAAGCAAAGCAGAGATTTTTGGCGGTTTAGTGTTATTAGTCATGGCTGTGAAAATCCTACACGAACATGGTGTTTTTTAAGTGCGAATTTTCGCCTTTTAGATTATAATCTTACGAACTTTGTCTTTTTTAAAAGGGTAATAATTGAATGTTAATTGAAAAAATGCATGGCGTCGCCCATAGCTTTATCGGGAAAGCGATCTTTGCTTTACTTCCAGTTTCATTTTTAATTGGTGGGATGTCTGGCTATTTGTATGGTGGCAACGAGAGTTTTGCTGCAAAAGTAAATGGCGAAACTATCTCTCAACAAGATTTTTTAAATCGTTACAACCAAGAGTTTGAAGCGCGAGCACAACAAGAAGGCGAGAGTTTCTTAGCGAAAACTGACTCTGTGGAATTTGTGACCGCACTTCGTCAAAATTTAATTCAACGTTTAGTTGATCAAGAATTAATTCGTCAATATGCGAAAGAATTAAAATTAGGTGTAAGTGACGACATGATCAAACGTGCGATTGTAAGCGATCCTAACTTACAATCTAACGGTAAATTTGATAATACCCGTTATCAACAATTATTGACTCAAAATGGTTTAACGTCAGATACTTATGCGGCTATTTTACGTAATGCATTAACACTTGAACAAATGCAAAACGGTTTGGCTGACAGTGAATTTGTTGTGCCGGCTCAAGTAAAAGATAGTGCACAAACCTTTTTCCAAAAACGTATCGCTCGTCTTGCAACACTTCCATTAGCGGATGAAGTGGCAAAACAAAAGGTTACAGAAGAAGAAATTAAAGCATACTACGATGCGAATGCGAAATCACTTGTTCAACCAGAACAGGCGAAAGTGCAATATATTCGCGTTTCAGCGAATGAATTAGGTAAATTACAACCTGTAACTGAAACACAAATTGCACAATATTATCAAGAAAATAAAGCGCAATTCATTAGTCAAAAATTAGCACACATCCAATTAGCAACTGAGAAAGAAGCGGATGCGGTTTATCAAGAACTGCAAAAAGGCGCTGATTTTGCTGAGTTAGCAAAAGCGAAATCTGTGGATAAACTTTCTGGTGCACAAGGCGGTGAATTAGGTTGGGTAAAAGACAACGAATTACCGAAAAACTTTGAAGATGCAGCATTATTATTAAATGTTGGTCAATATAGCACACCAGTTAATGTGGATGGGGCTTACCATATTATTTTAGTGCAAGATCGTAAAGAACGTACTTTAGACGAAGTAAAAGAGCAAATCGCGGATATCGTACGTAAAAACTTAGCAGGAAGTCGTTTCCAAGCGGTAGAAAAAGCGGTTCGTGCAAAAGCAGCAGAAAGCAGTGATTCTTTAGCTGCGGTAGCAGAAGCAGCAGGCGTGAAAGTGGAAGAAACAGATTATTTCGGTAAAAATAATGTCCCTGCGGCATTAAATTTCCCAAATGTGACTTCTGCCATTTTTGAATCAGATATTGCAAACGGCGGCGCAAATTCTGAGCCATTAACTGTTGGTGAAAATGAATTTGTTGTGGTACGTGTCGTGGATCACAAAGCTGAAGGTTTACAAAGTCTTGATGAAGCGAAATCAACGATTGAGCAATTCTTAAAACGTGAAAAAGCCGATAAAGTATTGACTGAAAAAGCAGAGCAAGCGGTTAAAGCGTTATCTGCCGATCCAACCAAACTACCAGCAGGTATTAGTTTTGGTGAGCCACAAACCTTTACGTTAGTGGATAATAAAGATCCAGTGCTTTATGAAGGTGTATTTGCCATTGCAAAACCACAAGATGGCAAAGCGGCTTATCAAGTTGCTCGTAACAGCAAAGGTGATGTGGTTGTGGTTGCCCTTGAACGTGTAGAAGAACCTACTTTAAATGAGCAAGAATTAGCGAGATTTAGCACTCAACTTGTTCGTGCGCGTCAAGGTGAATTGCAAGGACAGTTAATGCAAGCATTGCGTGAAAAAGCACAAATCGAGATTAATACCAGCTTTATTAATCAAGATGATTCAGAAGAAGGTGCGGCTCACTAAGCCGATTAAAATGTCATTCATCATCAATTTCTGATGGAAAATAAAAGCAAAGTGCGGTAAATTTTGACCGCACTTTTTTATATAAAACAAGGAGAAGACTATGGCTCAAGAAACCATTTTCAGCAAAATTATTCGCAAAGAAATCCCTGCCAATATTGTTTATCAAGATGAATTAGTGACCGCATTCCGTGATATTTCACCACAAGCGAAAACCCATATTTTGATTATCCCAAATAAAGTGATTCCAACGGTTAATGATGTGACAGAACAAGATGAAGTCACCTTAGGTCGCTTATTTACGGTCGCGGCTAAAATCGCTAAAGAAGAAGGTATTGCCGAAGACGGTTATCGTTTAATCGTGAACTGTAATAAACACGGTGGACAAGAAGTATTCCATATCCATATGCATCTTGTTGGTGGTGAACCTTTAGGTAGAATGTTGGCGAAATAATGAAAAAGATCCTAATTACAGCAACGGTATTATTTTTAACGGCTTGTTCATCTGCACCAAATATTGTGGGAACCAATAAGCCAATTTTAAATATGGCGGCAAATTTAGCACCGGTTTTAGATGTTGATTTGTCTGATAATACGGCAGCTTTAAAAAATAAAACCACGCAACAACTCAATGTGCTTTACCATCTTTATTGGTATAACAAACAAGGTGTAACGCAAGTTTGGCCGAATCAGCAAGAAAGCCAATCAGGCAATATTTTATTGCAACCACAAGAGAAGAAAGTGTTTGAACTACCAAAACCAAGCACAGAAAGTAGCAATTATCGTCTTTACTTAACTTACAATAGTTTATGTCCACATTATTAATTGACCTTGAAGGTCATGAACTCAAACAAGAAGAAGTTGAATTACTGGAACATCCTTTAGTTGCCGGTTTGATTTTATTTACCCGCAATTTTTATGATCGTCAGCAAGTTCAAGCGCTAATTAAATCCATTCGTCAGCGAGTAAAAAAGCCTTTATTGGTCACAGTCGATCAGGAAGGTGGTCGCGTACAACGTTTCCGTGAAGGTTTCACTCAGCTCCCTGCGATGCAGGCTTTTGCGGCATTAGTTGAGGACTCAGCTCAGCAACAACAAATAGCGAAAGAAGCAGGCTGGCAAATGGCGGCTGAAATGGTGGCGCTAGATATTGATTTGAGTTTTGCTCCGGTGTTGGATTTGGGGCATGAATGTCGTGCGATTGGCGATCGTAGTTTTGGCTGTGATGTAAAAAGTGCGGTCAATTTGGCGGCTGCTTTTATTGATGGTATGCACCAAGCAGGCATGGCAACAACAGGAAAACATTTCCCAGGACATGGTCATGTTTTAGCTGATTCTCATCTTGAAACGCCTTATGATGAGCGTGCAAAAGAAGTGATTTTTAATCATGATATTTTGCCATTCCAGCAATTAATTCAACAGAGTAAGCTTGATGCGATTATGCCGGCTCACGTCATTTATACACAATGTGATAGCCAGCCAGCAAGCGGTTCGAGTTATTGGTTAAAAGAGATTTTGCGTAAACAGTTGGGCTTCCAAGGGGCGATTTTCTCTGATGATTTAGGCATGAAAGGCGCAGGCTTTATGGGCGATTTTGTGGCTCGCAGTGAAAAAGCCTTGAATGCTGGTTGTGACTTATTATTGCTTTGTAATGAGCGTGAAGGTGTCATTCAAGTGCTTGATAATCTGAAGTTAGAGGAAGCAACGGAGCATTTCGCAGCACGCCAAGCTCGCTTGAAATCGCTCTTTAAACAAAAATCCTTTGATTGGTCAGAACTCACAAAAACTTCGCGTTGGATTGAAAATCATCAAAAACTGACCGCACTTCAACAAGAGTGGCTTGCTTCTAAATGATTGATTGCCATCATTATCAAAAAGGCGATTGCCGTTCTTGTCAATGGCTTGAAATGCCTTATGAACAGCAACTCGCCAAGAAAGAAGAGCATCTAAAACAACAACTTGCCAAATTAGATTGTGATGATTTAATTTGGCATCCGCCTTTTTATTCCTCCGAGTCTGCCTTTCGTAATAAAGCGAAAATGGTGGTAAGTGGCGCGGTGGAACGTCCCATTTTAGGTATTTTACAAGACCCGAATGATCCACAAAGTGCGGTGGATTTATGTGATTGTCCGCTTTATCCACAAAGCTTTGCAGAGCTATTCCCAATTCTAAAAGATTTTATTGGACGCGCTGGTTTAGTCCCTTATAACGTGGCTAAGCAAAAAGGTGAGCTCAAATATATTCTGCTCACAGAAAGCCAACATACAAAAAAATTGATGTTGCGTTTTGTATTGCGTTCAGAAACTAAATTGCCGTTAATTCAACGTGAATTTGCAGGCTTATTGGAAAAATTACCACAACTTGAAGTGGTGAGCGTGAATATCCAACCTCAACATGCGGCGATCTTAGAAGGTGA
>OGJZ01002714.1_pt1 | contig 12230 bp, 12 predicted proteins | sample 1572321 | NCBI WGS metagenome assembly OGJZ01 (sample SAMEA2582086, study PRJEB24529) | metagenome | biome: Human gut stool | place: China | collected 2011 | reverse complement strand
TTTATCTAATTTCCGAAGAAACGAAGGGCTATTTTGCTATTTCTAGACAAATAAGCGCCACAAGTGCTCCAAAGGATATCATGACTGATAAAATCCCAAGGATAATCATAATGATTTTATAACCACTCATAAGCAACCCTCCCTTCAAAAACGAAGAGAGGCCCAACCTCGCCTAACTATCCTAAGTCTATTATAGAACGAACTAATATGCGATACAATAAGCATTATATTATATAAATATACGAATAAACTAATAAAAGCCAAGTTATTCCTAACTATGAATAGCTTGGCTTTTACATTATGTAAATAAGTTAAAAATATATCAGAAATCTAATATGCGTATTTAGGAGCTTTCAAAAGCTAATGAAATATCAGTCCAATAATAATCAGAATCGGAGCCAGGTAAGAAACACAAAAATAACAATAGCTAAAACAATAATAGTGCCATACATTAATATCCCTAGCTTTATAACAAAATCTATACTATAAAAGATAAATGTCCCCACTAAAGATTGGTCTTTCAAAGAAAAGTACCAAGCTTTCACTCTATAATAAATTTTTGGTTTATCAAACGCTGGATATAGTTTCTCATGCCACAAAATAAGCCACGGTAAAACCCAAATATTCCCAAAGGTAAATATCAATACTGGCAAATAATCCCTTAATGGATATGCTTCTAATACATATCGATCATAGAGCAATGTATAGAAAGCCCAAATAGAGATTCCCCAAATAAGTAAAAGCACAAGCTTTATTAGGAGTCCAAAAACAAGTTTTATCTATGTTTATTCACTGTTTTAACCACTCTAGTGCCATACATAAATATTACAACTCATCATCATAAGATAGTCCAAAGATCTTTTTATAGATCAAATTAGGCAATTTATATTTTTCATCACCAAATTCAGCAGGTAGAATCATAGCTTTTAGGTTTTCTGCATATACACGTTGTTGGCGAATCTGTCCATCATTATAATAGGTACCGCCATCATTAAAATTTCCAGTGATTCCTGAGTTCCCTTGTTTTGCACGCCAAATAGAGATATACGGTGTCTTATTGCCTTGTTTTAGAGCTTGATCATGAGCATTAATTAAATGACGCAAAGACTGTCTCAATTGGTAATCATACGTAAGATGAATACCTTGAATCAAATTAGCCGCAGGCATTAACACATAAATAGTCGCTTCTACACGTCGATGACCATCGGGTGCATCTATAGCTTTAATAGACCTGAGATCCAAGTATTTGCCGTCACCACGACCAGAGTCAACGCTAGAGTCGACATGTAGATATCGTTCCGAATTTAATAACTCAGCTTGTGATATGGCATGACCTTTCATAGGCAATACGAGGCAGACTAGTAACCATAGTGAAAGTAAATATATGCGTTTCATCATCCACCTCACTGTACCACAATATCATCAAAATGCTGCTGATAGGCAGCCATAAACATAGCATCGGCTAAATCATACATAATGGTATTATTTCGCTTGAGTGGGAACTTGCGCGTATCATTTCGATACTGCATTTGCTGTGCTACCCCATCGAGTGAATATTTTGCCACAGCTACGTCCACTAGAGATAATCCAGATTTACTTTCACTAGCCTCAATCAAAGCCAACGTAGACGGGCTAGGATTCATCATATGAGACGAATGGATTAAGGTAGCTAGAGAATAGTTTGTATCATAATCCACAGTAAGTTGTTTCTCTTCAATCGTAGATTGGTAATCTGTATCTATTACGACATAATAGGTACCACGCAAAGAATACTGTGGGGGTGCATAATGAGTCGCCTCAATAGAATAGGTGTTCAGATAGATATATAAACCACCGTGCTCCATCGTAGGATTCATCGCCTGAACATGGACTAATTTAAACTGTGGCGATGTCTGTAATTCTTGTAATGTGATAGCCTCTGTGGGCATGGTGAAAGCCAGCAACACAAGAGCTAGCATCAAAATACGTTGAACCATAAAAACCTCTCTCAAAAATTAATCTTATCTCTCAATAAAATAAGCACAACCTTATTAGCATAAGTATACTATGCAAACAAGGTCGTGCCTATTATTTATCATTTTATATTTAAGTGTTTATTCTATTCATATGAATCAGACATGTAAGATATTTAAATGAATAGAGTTCGGAAATAAAATATGTAATGAAATATAGCATATATAAAGTAAGGAGTTAACGCAAGCAACGTTCCAATGGCGATAATAATATATATTAAAAGACATAATGCTAGTAAAACTACTAGACTATTAATTATGACTTTATAAATCAGTGCCTGCTCTTTCTTAGATCGTATCCACGCTTTAGCCCTATAATATACTTTAGGTTTATTAAAGGCTAGTGGTAATCGTTTACACCATAGAACAAGCCAAGGAATAAAGAGGATATTACCAGAGAGAAAAATCATATATAAGTCATAACTCCCTAAGGGGTATAAGTACGGCGTTAAGTCAGGTTTCTGTAAGCTATGAATAATCGCCTCTATGGAGCCTATCCATAGAGAAACGAGCAAATACTTAACGTAAAGCACTAGTATAATTTTAAAAATGTATTTAAATGTACTCATTTGCTATTCTCTATCTAATCATATACATAGTAAAAGTAACTTAATAGCATAAGTATACTATGCAAATAAGACTGTGCCTATTATCTATTATCTATTATCTATTTATATTTTAAATTGTGTAGGAGTTTTCTCTAATTAGTATATATAAGGTTTATCTTAATTTGACGATATATATCTTTATCCTTATAATATAAGTAGATAGTCAGACGAGTCGTAACGTCAGGCGCATCTCGAAAAAAGTAAAACATTAGGAAATGGCCTTTCAGTTATCTAGTCACACTAGGCAACGGAGGGCTATTTGCTTTTTGTAAGGCAAATAAGGGCTACTAAAGCTCCAAAAGCAATGACAATAGCCAAGACTTGTAAGAGGAGCATGATTATTTCATAATCACTCATAGACTTATCCCTCCCTTCAAAAACGAAGAGAGGCCCAACCTCGTCCAACTATCCTAAGTCTATTATAGAACGAACTAATATACGATACAATAAGCATTATATTATATAAATATACGAATAAACTAATAAAAGCTGAGCAACTTAATCAACATAGTAGCTCAGCTTTTTAGTTAATTTAACGTTTGATAGAATACTAATAATCTATCAATGGAATACTCAATACACTGAAGACAGCAATTAAGATATACACTACAAGACATAGTTTTAGCAAAAGCAGTAAACTGCCAAATAGGACTTTATAGATAGGTGCTTCTTCTTTCTTAGATCGTATCCAGTCTTTAGTTTTATAATATATTTTTGGTTTGTTAATAGCTGGCGGTAATCGCTTACACCATAAAATAAGCCACAGAATACAACATATATTACCAAAGAGAAAGAATAGAAATAGACCGAATTGCTCCAATGAAGATACTTTCAATACATAAATATAATAGAGTAGCTGAATAAAGGTCTCTACAGAGTTAATCCATAGATAAACAAAATAAGCCTTAAGCAAAAGCACTAATATAATTTTAATGTACTTGAGTATACTCATTGCCTCTCTCCTATCTAATACCATAAAAACTTTAACACTAAAGTTCTTATTGAGTTAATATTTCAATCCATTTCATATACCACGGATTAAAGCTTGGATCTGCATCAAGTTTCTTTTTATGGGTATCACTTATACGCCATTGAGTTTCTTTTCGTAAGCTTTCAGCATTATCAAAACCTGCATACTCGACCATATCGCGTAATTGTTTATGTTTATACGGAGATTTGCTTTCATCATAATCAATGCGATAACTATAATAATATTCAGAATCCTTTATAAAATGGCGCAAATAGGACTCTCCATTAGGTTTATATCGATCAATTAAGAATCCTGGAATCCCATTATTCCAAACTGTTGCATACTGTGTAGGAGCCTCAAGATCACCATATTTATTCAAAAAGGAAAAAATTTGTTTTTTTGCCAAGCTTTTATCAACAATATTAGGATCTATTCGAAAGCGCAATACACGAATTTTAACCCCTACATCTTCATAAGTACGAACTTCATATTTATTATCTTCCAATGCTTCGCTCACAAGCTTAGCCTTTTTAGGAATACGATAGCTGAAATTGTCCCAATGCTTAACATGGCTATAATTATCTAGCCCAGACAAAGGCTCAATAGACGGAATGATATAATTACTCATTACCACTTCAGCTATTTTATCTTGGTATGGCTCCTTCACATCACCGCCTCCAAGATATGTAATTCCATAGGTAGTGTTCGTATTCTTAGGCGTAAACTCTGTATACATCATATGTGTCTTCGCTTTAAGAATTTGCCAAGATGCATTCTCTAAGCCCGGATATGTATATACGCCTTCATTATGCATATGTTTGCTAAATTCTTTGCCATGTGGTGGTCCCACCATTAAAATGCTTGTATAACCACGAACTACAAATAAAGGGTCATCACTTGATTTAGAATCAACCGTATCTCCACGCAAGCTAATATTTGGAACAGATAAACGGATATTATTCTTTCCTTCATGAAGTAAGATAACAGTAGATTCTGAGAATTCCCCTAGCTTAACAGCTTGAGCCAATCCAGTTTTCTCCTTAAAAACCTTTTCTATCGCAATCTTGGGGGTCTCCACATTTTTCTGTACTTTAGCGCTAAATATCTCCGCCTCTTGTATTGCCTTTTCATTAATATGGGAATAATTTTCGTAAGCATTAGCAGGAATACTCACATCCGCACCTGGAACGGGTGGTTGCCACTTTGGCACTTCAATCTGTACAGCGTTGACATTCATGGTGAAAGCAGCTGCTAATGCCATCATGATTATACTTTTACGTAACATAAAACCCTCTTAAAATTTACAAACTAAATACACACAACCGTATTACATTTTCTTATTACATTCTTTCTTGACTCTGAATGCGGATTACCTTATTTCTCAATGTTTCAACATTTGCAAAGTCAGAATATTCTAAAGTATTGCGTAGCTGAATATGAGAATATGGTACAGCTCCATCAATATAAACTAGACTCATAATATATACATTCTTGTCATCATATAAGAATCGATGCATTATAGATCTTTTTCCTGGTTGATAATTATCTACTAAAAGACTAGGAACGCCATTATTCCAAACAGATGCTGCCTGAATAGGCGCATCACCTATTATCTGGCGCTCTGGTTTTACTTCTACAAGTTCGTTAAAAAAGGAATACATATATTTATCTTTTACTTTTATAGGTTTCTTGGCCACAACAAATCGTATACCCGCTCCACGATAGTCCCTCACTTCAGTAGAGTCCTTTAAGGATTTCTGTGCTATGAGTTTAAGACCTTTAGGAATACGATACATGAGATTATCCCAGTTGATACTTTCACTATACTGATCCATATCATCTAAAGAGCGAATCGACGGAATCACATAATTACTCATAACCCGCTCGAGCTTGTCAGTAACGGGCTGATTTTTGTAGCTAAGCCCTATGATATATTCTTGATTTGGCTGATTATCTAAACCAACTACGGCAACCATAGCAGGCGTATTTTCGCCAAAAGACTCTGTTTCAATAGCCCATTTACCATGTGTGATACCGGGATATATAAACTCCCCTTTTCGGTCCATTTTTAGTTTGCCTAATGCATCATCATAATTCTGTTTCGTACCGATGGCAAAAAACACGGAATGTTCTCTTACAATAGATAAACGTTCACCATCACTGAGTTTTGGATAGTATTTACTTGCTAATAGTAGTCCAGGAACAGAGGCTCGGATGTTAGTACGATCATCATGCAATAACACAACTGCAGACTCATTAGCGATTAAATCTATCACCTTTTTAGAACCACTTGCTATCTCATTAGCTTCATCTCGTGTTAGTCCCCAGTCGGTTATGAACATTTCCTTATTCTTTTCAGATTTAGAATCTAACTTTATAACGTCACTAGTTCCTATATTACTCAAGCTACCGGCCCGATAATTCTCATATGCATTGGCAGGAATACTCGCATCAGCACCTGGCATAGGTGGCTGTCCAGCTGGAACTTCGATCTGTACAGCGCTTACATTCATGGTGAAAGCAGCCGCTAATGCCATCATGATTATACTTTTACGTAACATACAACCCTCTCTTCTTTTCGTCTCTCACATTTACAAAATAAATAAGCACAACCTTATTAGCATAAGTATACTATGCAAACAAGGTCGTGCCTATTATTTATCATTTTATATTTAAGTGTTTATTCTATTCATATGAATCAGACATGTAAGATATTTAAATGAATAGAGTTCGGAAATAAAATATGTAATGAAATATAGCATATATAAAGTAAGGAGTTAACGCAAGCAACGTTCCAATGGCGATAATAATATATATTAAAAGACATAATGCTAGTAAAACTACTAGACTATTAATTATGACTTTATAAATCAGTGCCTGCTCTTTCTTAGATCGTATCCACGCTTTAGCCCTATAATATACTTTAGGTTTATTAAAGGCTAGTGGTAATCGTTTACACCATAGAACAAGCCAAGGAATAAAGAGGATATTACCAGAGAGAAAAATCATATATAAGTCATAACTCCCTAAGGGGTATAAGTACGGCGTTAAGTCAGGTTTCTGTAAGCTATGAATAATCGCCTCTATGGAGCCTATCCATAGAGAAACGAGCAAATACTTAACGTAAAGCACTAGTATAATTTTAAAAATGTATTTAAATGTACTCATTTGCTATTCTCTATCTAATCATATACATAGTAAAAGTAACTTAATAGCATAAGTATACTATGCAAATAAGACTGTGCCTATTATCTATTATCTATTATCTATTTATATTTTAAATTGTGTAGGAGTTTTCTCTAATTAGTATATATAAGGTTTATCTTAATTTGACGATATATATCTTTATCCTTATAATATAAGTAGATAGTCAGACGAGTCGTAACGTCAGGCGCATCTCGAAAAAAGTAAAACATTAGGAAATGGCCTTTCAGTTATCTAGTCACACTAGGCAACGGAGGGCTATTTGCTTTTTGTAAGGCAAATAAGGGCTACTAAAGCTCCAAAAGCAATGACAATAGCCAAGACTTGTAAGAGGAGCATGATTATTTCATAATCACTCATAGACTTATCCCTCCCTTCAAAAACGAAGAGAGGCCCAACCTCGTCCAACTATCCTAAGTCTATTATAGAACGAACTAATATACGATACAATAAGCATTATATTATATAAATATACGAATAAACTAATAAAAGCTGAGCAACTTAATCAACATAGTAGCTCAGCTTTTTAGTTAATTTAACGTTTGATAGAATACTAATAATCTATCAATGGAATACTCAATACACTGAAGACAGCAATTAAGATATACACTACAAGACATAGTTTTAGCAAAAGCAGTAAACTGCCAAATAGGACTTTATAGATAGGTGCTTCTTCTTTCTTAGATCGTATCCAGTCTTTAGTTTTATAATATATTTTTGGTTTGTTAATAGCTGGCGGTAATCGCTTACACCATAAAATAAGCCACAGAATACAACATATATTACCAAAGAGAAAGAATAGAAATAGACCGAATTGCTCCAATGAAGATACTTTCAATACATAAATATAATAGAGTAGCTGAATAAAGGTCTCTACAGAGTTAATCCATAGATAAACAAAATAAGCCTTAAGCAAAAGCACTAATATAATTTTAATGTACTTGAGTATACTCATTGCCTCTCTCCTATCTAATACCATAAAAACTTTAACACTAAAGTTCTTATTGAGTTAATATTTCAATCCATTTCATATACCACGGATTAAAGCTTGGATCTGCATCAAGTTTCTTTTTATGGGTATCACTTATACGCCATTGAGTTTCTTTTCGTAAGCTTTCAGCATTATCAAAACCTGCATACTCGACCATATCGCGTAATTGTTTATGTTTATACGGAGATTTGCTTTCATCATAATCAATGCGATAACTATAATAATATTCAGAATCCTTTATAAAATGGCGCAAATAGGACTCTCCATTAGGTTTATATCGATCAATTAAGAATCCTGGAATCCCATTATTCCAAACTGTTGCATACTGTGTAGGAGCCTCAAGATCACCATATTTATTCAAAAAGGAAAAAATTTGTTTTTTTGCCAAGCTTTTATCAACAATATTAGGATCTATTCGAAAGCGCAATACACGAATTTTAACCCCTACATCTTCATAAGTACGAACTTCATATTTATTATCTTCCAATGCTTCGCTCACAAGCTTAGCCTTTTTAGGAATACGATAGCTGAAATTGTCCCAATGCTTAACATGGCTATAATTATCTAGCCCAGACAAAGGCTCAATAGACGGAATGATATAATTACTCATTACCACTTCAGCTATTTTATCTTGGTATGGCTCCTTCACATCACCGCCTCCAAGATATGTAATTCCATAGGTAGTGTTCGTATTCTTAGGCGTAAACTCTGTATACATCATATGTGTCTTCGCTTTAAGAATTTGCCAAGATGCATTCTCTAAGCCCGGATATGTATATACGCCTTCATTATGCATATGTTTGCTAAATTCTTTGCCATGTGGTGGTCCCACCATTAAAATGCTTGTATAACCACGAACTACAAATAAAGGGTCATCACTTGATTTAGAATCAACCGTATCTCCACGCAAGCTAATATTTGGAACAGATAAACGGATATTATTCTTTCCTTCATGAAGTAAGATAACAGTAGATTCTGAGAATTCCCCTAGCTTAACAGCTTGAGCCAATCCAGTTTTCTCCTTAAAAACCTTTTCTATCGCAATCTTGGGGGTCTCCACATTTTTCTGTACTTTAGCGCTAAATATCTCCGCCTCTTGTATTGCCTTTTCATTAATATGGGAATAATTTTCGTAAGCATTGGCAGGAATGCTCGCATCCACACCTGGCACTGGTGGTTGCCACTTTGGCACTTCAATCTGCACAGCACTTACATTCATGGTAAAAGCAGCTGCTAATGCCATCATGACTATACTTTTACGTAACATAAATAACCTCTCTTTACTAAACAGTCTCAATACAAAGACACAACATATTATTACCATTGGACACTAACAAGTTTATTCCGCAAGCTTTCAATATTAACAAAATCAGAGTATTCCAAGGTGTTACGCATCTGAATATGAGAATATGGTGCACTTCCATCTCTATATAATAAAACCATAATGTATATATTTTTATCATCTCTTAGAAATCGATACATTACAGATTTTTTGCCAGGTTGATAGTGATCAACTAGGAAGCTAGGAATGCCGTTATTCCAAACAGTAGCTGATTGAACTGGTGTCTCAATCGGAAATGGTTTTTCAGCCTTTACGGCCTTAATTTCGTCAAAAAAGGAGTAGCTATACTTATCATCTACTTTAATAGGTTTTCTAGTCACAACAAGTAGAACACCTGACCCATGATATTCTCGCGCTTCAGCAGAATCTTTTAAGTTTTTTTTGGTTTTTAATATTAGCCCTTTAGGAATGCGATACATGAGATTATCCCAGTTGATGCTTTCACTATACTGATCCATACCATCTAAAGAGCGAATCGATGGAATCACATAATTACTCATAACGCGCTCGAGCTTGTCGGTAACGGGCTGATTTTTATAGCTAAGACCTATTATATAATCTTGATTTGGCTGATTATCTAAACCAACTACGGCAGCTATAACAGGCGTATTTTCACCGAAATCCTCTGTTTCAATAGCCCATTTACCATGTGTAATACCGGGATAGATAAACTCCCCTTTTTGCTTCGATTTTAGTTTGCCTAATGCATCATCATAATTCTGTTTCGTACCAATTGCAAAAAATACGGAATTTTCTCTTACAATAGATAAACGTTCACCATCACTGCGTTTTGGATAGTATTTACTTGCTAATAGTAGTCCAGGAACAGATGCTCGGATGTTAGTACGATCATCATGCAATAACATAACTGTTGACTGATTGACAACTATATCTGACTGTCGGCCTCTACGCTCTACAATTTTATCGGCTTGTTCTCTCGATACTTTTCCTTCATTGACTAATTTATCGCCATAGTCTTTCTCCGCAGAATGCATTTTTATTACCGTACTTGTTGCTACATTACTTAAGCTACCGGCCCGATAGTTCTCATACGCATTGGCTGGAATACTCGCATCAGCACCTGGCATAGGCGACTGTCCGGCGGGGACTTTGATCTCCACAGCGCTTACATTCATGGTGAAAGCAGCTGCTAATGCCATCACGACTATACTTTTACGTAACATAAAAAACCTCTCTAAATTTACAACATAAATAAGCACAATCTTATTAGCATAAGTATACTATGCAAATAAGACTGTGCCTATTATTTATAAATTTATATTTAAGTGTTTATTCTATTCATCTAAATCAGATATGTAAGATATTTAAATAAATAGAGTTCGGAAATAAAATATGTAATGAAATATTGCATATATAAAGTAAGGAGTTAATGCAAGCAACGATCCAATGGCGATAATAATATATATCAAAAGACACAATGCTAGTAAAAGCAGCAGACTATTAATTATAACTTTATAAATCAGTGCCTGCTCTTTCTTAGATCGTATCCACCCTTTAGCCCTATAATATATTTTGGGTTTATTAAAGGCTAGTGGTAACCGTTTACACCATAGAACAAGCCACGGAATAAAAAGGATATTACCAAATAGAAAAATCATATTTAAATCATAACTTCCTAAAGGATATAAGTACGGCGTTAAATCATGGTTCTGTAAGCTATGAATAACCCCCTCTATGGAACCTATCCATATAGAAACGAGCAAATACTTAACGTAAAGCACTACTATAATTTTAAAAATGTATTTAAATGTACTCATTCGCTATTCTCTATCTAATCATATACATAGTAAAAGTGACCTAATAGCACAAGTATACTATGTAACCGAGACCGTGCCTATTATTTATTATTTATCATTTATATTTTAGATTAGATAGGAGTTATCTCTAATTAGTATGTATAAGGTTTATCTCTGTTTGACGATATATATCTTTATCCCTATAATATAAGTAGATAGTCAGACGAGTCGTAACGTCAGGCTCATCTCTAGTTACACAAAAGCATGAAGAAATGGCCTTTCAGTTATCTAGTCACTCTAGACAACGGAGGGCTATTTGTCTTTTGTGAGACAAATAAGCACCGATCTATTTTTGAGATTTCTTTCTATTTAGTATATAAGGTTCATCTCCATTTGACGATATATATCTTTATCCCTATAATATAAGTAGATAGTCAGACGAGTAGTGACGTCAGGCTCATCTCTAAACTATATAAAACATGTAGAAATGGCCTTTTCGTTTTATCTAATTTCCGAAGAAACGAAGGGCTATTTTGCTATTTCTAGACAAATAAGTGCCACAAGTGCTCCAAAGGATATCATGACTGATAAAATCCGAGTTGCTCAGAACGATGAGTAGCTCGGCTTTCAGATTCTTAAATAACTAGAGAAGCAATAAGATATAGTATGCCAAATAAAAATGGAGTGCTTACAGCAATACAGTAACCAAGTAAAATAGCAAGATAAACCACTAAATATACTTTTACCAGAATGCCTAAGCAGAGAAAAATAACCTTATAAGTAAATGCCTCTTCTTTCTTGGCACAGATCCACTCTTTAGCACTATAGTATAATTGGGGTTTATTAAAGGCTGGTGGTAATCGTTTACACCATAATACAAGCCAGGGAATACAGCATATATTACCCAATAAGAGGATTATATATAATTTTAAGTCCCCTAGTGAATAGGGCTCTAATGCAGGATTATATGACATTGTAGAAAAAAGACCTACGGAAATCCCCCACATAATAACAAGCAAAAGCTTGAAATAAAGCACTAGTATAGTTTTAATGATGTATATAACTTTACCCACGGAATCTAACCAATTTTTAAGCAATCTAAAAAACACAACCGTATTAGCATAAGTATACTATGCAAACAAGGTCATGCCTATTATTAATAATTTTATACTTTAGTATATAGGCTTTATTTCCAATTAATATTTTCAAGATTGATATTTATAAGATTCATCTCCATTTGACGATATATATATCTTTGTCCCTATAATATAGATAGATAGTCAGACGAGTCGTGACGTCAGGCTCATCTCTAAACTATATAAAACATGTAGAAATGGCCTTTTCGT
>OGJZ01002675.1_pt1 | contig 12423 bp, 10 predicted proteins | sample 1572321 | NCBI WGS metagenome assembly OGJZ01 (sample SAMEA2582086, study PRJEB24529) | metagenome | biome: Human gut stool | place: China | collected 2011 | reverse complement strand
CCAAGGCCTCTCCTCGATAGGAGAGGTGGCAATGCGAAGCATTGACGGAGAGGTTAACATCTAAGAATGGGGTACAGCCCCTTTCAGAGGGGCGCACCACCAGAAAGAGAAAACAAATGAGTGAAACGATACTGACAGCAGAAAACTTAAAGTTCCGCTACGACTCGGAGCAGCCCGGCTACGCGCTCAACGGCGTCTCCATGCAGGTCAGGCGGGGCGAGTTCGTAGCCGTGCTGGGCGCAAACGGCTGCGGCAAATCCACCCTTGCCAAGCACTTCAACGCCATCCTCCTGCCGGAGGAGGGCAAGGTGTACGTCGAGGGCATGGACACCGCCGATGATGACAAGCTCTATGACATCCGCCAGACCGTGGGCATGGTGTTCCAGAGCCCGGACAACCAGATCGTCGCCACGGTGGTAGAGGAAGACGTGGCTTTCGCGCTGGAAAACCTCGGTGTTCCGCCGGAAGAGATGCGCCGCCGCGTTGATGACGCCATGAAGATGGCGGGCATCTACGAGTTCCGGGAGCGCGCACCCCACAACCTCTCGGGCGGCCAGAAGCAGCGCGTCGCCATTGCGGGCGTCGTCGCCATGCGTCCCGACTGCCTCATCCTCGACGAGGCCACCGCCATGCTCGACCCTCGCGGCCGTGAGCAGGTGATGCAGACCATCCACCACCTCAACAAGGATCTGGGCATCACCGTTGTGTCCATCACCCACTACATGGAAGAGGCCGCGCAGGCCGACCGTGTTCTGGTGATGAGCCAGGGCAGCGTGGTGATGGAAGGCACCCCGAAAGAGGTGTTCAGCCAGACCGAAAAAGTCCGTTCTCTCCGCCTCGACGTGCCGCAGGCCGCAGAGCTGCGGGATGAGCTGGTCAAGGCCGGCATCCCCATGCCCGAAGGCATCATCGACACCGGCGAGTGCGCACAGGCTCTGTATGAGCTGCTGAAGTAAGGGGGGACGGAAACATGGCAAGTATTATCAAAGTAGAACACCTGAGCTATGTCTACAACCCCGGTATGCCGAACGCAGTCACCGCGCTGGACGACGTGAGCTTTGAGGTGGAAGAGGGCGATTTCGTGGGCATCATCGGAGCCACCGGCTCCGGCAAGAGCACCCTCATCACCCACATGAACGGTCTGAACAAACCCACCAGCGGCAAGATCATCATTGATGGCCGCGACCTCTGGGCCGAGCCGGAAAAGATCCGGGATTTCCGTTTCCTGACGGGTCTGGTGTTCCAGTACCCGGAGTACCAGCTCTTTGAGGAAACATGCTATAAGGACATCGCCTTCGGCCCGAAGAATATGGGCCTCGACGAGGCGGAGGTCGATAAGCGCGTCCACGAGGCGGCAGAATTCGTCGGCCTCGATGAAGTGCTGTTGGAGCGCAGCCCCTTTGAGCTGTCCGGCGGACAGAAGCGCCGCGTAGCCGTGGCGGGTGTTATGGCCATGAAGCCCCGTATCCTCGTTCTGGATGAGCCTGCGGCCGGCCTCGACCCCGAGGGACGGGATGAGATCCTGTCCGAGGTGAAGGACTACCACAAAAAGACCGGCACCACAGTGCTTCTGGTTTCCCACAGCATGGAGGACATTGCCAAGTACGCCGACAAGGTGCTGGTGATGAGCCGGAAGAAGATCGCCATGTACGACACGGTGGAGAAGGTCTTTGCCCGCGCTCCCGAGCTGCTGGAACTGGGCCTCTCCGTGCCGCAGGTGACGAAGATCTTCCTCAAGCTGCGGGAGATGGGCGTGGACGTCCCGGCGGACGTCTACACCATCCCCTACGCCGTCAAGATGATCCTGGCGGCAAAAGCCCGGCGGGATGCGGGGGAGACCCTCGTCTTACCCCGGAATGATGATCAGAAAGGGGGTGCAGCCGGATGCTGAGAGATATTACCATCGGCCAGCACTTCCCCGGCAACAGCCTCGTCCATCGTTTTGACCCCCGGCTCAAGCTGGTGCTGACCATCCTGTATATCGTGCTGCTCTTTGCGGCGTCCAACCCGCTGGGCCTTACGCTTTCGCTGATTTTCCTCGCCGTGATGTACGCGGTAGCGAAAATTCCCTTCAAGCTCATCCTCAAGAGCCTGAAGCCCATCTTCCCCATCATCGTCTTTACGGCGGTGCTGAACCTCTTCTTTGTCTCGGGCGAGGGCGACCCGGTGTTCAAGCTCGGATTTCTGACCGTTTACGCGGAGGGCATCCGGTATGCTGTACTGATGGCGGTGCGCGTCATGGCCCTCATCGCAGGCACGAGCCTTTTGACCTACACCACCAGTCCCATCGTCCTGACGGACGCCATCGAGCAGCTGCTCAAGCCTCTGGGCAGGCTCCACTTCCCGGTGCATGAACTGGCCATGATGATGAGCATCGCGCTGCGGTTCATTCCTACCCTCATCGAGGAGACCGACAAGATCATGAACGCCCAGAAAGCCCGTGGTGCGCAGCTGGACAACGGCAAGATGACCGAGCGTATCAAGGCGCTGGTCCCGGTGCTGGTGCCGCTGTTCATCTCGGCTTTCCGCCGCGCCGACGAGCTGGCCATGGCTATGGAGTGCCGCTGCTATCGCGGCGGCGACGGACGCACCCGCCTCAAGGTGCTGCGGTGCGAAAAGCAGGATTATATCGACCTTGCAGTGTGCATTGCGTGTTTTGCGGTGATCCTCGCTTCGAGATTGGTGTTCCCGAATTTTTGAGAGGGATAACCTCTCCGTCACGGCTATCGCCGTGCCACCTCCCCTAATAGGGGAGGCTTTGGCATTTCGTAAAGCTTTCCCTCTTCGCCAGAGGCTCCCCTACTAGGGGAGCTGTCGAGCGAAGCGAGACTGAGAGGTTGGACTATATGAATTATCTCTTAAAACTATCCTACGACGGCACGAACTACTGCGGGTTTCAGGTGCAGCCCAACGGGCGGAGCGTAGCTGCTGTGTTTCAGGACGCCTTGGAGGCGGTGCTGGGCTGTCGGCCCGACATCAAGGGCTGCAGCCGCACCGACGCCGGCGTCCACGCGCTGGGATTCATGCTCAACTTCCACGCCGACACCCGCATCCCGGCGGCAAAGCTGCCGCTGGCGCTGAACCAGCATCTGCCCCCGGACATCCGGGCGCTGGAAGCGCGGGTGGTGCCGGACGATTTCCACGCCCGCTATGCGGCCCACACCAAGACCTATCTCTACCGCATCCACAACAGCCAGATCGACTCGCCCTTTGCCGCGCGGTATTACACCAAAGTGCCGGGGCGGCTGGACGCGGACAGGATGCAGCAGGCGGCGCAGTATTTTGTGGGAAAGCACGATTTCCTCGCCCTCTGCGCCTCGGGCAGCTCGGCTGCGGCTCACGGCGACACCGTGCGCACCATCACGGCCTGTGACGTCCAGCGCCGGGGCGACGACATCGACGTCACGGTGACGGCGGACGGCTACCTCTACAACATGGTGCGCATCCTTGCAGGAACCCTCTGTGAGGCCGGCGCAGGGCGTCTTGCGCCTGAGGCCGTGCCGGGCATCCTCGCCAGCCGCGACCGCAAAAACGCTGGGCCGACGCTGGCGGCGAAAGGGCTTTTCCTCAAGAGCGTGGACTACGGCACGCCCATAGAATAACGCAAACATGACCGATGCTCCCGGAGGGAAAACGCCCCTTTGGGAGCACTGTCATTGCACAAAGGGGACAGGAGAGTATGAGAAAAAGACAGCGCGGCACCCGGCCTGTGTCGGACGAGCCGCTTTCGGCGGGACGGGTCGAATACCTCGAGCAGGCCCGCGAGCGGGTGCGGAACCGGCGCATCCGCCGCACGGCACTCATCGTCGTGGCGCTGACGCTGGTGGTGCTGTTCACTACCGGCATCGTGGGCAGCTCTGTTGCCATGGCCAAGGACTGGGCCGACACCGCCCGCATCCTGCTCTTCCCCGGCACGGGCTGGCCCCAGCAGACCGGCGTTATGGAGGTGAAACAGATTGCCTCCATGAACAGCAGCTTTGTGGAGCTGGGCGAGGAAGGGTGCGTGGTCTGGTCCCGCACTGGCACCCGGCTCAACTCCATCCAGAGCGGCTACGCCCGCCCTGCGCTGGCTGCGGGCAAGAACCGCTTTGTGCTTTACAACCGCTCGGGCAATGAGCTGCGGGTGGAGAGCCGAACCCAGAATCTCTACACCAAGACGATGGAGAGCAGCATCACCCTCTGTGCCATGGCCGACAACGGCACGCTGGCCGTCGTCACAGAGGACCCCGGCAGCGCGGCCCGGCTTCGGGTCTACTCGTCCTCAATGGAGCAGCTGTTGAGCTGGAGCCTTACCATCACCGACGGCACCCCGCTGCGGCTGGCTTTTTCGCCGGATGGGCGGCGGCTGGCAGTGGCGGCGGTGACGGTGAACGGCGGCCAGATGGTCACGAATTTCTATGTCGTCACCCTGGCGCAGGGCGACCCCCTGCTGGTGGGAAGCGGCAGCGGTGCGGCCCAGTGGCTGAGCTGGACCGGTTCCCAGAGCATTCTGGCCGCCGGCGACAGCCGCGCTGTCCTCTACAACGTATCGGGCGGCGAGCGGGCAGCCTATGACTTTACCGGGCAGACCCTCCGCGACATCTCGGTAGACGCTTCGGGCAATACTGCCCTTCTGCTGGCCTCCGGCCAGCTCTGTCAGGCCGTGATGCTGGGCCGTGACCTCGGCGTCGAGAGCACCACGCAGGTGCAGGCGTCCAACCGTATCGTCCGGGCAGGAGACACCTTTTATCTGCTCACCGATACAGGGGTGGAGTGCCTTTCCACCGACGGCACCTCCCAGTGGACCCAGAGCCTTTCGGCCCGCCCACAGGGTCTGCTGGCCGACCGCAGGCAGCTGCTGGTCTTCTGCGGCAATACGGTGCAGGTATTGACCCCGCCTGCGGCGGAAAACAACGCTCAAAGTAATACATAATAAGGAAAACAAGGTATGTTCAAGAATCCGTCATTTCTTTTTGATATAGTATGTACCGTGGTCTGGCTGCTTCTGGCTGTGCGCTATGCCCGCAAAGGCTTTCTCGCAGCCAGTGTCCAGCTGGGCGGAAATGTCTTCAGCCTCGTGGGCGCCCGGGTCTTTTCGGGCTGGGCGGCTGCCGAGGTGTTCCAGCGCTTTCTGGCCGGGAGCTTCCGTACCCAGATCGCGGAGAGCATCTCGGCCGGAGGGGTCGTGGACCTGACCGGCATCGCGGACAAGTACGCGGGCTTTCTGCCCGAGAGCTTCCGCGCCTCCATCGTGGAGACCTGCGAGCGCTCCATCTCGGCTGTGCTCAGCGACAACGCCGTGGTGCTGGCGGACGCCATCGTCCAGAAGGTGCTGGCTCCGCTGCTCACGCCGGTCATCTCGGTCGTGCTCTTTTTCGTGGCCTTTGCCCTGCTGCGGATGCTGGTGAGTATGCTGGTCACCGTGCTGGGCCTTGTCAACCGGCTGCCGGTCATCGGCACCGTCAACCGCTGGCTGGGCTGGGTCACCGGCTGTGTCGCCAGCACCATGGACATCTATCTGGTGCTCTGTGTGGTGTGGGCCGTCATCGTCATCACCGGCGGCAATCTGACCGTCCTGAACGATACGGTCATGAGCAGCAGCCTTTACTATAAAGCATTCAATCTGTTCAACCCCTTCCTGTAAAGGGGAGCTTTAGGAGGAACCTATATGGTCTGCAATCGCTGTCAGAAACGTCCGGCCATCATCTTCGTCCAGCGGATGGAGAATGGCCAGATGAAAAATGAGGGCTTTTGCCTGCACTGTGCGCGTGAGCTGCACATCAAGCCGGTGGAAGACCTGATGAAGCAGTTCGGTATGTCCGACGAGGACATGGATAATATGGAAAACCGGATGGAGAGCATGATGGATGAGATGGGGGACGCGAACCCCCTCTCCCTCATGATGAATATGGGCCAGCCCATGGGCGGCGAGGAGAACGAAGGGGACGACGACCTTGTCCCCGGCTCCAGCGCTACCTTCCCGCTGGGCGTCAAGGCGGAGGGTGATGCCGGAAACAGCAAAAAGGCCCAGAAGAACGGCAAAAAGCCGCCCCGCCGCAAATTCCTCGACACCTACTGCGAGAACCTGACCCGCAAAGCCCGGGAGGGCAAGCTCGACGACATCGTGGGCCGCGACCGCGAGATTTACCGCACCATCCAGATCTTGAGCCGCCGCCAGAAGAACAACCCCTGCCTCATCGGTGAGGCGGGCGTCGGCAAGACGGCCATCGCCGAGGGCATCGCAGAGCGCATCGCTAGGGGCAATGTCCCTGTGGGTCTGAAGGATAAGGAGATCTTCCTGCTGGATCTGACCAGCCTCGTGGCCGGCACCCAGTTCCGCGGCCAGTTCGAGCAGCGGGTCAAGGGCCTGCTGAGCGAGGTCAAGGCCGCTGGCAACATCATCCTGTTCATTGACGAGATCCACACCATCACCTCCGCCGGTGAGAGCGAGGGTGCCATGAACGCGGGCAACATCCTCAAGCCTGCCCTCTCCCGCGGTGAGATACAGGTCATCGGCGCCACCACCTTCAACGAGTACCGCAAGTATATCGAGAAGGACCAGGCCCTTGAGCGCCGCTTCCAGCCTGTCCGCGTGGAAGAGCCCAGCGTGGCAGATACGCTGGCCGTCATGAACGGCATCAAGAAGTATTACGAGGAGCACCACCATGTGCAGGTGGATGCCGATGTGCTGAGTGCCATCGTCACCCTCAGTGAGCGGTATATCACGGACCGCTACCTGCCCGATAAGGCCATCGACCTGCTGGACGAAGCCTGCGCCTGCTGCAATCTCGCCCACCCGGTCATCTCGGAGTATCTCGAGATGCAGAAGGAGCTGGACGGCCTCAGACAGGAAGAGGCAGACATGGAGTCCTCCGACGTCAATGAGGCCATCGACTATGAGCAGGTGGCCCAGCGGAAGACCCGCATCGCCAAGCTCGAGGCAGAGCTGCCCGCAAAGCAGGCTGCTGCCAGCGAGATAAAAGTGACCATGGACGATGTGGCCAAGGTCATTGAGCTGTGGACGGGCATCCCGGCGGTGAAGATCCAGGAGACGGAGTTCGTCAAACTGGCCGGGCTGGAAGCCGAGCTGAAAAAGAAGATCATCGGTCAGGACGAGGCCGTCCATCTGGTGGCACAGGCCGTCAAGCGGAGCCGCGCCGACCTGTCGGGCCGCCGCCGTCCCGCAAGCTTCATCTTCGTCGGCCCCACCGGCGTCGGCAAGACGGAGCTAGTCAAGCAGCTGGCAAACCAGCTCTTCGACGGCCCCGACCCGCTCATCCGTCTCGACATGAGCGAGTATATGGAGAAATATGCGGTATCCCGCATGATCGGTTCGCCTCCGGGCTATGTGGGCTACGAAGAGGCCGGCCAGCTCACCGAAAAGGTGCGCCGCCGCCCCTACAGCGTGGTGCTGTTCGATGAGATCGAAAAGGCCCACCCCGACGTTATGAACATCCTGCTCCAGATCCTTGACGAGGGCAAGATAAACGATGCACAGGGCCGGACGGTGGACTTCTCCAATACGGTCATCTGCATGACCTCCAACGCCGGCAGCAGCGACAAGACGACCTCCGGCCTCGGCTTCAACAAGAGTGAGGAACAGCTGAGTGAGGAAAAGACCCGCAAGGCTCTGAGCCAGTTCCTGCGGCCTGAGTTCCTTGGCCGTGTGGATGAGGTCATCGCCTTCAAGCCGCTGAGCCAGCAGACGCTGGAAGGCATCGCGGCTCTCATGCTGGATGAGTACAAGCCCAGCATGGAAGCCAAGGGCATCGCTTACAGCTACACTCCGGCGGCTCTCTCTGCCCTCGTGGCCAGGAGTCAGGGCGGCAAGTTCGGCGCCCGCGACCTGCGCCGCGTCATCCGCAAAGCTGTGGAGGACCCCGCCGCCGAGAGCATCATCGACGGCACCCTGAAAGCGGGCGGCAGCCTGACGGTGGATGCTGAGAATGGTGAAGTTATTTTGAAGTGAATGCTTGACTTTTCTGTACTATCGCATATAATAAAGACAGAAAGACAATGAATTCGTGCATAGAATTCACACCAAAAGAAGAAAACCCCTTCCTGGAGTTGCAGCTCCAAAGAAGGGGTCTTCTTTTTAGTGCTTACAGTCCTTGTTCAGCATTCTGTCAAGCCACTTGCTGATGAGATTAGAAGTCACACCAGCTGCGACAGATACCATGAAAGACAACATCTCGTGCATAGGACACACCTCCCTTCCCAATGAAATTGGGTCGGTAAGGACCGTGAGACGATTATAACATATAATTCGACCAAAAGATACAGTAAACGGCACTCCGAAGCAGTTCGGAGTGCCGTTTGTCATATGCAGACTTAGTCGAGGGAGACCGGGAACTCGGGCTTGTTGGCCATACGGGCATTGGTGCGGCCCTCGGGGAAGATCTCGCCGGCGGCGGTCAGCGCCAGCTTGGTGAGGGTGGGGCCTACCAGCTCATACACCAGCACCGAGAAGAGCACGACGTTGCGCACCATGTGGCCGTCGGAAAGCTCAGCGGCCTCGGCTGCCATGCCCAGCGCCACGCCAGCCTGCGGCAGCAGGGTGATGCCGAGGTACTTCTGGATGTTGTGGCTGCAGCGGGTAGCCCGGCCACTGACGAAGGCGCCGGAAATTTTGCCCAGAGAGCGGAAGGCGATATACACCACGCCGATGAGGAGCACCAGCGGGTCGGAGAGGATGTTCAGATCCAGCTCTGCACCGCTGAGCACGAAGAAGAGGATGTTCACCGGCGACACCCAGCGGTCGAGGCGGTCCATCAGCTCATCGGAAGTGGGGCAGATGTTGCAGAACACCGTACCGGTCATCATGCAGACCAGCAGCAGCGAGAAGCCGCAGTGTATCGGCCCGATGTCGAAGGTGACCATGGACAGGCCCACCGTCAGCAGCACGAAGGCCACGGAAAGGCTCATACGCTTGGAGCGGGAGTGAAAATAAATTTCCAGCTGGTTGAGCGCGAAGCCCGCCGCAGCGCCCAGACCCAGCGAGAAGACGATCTCCACCACCGGCTCTACCAGAACACTGATGGCGTCGATGCGGCCCTGCTCGAGGGCGTTGGCAATGCCGAAGGAGGCGGAGAAGAGCACGAGGCCCACGGCGTCGTCGATGGCGACCACCATCAGCAGCAGGCGGGTGAGGGGGCCGTCGGCCTTGTACTGCTTGACGACCATCAGGGTGGCGGCAGGGGCCGTGGCTGCTGCGATAGCACCCAGCGTGATGGCCGAGGCCATGGAGATGATGTCGGGCCGGATGAAGTGCAGGATGACCAGCGCCGCATCCACGAGGGCGGTGGTCACGACGGCCTGTAAAATGCCGACCGTGATGGCCTGCTTGCCCATGCTCTCAAGAGCCGAGAGACGGAACTCGTTGCCGATGACGAAGGCGATGAAGCCGAGCGCCACCTGGGTGATGAGGGACAGGCTGTCCACCTGTTCGAGGGTGCCGAATCCGATGCCAAAATCACTCAGGCCCAGACGCCCCAGAAAGAAAGGCCCCAGCAGCAGGCCTGCCAGCAGATAAGATGTGACCGCTGGCAAATTGACCGCCTTTGCGAGGCGCGACATCAAAAGACCTGCGATAAGCGCCACGGAAAGGCAGATGAGAAGCTGTTCCATGCGATATTGCGGGCAGCAGCACGATACCGACGCACAGCCGCCCTTTCCTCCTTTTTCTCAGTCAAGCGTGTTTCCTTGCTGCTTGCCAAAAGCCCAAAAACACAGCACAGTAATGAATTATACTATCCCACTTTCTAAAAAGCAACATCCTTTCAGGCAGCAAAATTGAAGATTCCTTAATAAATGGCCGAAAAAGGCAAAAAAACAGGGCCGCTGCGCAGGCAGTGGCCCTGTTGTATGCAACAATCGTAAATTTAGTTGAACTTGAAGATCTTCCGTGCGATGCGGTAGCCACCCACCACGATGGCGTCGCCCTTAGGGAAGGGCAGGTTGGTCACGCCGCCAAAGCCGAAGCGGATGGAGCGGTAGACTGCGGCGCTGGTGTGTTCGCGCAGATACTGCCACAGGCCCTTCTGCTTTTCTTTGGCCTCGGCGCTGCCGTCCAGCAGCAGGAAGATGTCGCTAACGGCCATCATCATGGAGAGGTAGTGGAGCATATAGGCCCGCAGTTTCTTCTCGCCTTTGAGGGCGTCGAGGTCCTGACAGTCGATCATATGCCTGGTGACGCGGAGCTGCTGGTCCACGCGCTTGACCATGACGCTCTCGTTGACGCTCTGGTCGGCACGGCCGATGAAGTAGCGGTAGAGGTCGAGGTCCATATAATACATGGTCTTGACGAAAGGCAGAGGCTGGTAGACGAAGATGTTGTCCACGTAGAAGGTATGCTTGGGCAGCACCATGCCGCACTTGCGCAGCACCTCAGTGCGGTACATGACCGAGTGCATCAGCAGGTTCTGGTCGGGGCGGAAGTGGCCGACGTGCATCCAGGTGAACAGACGCTCCTGCGGGAAGATGTTGGTGTACCGCACAGTGTGGCTGGTGCCGTCCTCGGTGTGCTCGTAGACATAGTTGCAGATCATGAGGTCGGGGGCGGTGCCGCGGGTCACGAGGGTGTGCAGGCGGGACAGCACCTTCTGGAGGGCGTCGGTGTCCAGCCAGTCGTCGCTGTCCACGACTTTGTAGTAGAGGCCGGTGGCGTTGCGGATGCCCTGGTTGACGCCCTCGCCGTGGCCGCCGTTCTCCTGATGGATGGCCTTGACGATGGTGGGGTACTTGGCAGCGTACTCGTCGCAGATGGCCGGGGTCTCGTCCTTCACGGAACCGTCGTCCACGAGGATGATCTCAGCCTGCTCCCCGGCGGAGAGCAGCGTTTCGATGCAGTGGCGCATATATGCCGCCGAGTTGTAGCACGGGACGGCAAAAGTAATGAGTTTCTGTTGCATAAAAATAAGCTCCTTATCGTGCTTGCCCGGCCACGTTCAGAACAAAATGGGCCGGAGATGGAGATATGTATTCTTATTATAGCATTTTCGCGCACAAAAAGCTAGGAACACCAGCAAATACCTGCCAAAAACGACGACAGAAGAGCGATCTGATACCATTTCGGGCCGGGCTGTGCTATAATAATACGGATACAGATTTGAAAAACGCAGGAGGCGCCCATGGCAGACCCGCATTCTATCTTGAAAAAAGTTTTTGGCTACGACAGTTTCCGCCCCGGGCAGGAGGACATCGTCCGGCGGCTGCTGGACGGGCAGGATGTGCTGGCGGTGATGCCCACCGGTGCGGGCAAATCCATCTGCTATCAGGTGCCGGCGCTGCTTCTGCCGGGAATCACCATCGTGGTGTCGCCGCTGGTCAGCCTGATGAAGGACCAGGTGGGGGCGCTGGTGCAGGCCGGTGTGGCGGCGGCCTTCCTTAACAACAGCCTCACCGACAACCAGAAGGCCCTCATGCTCCGCCGCGCCCGGGAGGGCTGGTATAAGATCATCTATGTGGCCCCGGAGCGGCTGGAAATGCCGGGCTTCCAGCGCTTCGCACAGGAAAAGCTCATCAGCATGGTGACGGTGGACGAGGCCCACTGCATCAGCCAGTGGGGGCAGGACTTCCGCCCCAGCTATCTGCGCATCAAGGAGTTCGTGGACAGCCTGCCGAATCGCCCGGTGGTGGGCGCGTTCACGGCCACGGCGACGGCTCGGGTGCGGGACGACATCCGCAGCCACCTCGAGCTCCATCAGCCCTATGAGGTGACGACCGGCTTCGACCGGCCCAACCTCTACTTCGAGACGCGCCGCGCCCTGCCCAGCCAGAAGCCGAAGGAGCTGCTGGACCTTGTGCTCCGGGAGGGCGACAACGCGGGCATCGTCTATTGCAGCACCACAAAGCAGGTGGACGAGACGGCCCGCCTGCTCCAGAGCCGGGGCATCCGGGCAGCGGCCTACCACGCCAAGCTGGACGCCGAGGTGCGCCGGAAGAATCAGGACGACTTCCTCTACGACCGCGTTCAAATCATGGTGGCGACCAACGCCTTCGGCATGGGCATTGACAAGCCCAACGTCCGGTTCGTCATCCATTACAATATGCCCAAGGATCTGGAGAGCTATTATCAGGAGGCGGGCCGCGCGGGCCGCGACGGTCTGCCGTCCCGCTGCATCCTGCTCTATTCCGGTACAGATGTGCGAACCATCCGCTTCTTCATCGACAAAGAGATGGAGGCGGACAACGGCCTGCCCGCCGACGTCAAGGCCGAGGCCGCCCGCAAGGCGGAAGAGCGGCTCAAGTATATGACCTTCTACTCCACCACCCAGAAGTGCCTGCGGCGGTTCATGCTGAACTATTTCGGCGAGGCCGCACCTGAAAAGTGCGGCAACTGTTCCTGCTGCCTCTTTGCCGAGCAGAACGCGCAGGAGGTGGAACAGCGCGCTGCCGCCGCAAAGCAGAGGGCCGCGGCCAACTCCCGGCGGCTGTCGGCCCGCC
>OGJZ01002669.1_pt1 | contig 12460 bp, 5 predicted proteins | sample 1572321 | NCBI WGS metagenome assembly OGJZ01 (sample SAMEA2582086, study PRJEB24529) | metagenome | biome: Human gut stool | place: China | collected 2011 | reverse complement strand
ATGGAGGTAAACGTTGATTCTCGTTGCAGGTGTAACTTTTAAACATTATCTTTGGGCTATTGTACTTGATTCCCTAAGATACAAAAAATTAGGGACACGGGCAAGTCTTGGCTGAGCGAAGTTTGGGCTTGCCCATTTTTTGCAGACACAAGTGAGACCATCCCAAAATCATTTTGAGACGGTCTCGTTTTTGGAAAACTTATTATAAGTTAGTAACGTGTCACTTTATTTGTAGTTGACTTCAGATATTCGAAACGATTAATCATCTCACCCAACTTCTTCGGATATTTATCTGCCAAGTTTTCCTGTTGACTTATGTCCTTTTTCAAGTTATAAAGTTTATATCCATATCCCAAGCCGATAAACTCACCGTCTTCTTTGCTATAAGGATTAAAATAAGGAGGAATCAACGCCCAGTCACCCTGACGATATGCATAATTGAACATGCCTTCGATAACAAGTTCTTCACGTCCTTTTTTACTCTTTCCGAGGAAAGCATCCAACGTATTCTCACTATCCAATTTTTCAGGATAAGTTTGTCCAAGCAAAGATGCAAAGGAAGCCAGCAAGTCCATTTGGCATACAAAGACATCAGAAACCTGCGGCTTCACTACTGCCGGCCAACGAAGCATGAAAGGGATACGTGTACCACCGTCAAACATACTTGTTTTTCCTCCACGAAGCGGACCTGCTATCTTATGATCGCCTATCAATTCCACTGCATCATCCTTATATCCGTCATCCAGCACTGGTCCATTATCACTAGTTAACACTACAATCGTATTCTCCGCCAATCCCAACTGGTCCAGTTCTTTCAAAAATTCAGATACACACCAGTCTGCTTCCAGAATAACATCCCCACGCGGTCCCATAGGCGACTTTCCTGCGAAGCGTTCATTTGGAACACGAGGAACGTGTGGCTGATGTAATCCGTAATAGAGAAAGAAAGGAGCATTTTTATGGTCGTTGACGAACTGTTTGGCTTTATCTAGAAATAATTCCGCCATTTCTTCATCTTTCCATTGTGCCGCTTTACCACCTTTCTGGAATCCGATACGAGGAACCCCGTTTACTATCGAACCGGCATGACCTACACTCGGATGCATACGAAGCAATTCAGGATTATTCTTTCCTGTCGGTTCACCGGGAAAGTTCTTACGGTAATCCACATACAACGGATCGTTAGGGTCTAATCCCACTACACGTCCATTTTCGAGAAAGACACATGGAACACGGTCATTCGTAGCTGCCTGAATAAATGAATAATCATATCCTATTTCGGCCGCACCGGGATGAACATCCTTATTCCAGTCTACATTACCGTCTCCCAGTCCGATATGCCATTTTCCTATGGATCCAGTAGCATAGCCTGCCTGTTTCATCAATTTAGGCAAGGTTATCTTTTCCGTATCAATAATCAATGCTGCATTGCCCGGAAGAATTTTTGCGTCCTTACTTGTCCACGGATAAAGTCCTGTCATAACAGAGTAGCGGCTGGGGGTGGAAGTAGCTGCCGTACAGAATCCTTGTGTAAAGCGGATTCCTTCATTAGCTATACGGTCCATACCCGGTGTAGAGATGCGATGAGCACCGTAGCAACTTAAGTCACCATATCCAAGGTCATCGGCTACAATCAGAATGATGTTCGGTTGTTGCTTGTTGATCGGCTTTTTTCTCGGTTGTGCTTGTCCTGCCAATAACGTGTTAGGTATCGAAGAAATACCTACTAATGTACAAAATACATACTCTAAGTTTCTCATGCCTTATTTAATTAAGATTTATCACTTGCTATAAATACACATCAAATTTTGATGTTCCCCACACAAAATCCCTGTTTCTATTCATAATTTATGAATTTAAAACGTTACTTGTGTTTTAGCACCATTCGCTGCAATAGCATTTACTTTATAATCTTCGGGTAACGTAGTGTTTACAGTAAATGAAGATTGCGGTGATACAAATATTACTTTTCCTGCATGATCGCTAACTTCATAAACAGCCACATTCCGCCAACCATACATTGATAGTTTGGAACCGGAACGGGTAGCTGTTCCGGCAACTACGGCTGCATTATTTATATAAGCCTCTAAGTTACTATCACAGATATATTCCAGCTTATGTTTCGGAACAGAATATCCTAAATTTCGAATTCTATTTTTAAGAGCACTTACCTGAGCTTCCGTCACTACCACTTTTCCATCGCCATAAGAGTCGTTGAATTCATATGAACCAGATTTCAGAAACCCCCATTTTACAAAGAAATCCGTCAAATCCAATCCTGCCGCCTTACTACAATTATAGGCGAACTCTATTTGACGTTCACCATCGGTAGGCAAGTCCTTATTGACACGTATATATTCATATACATCCTTATAAAAATCCGGTTTTCCTAATACATATTCCATATATAACTCTAACTGCCAAAAAGGTACTAATTTATCGAATACATCTCCTAATTTTGCATGAAAAATATCATTATTCCCGAATGCTAAAGTCATTGCATGCTCGTAGTAATTACTGTAAGCATTACTTGGCGTTGTAGTTAACAAACGGGAATTAATTCCATATAATTTCTGAATGTACATCGAACAAATATTGTTTGTTACTTCGGTCATTCCAAACCATTTCAGTCCCGGACGGGTTTGATTACTATGCCCTACCTCATGGGCAGGCCCCCAGTTGTTAGTCTTCATTTGATCTACACTGCACAGATTATCCATCGTTGAAAAATGATATGCCGTATGATAAGAAGTGGAATACATATAATCTCCCTGTCCGTACATGACATTGAAATACATACGGTTTCTGAACATACGATTGTCGGTATCCGTACCGATGCCACCATTATTGTTGTATTTTCTCAACCCCATGAATATCTGTTCCTTATATACAATATCATCAAAAAGGTCAATTAAATCTCTCCCATTAGATGTACTTTTTAGTTTGCTGACAGGAAAAGTGAGATGAGCATAATTCCCTACAACATCAAAATAGCCATCGACAGCTCCGTTTAGTAAAGTACCCCACTGTTCACGGGTATGTTTTGCTACATCAAAGTATCCGTTAACACTTCCTGACGCAAAGTGTATCTTTACCTCGTCATAGTCTACCGGATTACCATTGACGTGATACATCACATAGATTAACCCTTTCTTCTCCGAAACAATTTTATTTATACCTGTGCGTAAGCTATAAGAAATGCTGTTATTGAAACCATCAGCATTAGGGGTATCCATGTCCTGTACTCTTAGACTCAAATGTTGCCCGTGCGTTTCACCTACCATGACAATCAATGTTTCTCCCGCTTTCACAAAGATACCCGTAGGATTATCCAATAGACTATAAGTGCCTGTCTTATTGATAGTAGCCTGTATATCCGGATGTTGATAAGGTTTGAAATCCGCAATACGGAAGTCAGCCGGATATTTATCTTTCAGCATATAATAAGCTATGTTCTTAAAAAATGGATAAGTACAGGCCTTTATCATTTCCTCTGTTATATCAGACCGTAACTTGGAACAAGTAACATCTGTAAAAAGGGTCAATGGGTCAAAACCTTCCGGATTCCTAGCAAAGAACTTCATTTCCGCACAGGAAGCATGCCCATTCACACCGGACTTAATAATCAGGCGAACTGCCTTCGGTTTCTGTATTGTGTTATCAAAAGAAAAAGATACTACCGCACCTTTGGAACCGAAATCGAAATTGGTTTCATTCGTTACACTTTCAAAAGCCGGGTGTTCTTCAGTCGATACCTGAATTTCCACTTCACCAAAATTCCCGTTCGAACCGCTTATACGCGGATAATAGATAAAGTAATCAAGTGCTTCCGTATTTTCCTTGAAATAGTAAGTCAACATGACCGGATAATGGCTTGTAACCCCTTCTGCAAAAGGATAATTAGAATGATAAATAGTACTCATATCACTATCAAAAGATTTTTCAATCCCTTCACCACCATGTGCCGTAGATGCTTCCCCTTTGACTACTTCCAACTGAACATCATCCGCAATTCCTTCAGTATCACCAAATGTATATCCATCCAATCCATTCTGAATAACTGTAACTTCTGCTGAAATATTAGAGTTCTTATCCTTTATCACTATCTTCTCCGTACGTACACTACTTCCCTCATGAGTATCTACGGTAAACTTATAAGGTATTTCAATCGTTGCAGCACGTGTGTCTACCTCTTTCTTTATCCAAGAAGGATAGGTGACATCCAGTTCCGCTTCCGTCAGATTGGTAGTGACAGTAAAAGCGACTGTTCCACCTACCGGAGGCAAAGTAAAAGCGAAAGGAGATACTAAAATATCAGTATCAGTACCTAACTGACGTACAAGAATCTTCTTATTCAATTTTCCATTATTGATAACCACCGAAGCATTACGGACAGTTTTGTTCGGGTTACTTATCACACTAATCTTCGCACCTGTACCCGAATTGACAGGTTCAGTCTTACACCACTGTTCTCCTTCCACATCCACAGAAGCGGTCCAATCTGCAGGAAGTGATTTTACATCAATAACAACAGAGCCTGCTTCTTTATAAAAATCTGCATTTTCCAAACCTAGTTCCAATACAGCCACCACATCCTTATCATCTTTACAGGACGACAAGGAAAAAAGAAACAGGGATATGAATACATATAAAAAATAATTCTTCATATTCTTTTCGTTTAAAAAGGACTGACTAAAAAGAATTTATGCATCACTGCATTATCCCCTTGCCAGCCCTTAAGATTAATTATTTGTTAGATTTAAGAGAGAGCAGTTATTTACCATATAATTCAAACTCCGAGAGTGCCCATGTATTAAATTTACTCGGATTAGTAGAACTATGAACCTCAAAACGAACATAAGTATATGAATCGCCTAGCAACATCGTCGGACAAGTATCATAATAAGTGGTAGCCGATACTGGGAGACCGTCTGCTTCTGCAGTAAATACTTTTATTTCTTTCCAGTTTGCGCCATCATTACTAGCATAAATGATGAACTTAGTAGGATGCTGATTAGTATTTCTAGTTGCATATCTTACTCTCAACTTGGAAATAGCACTATTCAGATGAATATCCACTTGATGCGGGAAGGCGGGCGCACCTCCTCCGTAAGTAACTTGTGCCTGAGTAGCCAATTTGCCATCCAACCAGTCGGCAAATCCATTACCGTCAGCAAAATTTGTGCCTATCAAGGTCATCATATCCGGTGTGAGCGTAATCTTCGGTGCTGAATTCTGTAATCCGATAATAACTGTATTTTCACCGGAAAAGGCATATTTCGTAGAAGTTATTTCTAACGGAAGTGCAAAGTTCCCTTCTAGATTAGTTATATCAATCTTCACGGTCAGATTCGCTGTAACATTACCTTTGCTAAAGGTCAGTTTACCGATAGTATAGTTGTTGCCCTTGTCTGATATTAATGAATACTCAATGGGAGATGTAGCATTATATTCATCCAATAGTTCCTTTTTAACTGTTACATCGCAGGTTATATCTTCTGTGAGAGCAGTATTCAAAGTCACAGGAAGCTCATATATATACTCAGTCACACCTTCAGTAATAGTAAACGGAAGTTTAAATCCTGACTCTGAAAGAGAGAAAGCAGGCTGATAAACAGTAGGCTTCATGATGATATACTTATTTTTTTCATTAATGGTAGAAGTACCGTCCGTAAGCTCCAACATCAACACATAAATGAAATTACCCGTACTCAATACAGAAATTTTCTCAGGATGAAAGGTTACCGTTTTAATCTTATACAGTTCTTTTTCTCCAAAAGAGACGGTCATGTCGGAAGGCAATTCATAACAATCAGCAGGCAATGGCTTGAAATTAGTCTTATTCTCATTATTGTAATATTCAATATCGAACTCATTCAATACTTTCAATGTAGCTGAAGCTAACATATTCAGGTCGTTTCCACCTTTGTCAATCGTTATATTGTAAGCAGCAGACTCTCCAGTATTATAAAAGGTAATATCCTGCTCATTACTATTCAAAATGCAAAGGAATGATTCATAATCATCCAGATAATCGTCTTTTCCATCGTTCAAGCAAGCCACCATAGTCAGCAACAAACCGCCTAACAACGAAAGGATATATATTTTTGTCTTCATATAAATTAAAATCTGATTAGATTGTTTTAATGCTATAATTCTATCTCCAATTATAATTTTGGGTCAATAGTTTGTTACGGTCTAGTTCTCTCTGACTGAACGGATATAAAAAGTGATTAGCTCTGAACACACGGTTTTGAACTACTGTTCTACGCCAAAAAGTATCCGGAGTATCTTCCGTGTTAACAGCCTGTGCCTCTACATTCATACCATAGATAGGTCCATTATCCGTAGTTGTAGCAATCATCCATGTACGAGTATCAAAAAAACGATGATTTTCAAATGCAAGTTCTATCCTGCGTTCTCTGCGACAAAGTTCTATCAATTGGTCTATTGTAGCTTCCGGATAGACTTCCATTATTGGATCCATACCTGAACGAGCACGCAGATCAGCCCAATACTCCATAGCTGTTGTACGATACTGACTGTCTCTCGATCTTTTCTCCCATTCCAAAGCTGCTTCAATAAAGTTTAAGTAAATTTCTCCAAGACGGAATGTCGGAAATACCATATTACCCGGTTGATTATTCACAAAACTAGCAGTATGATCACAAAAACGATTAACTAGATATCCACTTCTCGAATGGTCATGAGAAGTATTTGAATTACCATCTTTTGCCAAGTTACACAATACATAGTCATCTTTACCCGGACCGCATCTCCAGTAACTATCACTCCAATACACAGCTATATAAAAACGTGGTTCACGATTAATAAACATATTCCGAGTTGCTCTTTTATAATATTTAGCCTGATATGTGTCACCTTTACTTAAATATTCAAGAAAAGGATTTGCAAATTCAGTTATACCATTTTCACTATATCCAGAGTTTTCGTCAACCTTAGGAGTTCCATCTATCTCGTATCCAGTAATCGGATACTTACCATTATCCATCGCATAAGCATCCACCTGTTGTTGCGAGGGTCCTAGTGCTCCATAAGCTGCTCCATTACCTCCTTTTTTGGTCTTTACACCCGTCGGAGTCGTTCTTCTGGCTATAATAGCCCGACTTGCATATCCGGTAGTCCAGATAAGTTCTTTGTTCCAATCTACCTGCGTAATGCCAAGATAATTAGCATACGGGTCATCTGAAGCGTCTCTATGTAACTCGTATACTCCCAAATCTATGACAGCTTTGGCAGCCTGCACTGCTTCTTTCCATTTTTCATTACTATAAGTTTGAGGAAACAGATATTGGTCTGATAATTCCGGAAAATCGGGTGTTGTAGGATTCTTTACGGTATTGTATAAACTATTACCATTATATAGATCACGGGCTGAATAAAGTTTTAACCGTGAAATCACAGCTAAAGCAGCTCCCTCGGTAGGTAGCCCATATTCTGCATCTACCGTCCAAGTTGTTTTCCCGTGTTCTTTAAAGTAGGTAGCACATTGAGTCATTTCATTTACAACATAATCAACACATTGTTCCCAAGTATTACGCGGACGATATAGAGATTCTGTCGTAGCATCATATGGCAATATCTCATCTCCCAACAAAAATATAGGTCCGTAATTACGCATCATCAAGAAGTAATAATATGCTCGTGCCCAGCGTGTATACCAGTACCATTCATCCTTTTCTTCCTGTGTTACGGTAGGATCTGAACAACTGTAAACATTCTGCATAAAAATATTACATTCACGTATTCCGTTATACAAATTAAAATTAGCACCTGGTACGCTGGATGCATTCCAAGCTCCCGTATTCATTGACTCAGCAGCTGCATTCGATGCATTGATCAATTCATCAGTAGCAGTGCTTTGAGGAGTACTAACATAGCCAGTCAAATCATTTGGCAAAAAACTCATTGCATTCAAGAAATACCCGCGTGTATATGCTCTCTTCTGCCAAAGTTGTTCAAAAGTAAGATCTTCCGTTTCCTGTTTATCGAGAAAACTTTCACACGAAGTTAACAAAGGAATAACCCCGCAAAATAACAATATATATTTTACTAATGATAGTTTCATATTGATTCTGTATTATTGATTAGAAATTAGCATTTAGGCCGATAGTAACGGTCATGTTATTCGGATATTTTGCTCCATTGGTAGTATCCAGCAATTCAGGGTCCCATAATTTAAACTTACTGAATGTAAGAAGGTTCGTACCAGCGATATAGAAACGAAAAGACTTAATAAAGGTCTTATTCAACCAGTTTTTTGGCAATGTATATCCTATTTCTGCGTTTTTCAAACGAAGAAAACTACGGTCACGTAACCACATAGTAGACGACTGGCTATTGTTAGAACTGCCTGCTTCTGCACCGTAACTCAAACGGGGATATTTAGCAGAAGCATTCTGTTCAGGAGTATTGGTCGTTTTCCATGAATACTTATAAAGATCTTCATAGATAGCAGAACGATCCATATTATCACTACTGAAAGGACGCAAAGGTGTACCCGCTAAATAGATAGAAGTACGCGCTACCCCTTGAAAAAATACACTTGCATCAAAATTCTTCCATTTTGCTGTCAATCCGAACCCGTATGTTATCTCAGGAAGATCAGTATAGCCAATAGCAATCTGGTCATACGTATCAATTTTACCATCTCCATTTACATCCTTGTACTTAACGTCACCAACCCTATATTCACCAAACATCTGTTTCGGACTATTATCTATTTCTGCCTGACTTTCAAAAAATCCCAAAGCAATAAATCCCTTACGTTGCGCTGCACCATTACGGCCAAACGGTTTGCCAATAGAATTTTGATATTTATATTCCCAATCTGGTTCATCATTATCCAACATCTGGTTACGCGAAAAAGTAAAGTTTCCGCGACCTGTCAGTAAAACCTTACCTACCTGTTGCTGATATTCCAGTGTTCCATCTAGACCAGATACCTTCGCTTTACCTACATTTACATATGGAGTAGTAGTAATGCCGACAATAGCCGGTAGCCCAGCACGAGCCAGAAAGATACCATTACGTTCTTCATAAAAATAATCAGCTTGAATCTTTAATTTTTCGAACAAACGAAGTTCAATACCTGCATTTACCTTAGTTGCCTCTTCCCAAGAAACATTTGTATTCTCAATTTCTCCTACACGATAACCAGTACCTGTCTGATTTGCAGTTTTTCCGTATGACCATCCTGTTACTGTATTGACAGAAGGTTCATAAGCCCATCTTCTGGAGGCTCCAATGTCATCATTACCCACTTTACCATAAGACGCTTTCAATTTCAGATCATTAACTACTTTAGTCAACGGTTCAAACCATTTCTCACTGGACACCATCCAACCTATTGCATAAGCTGGAAAGAATCCAAAACGATGGCCACGAGCAAAGTTCTCAGAACCAGTGTATCCCATATTGAATTCGGCAAAATATCTATCCATATAAGCATAAGTCAAACGTCCTGCCAGTCCCTGACTTTTATATGGTAATGATTTTTTCTGATTCTCTGCTGTCAATAACTTATAAATTTTATGATTGTACAAAAACAAAGCTCCTATCCGATGTTTTTGAGCAAATAAACGAGTATAATTAAGAGAACCTTCCATATAAGTAGTAATCTTAGATACGGTCACTGGAGCAGCATACGACAGATTATTGGAACCCTCATATATTGTTTTATAATTTAATGAACCGTCTTCATTTCGACCTGTTGCATGAAACTGCGGTGGGGTCTTTGAACGAACTTGCAACGTATTATTAGATGCATCCCAAGAAAATTTAATATTGGCAGTTAACCCTAGAGTTATCATATCCAATTTTTGAGTAACACCAATCAATGATTGGGCTGAATTCCAACTTTGCTCACGATAACCGGAATGTACCAGCAGATTCCATGGATTACTACCACTGGCTGCACTTGGTGCAGAAAGAGTACCATCAGAATATTCCACAGGAAATGCATTTGGAGAGGTGTTAAATGCATATCCCCAAATATCAGATGTCGTAGCTCCTGGTCCCCACGAACTTTCATAAATATTAGCCAAATTCACATTGAATGTTGTAGTCGGTGTAACGGAGAAATCCATATTGGCACGAAAATTGAATTTTGTATAATGAATAGAAGAATTATAATCATAAACATCCCCGGCGTTTCTAAATATAGAGCCTTCATTATAAAAACCACCTGATACATAATACTTACAAATATCACCGCCTCCAGAAAGGTTCAATGTCACACGTTCGCTCGAAGCCAAATTTCGATACATCTGGTCTAACCAATTTACATTTGGATATAAATCAGGATCAGAACCATCACTATATTTTTGAATAGCTTCCGATGAATAGCCTCCATCACCATTACCCGTCAGGCCTTTAGCCTCATTATACATCTCGGCCCATTGTACAGAGTTTGCCATTTGCGGCATACGTGTCGGAGTTTTAAAACCCATTTCCGCACGTACATTAATACGAGGTTTGCCTTCACTGCCTTTCTTGGTAGTAATCAAAATAACGCCATTCGCACCACGTACACCATATACTGCCGAAGCAGAAGCATCTTTTAAGATAGAAAATGTAGCAATATCATCTACATCAACCAAGTCCAGTTCCCGTTCGATACCGTCAACCAGAACTAGCGGAGTAGAGTTACCTTTAAAAGAAGCTATACCACGGATATAAAAATCGGAAGCACTATTTTTACCCGGCTCACCGGATGCCTGCATAGAGACAACACCTGCCAGTTGCCCCGCCAGTACATTGGAAATGTTAGAACCCGGTATATTGAGTTCACCCACATCCAATGAAGAAATAGCACCTACAACACTTTCCTTCTTCTGACGTCCGTAACCTACTACTACAACTTCGTCCAGCTTCTTTGTATCCGGATTTAATATTACATCAATAACATTCTTATTGCTAATAGCTATTTCCTGCTTCTTCATACCAATGTATGAAAATTCTAGTACACCACCAATACCTTCAATTGTAAGAGAATAGTGACCGTCCAAGTTGGTAACAGTACCTGACGAGCTATTTTTCAACCATACACTAGCTCCAATAATAGGCTCTTTTGTCTCTCCGTCAATTATAGTACCTGTAATTACACGTTTTTTCGGCTGTTGCTGTTCGGCATTTTGAGCATTTGCTACTTTAAAAATGACTTCTTTTCCTTTAATTATATAATTAACTCCACTTCCCTTAAATAGATTTTTCAAGACTTCCTCAATTGTACCACTACAATTAATCTCTTTTTTTGATTTATCTTTCAAGTCACTATCTTTATAAAAGAAAGTATAATCACTCGTTTCTTCTATATACCGGATAGCCTCCTTGAGAGAGAACTTTCCCTTTATCTGAATATTCCCTTGTGCTGCTAACATCACAGTTGGCCATAATAATAAGAGTAATACGAGATAGCTCAAATACCGCTGTCGATATAAAAAAATACATTTTTTCATGTTCTCATTTTATTAGATTAGACATATAGTTTATTAAAATTCAATTTCTGATAATGATTGTGTTACCTACTCTTTCTTCTTTCAAATTCATAAGGAAACAGATTTTGAGAATAATATCATCCAACGCTTCCTCCTGACGAATGGTACCACTGAACGGAGAAGTTTCGTCCTTACCTTCATACACTATATTAGCATGATACATCTGATTAATGATAGAAATGAGGCGGTTAAGCGGCATAGCGTCAAACTTGAATTTACCATCCTGCCATTCTATATTTTCAATCTTCCGTATTCCTATTTCCGCATTAACTGAGTTATAAAAAATCTTTTCCATGGGCTTCATTACTATCTGTTTGCCGGTCGCCTCTACATTAAACTCAACACAACCGTTGAACAGCGTAATCTCATTATTTCCCGCTTCTTTTTTATCTACTAGAAACCGGGTACCTTTTACTTCGATAAAGGCTTTATCAATATAAACTTTGAAGGTGTTCCCATGCTGCTTACGTACATGGAACATGGAACTACCCTCCAACCATACTCTTCTGTCTTTATTGAAGTTCTTGGCAAAACGGATGGAACTATTCGGATACATCCATACTTCAGAACTATCGGGCAACTGATACAACATATTCCGGGTGGCTATTACCTCAGCAAATTCTTCTTTAACGAAGAAATCACTATTCACATAAAAAAGCCAACCTCCCAAAACTGCGACTAAAGCCACACAGGCTGCTGCCAACGGATAATAGAACTGTCGAATTGACTTACGTTTCGAACGTACTTTATATTCTTTGACTATTTTAGCCCAAATATAATCTCCGATTTCCGGATCTACTCTTTCCGGGTTTTCCGCTATCGGATTTTGTTCCTCCCATTGCACTTTCATTTTGCGCTCTATCATATCTATTTCGGACAGATCCTTTAATTCGTCTTTTTTCAGTCTGTCTGAAAATAATTTTCTAATTAATTCACTTTTA
>OGJZ01002658.1_pt1 | contig 12489 bp, 8 predicted proteins | sample 1572321 | NCBI WGS metagenome assembly OGJZ01 (sample SAMEA2582086, study PRJEB24529) | metagenome | biome: Human gut stool | place: China | collected 2011 | reverse complement strand
AAGGTAGCCCGATGACAGGAATCGGTAACGACTACCAGGTTGCTTCACTATCCAATTGTTTCGTTATCGGAGTAGATGGCGCCGCCGACTCATACGGGGCGATCATCAAAATCGACGAAGAACAGGTACAACTAATGAAAAGACGTGGTGGCGTGGGTCATGACTTGTCGCACATCCGTCCGAAAGGTTCTCCGGTTAAAAACTCCGCACTGACTTCTACCGGTCTTGTTCCGTTCATGGAACGTTATTCGAATTCAACTCGTGAGGTAGCTCAGGATGGACGCCGCGGCGCATTGATGTTGAGCGTATCTATCAAGCATCCGGATTCCGAAGCTTTCATCGACGCCAAGATGACAGAAGGGAAGGTGACAGGCGCAAACGTCTCGGTCAAACTGGACGATGATTTCATGCAGGCTGCCGTAGACGGAAAGCCTTATGTACAGCAGTATCCTATCAACTCGGCGAATCCGTCATTTACGAAAGAAATCGACGCTTCTACCTTATGGAAGAAGATTGTTCATAACGCATGGAAATCAGCAGAACCGGGTGTCCTGTTCTGGGATACGATTATCCGCGAGTCTGTGCCCGATTGCTATGCAGACCTGGGTTACAAAACCGTATCTACCAATCCGTGTGGTGAAATCCCTTTGTGTCCTTATGACTCTTGCCGCCTGTTGGCTATCAATCTATATTCTTATGTGGTGAATCCGTTCAAGCCGGATGCTTATTTTGATTTTGATCTATTCCATAAGCATGTAGCTTTGGCACAACGTATCATGGACGACATCATCGACCTCGAACTGGAAAAGATCGAGCGTATCATGAAGAAAATTGATGAAGACCCGGAAAACGAAGAAGTAAAACGTGCGGAACGTGTACTTTGGGACAAGATATACAAGAAGAGCGGACAAGGTCGCCGTACCGGTGTAGGTATCACTGCCGAAGGTGATATGCTCGCTGCTTTGGGACTGCGCTACGGTACGGAAGAAGCTACGGAATTCTCTGAAAAAGTACATAAGGCGGTAGCTCTCGGCGCATACCGTTCGTCAGTGGAGATGGCGAAAGAGCGTGGCGCTTTCGAGGTATATGACAGCAAACGTGAACAGAACAATCCGTTCATCCAGCGTTTGGCAGAAGCTGATCCGGCATTGTACGAAGATATGAAGAAGTACGGACGCCGTAACATCGCTTGTCTGACTATCGCTCCTACCGGAACAACCAGTCTGATGACACAGACGACTTCGGGTATCGAGCCTGTGTTCCTGCCGGTTTACAAGCGCAGAAGAAAAGTGAATCCGAACGATACGAACGTCCATGTAGACTTTGTTGACGAGACAGGGGATGCATTTGAAGAATACATCGTATTCCACCATAAGTTCGTTACTTGGATGGAAGCCAATGGATATGACCCGTCAAAACGCTATTCACAGGAAGAAATCGACGAGTTGGTAGCTAAGTCTCCTTATTACAAGGCTACTTCCAACGATGTTGACTGGTTGATGAAAGTGAAGATGCAGGGAAGAATCCAAAAATGGGTGGATCACTCCATCAGCGTGACTATCAATCTGCCGAACGATGTAGACGAGGATTTGGTAAACCGCTTGTATGTAGAGGCTTGGAAATCCGGCTGTAAAGGATGTACCGTATATCGTGACGGTTCACGGTCGGGTGTATTGATTTCTACGAAGTCGGAAAAGAAAGAAGATTTACCGCCTTGCAAACCGCCTACGGTTGTAGAGGTACGTCCGAGAGTTCTGGAAGCTGACGTAGTGCGTTTCCAGAATAACAAGGAGAAATGGGTGGCTTTCGTCGGCTTGCTGGACGGACATCCTTACGAAATCTTCACCGGTTTGCAGGATGATGACGAAGGTATTCTGCTGCCAAAGAGCGTAACTTGCGGACGTATCATCAAGAACGTCGATGAGGACGGTACAAAACGTTACGACTTCCAATTTGAGAACAAACGTGGATATAAGACGACTATTGAAGGATTGTCAGAGAAGTTTAACAAGGAATATTGGAACTATGCGAAATTGATTTCGGGAGTACTTCGCTACCGGATGCCGATTGAGCAGGTTATCAAGCTGGTAGGCTCCCTGCAATTGAACAGTGAAAGTATCAACACCTGGAAAAATGGTGTGGAACGTGCTTTGAAGAAGTATATTCAGGATGGAACCGAAGCCAAAGGAAAGAAATGTCCGAACTGCGGCAATGAAACATTGATTTACCAGGAAGGTTGCCTGATATGTACTAGCTGCGGCGCTTCCAGATGTGGATAAACATCTTACGTATGTTAATTAATATATAAACAAAAGGTTAAAAGGAGTTCGTGAGGACTCCTTTTATTTTTTATTCAAAAAAATGTCTTATACTTGCAGTGTCTTAAATATTCAATCAAAATCTAATATATATGATTTTATCATTTAATATCGAATATCGCACCAACTGGGGGGAAGAAGTCAGGCTTGCCGGCTTGTCCACGGAGTCTGTCCCCATGCACACAACAGATGGCATATACTGGACAGCAGAACTGGAAGTGGAAGTTCCCCAGGAAGGGTTGACTATCAATTATAACTATCAGATAGAACAAAACGGGAGCGTTATGCGCAAGGAATGGGACAATTTTCCACGATGTATTTTCCTGTCCGGCGTCCCCAGAAAGAAATACAGAATCAATGATTGCTGGAAAAATATTCCGGAGCAACTGTACCTTTACAGTTCAGCTTTTACGGAAGCATTATTGTCGCATCCCGAAAGGGAAAGTATTCCGCAAGGTCACAAGAAGGGACTGGTAATCAAAGCTTATGCTCCACGCATTAACAAGGATTACTGTTTGGGGATTTGTGGCAATCAGAAGGCATTAGGCAACTGGGATCCGGAAAAGGCTGTTCTGATGAGTGACGCCAACTTCCCGGAATGGCAGGTGGAACTGGATGCCAGTAAACTCAAATATCCGCTGGAATATAAATTCGTTCTTTACAACAAGCTGGAAAAGAAAGTGGACTGCTGGGAAAACAATCCCAACCGCTACCTGGCAGACCCGGAAATAAAGACGAACGAAACGCTCGTGGTTTCCGACCGATACGCTAATTTTGATATTCCGGCATGGAAGGGAGCGGGTATAGCTATTCCTGTATTCTCGTTGAAATCGGAAAAGAGTTTCGGAGTCGGTGATTTCGGTGATTTGAAACGCATGATCGACTGGGCTGTACGTACGCACCAGAAGGTGATTCAAATTTTGCCCATCAACGATACGACCATGACGCATGCATGGACGGATTCTTATCCTTACAACAGCATTTCTATCTATGCTTTCCATCCGATGTATGCGGACATGAAGCAAATGGGAACACTGAAAGACAAAGAAGTTGCATCCGGATTCAGCAAAAAACAAAAGGAACTGAATAGTCTGACTGCTATTGATTACGAAGCGGTCAATCAGACGAAATGGGAATTCTTCCGCTTAATTTTCCAACAGGAAGGAGAAAAGGTGTTGGCTTCCAAAGGGTTTAAGGAGTTCTTTGAAGCGAATAAGGAATGGTTGCAGCCTTATGCTGTATTCAGCTATCTGCGCGATGCTTACCGGACACCTAATTTCCGTGAATGGCCGAAGTACTCTGTTTATAATGCAGAAGAAATAGAAAAGATGTGTCAGCCGGAGACGGTAGATTATCCGCATATCGCTTTATATTATTTCATTCAGTATCACCTGCACCTGCAATTACTGGCAGCTACGAAGTATGCCCGTGAGAAGGGGGTCGTACTGAAAGGAGATATTCCCATCGGTATCAGCCGCAACAGCGTGGAAGCCTGGACGGAACCGCATTATTTCAATCTGAACGGACAGGCAGGAGCTCCGCCCGATGATTTCTCTGTGAATGGACAGAATTGGGGATTCCCCACATACAACTGGGATGTGATGGAGAAAGACGAATACCGCTGGTGGATGAAGCGTTTCCAAAAGATGGCTGAATACTTTGACGCCTACCGGATTGACCATATTCTCGGATTCTTCCGTATCTGGGAAATACCGATGAATGCCGTTCACGGATTGTTAGGCCAGTTTGTTCCTTCCTTGCCTATGAGCCGGGAAGAGATAGAGAGTTACGGCTTCACATTCCGGGAAGAATATCTGAATCCATATATCCATGAGTCCTTCCTCGGACAGCTATTCGGGCCTTACACGAATACTGTGAAGCAAGATTTTCTCGAGTTGGCAGACGAGTCCGGGATTTATCACATGAAGCCGGGATTTGAAACGCAACAGGAAGTGAAACAGTTCTTTGCCGGCAAGAATGACGAAGACAGCATTTGGATTCGGGACGGATTATATTCCTTAATCAGTAATGTATTGTTTGTACCGGACAGAAAAGAGGAAGGAAAATATCATCCCCGCATCGGTGTACAACGCGACTTTATCTTCCGCGCATTGAGTGAAGAGGATAAGAATGCCTTTAATAAACTATACGACCAGTATTATTATCATCGTCACAATGAGTTCTGGTATCAGCAGGCGATGAAGAAGTTACCTCAATTAACGCAGTCCACCCGTATGTTGGTATGCGGAGAGGATTTGGGTATGATACCTGCCTGTGTGCCGTCAGTTATGAATGATTTACGTATTCTTAGTCTGGAAATCCAACGGATGCCTAAAAATCCGATGCATGAGTTCGGACATCTGAAAGAATACCCGTACCGGTCGGTTTGCACTATTTCCACGCATGATATGTCTACGCTGCGCGGTTGGTGGGAAGAAGATTACCAACAGACGCAACGTTATTACAATACAATGCTGGGACATTATGGTATTGCGCCCACTGTTGCGACTCCTGAACTGTGCGAAGAGATTGTACGTAACCATCTTAACAGCAACTCGATTCTCTGCATCTTGTCATTCCAGGACTGGTTGTCCATAGACGGGAAACTACGGAATCCCAATATACAGGAAGAACGGATCAACGTCCCGTCCAATCCCCGGAATTATTGGCGGTATCGGATGCATATCACACTGGAGCAATTGATGAAAGCACAGAAGCTTAATGACAAAATATGTGAGTTGATAAAATATACCGGAAGAAATCCCGAAAAATAAATATAGACAAGGTACTATTAAACAACGTAGATAATACGCGGATAATACAGGCAAGATATGAGAACCCTGAATTATCCGCGTTATTCATATCTCAAGCATTCTTTTTTTGCAATAACCGAACCAGCGTTCCTTCTATTATTTCTCTTTACGCAGCCGTCTTTTAATTTTCTTTGTCTTCTCCGTTTTTATTCCAATTTATCAAGTATCTTTGCGCCCGAATTGCGAAATAAAAGATATTAAAAGAGAGAATGGAAGGCAACCCGGGGAAACGTATTGATTTTGTGGACTTAACCAAAGGAGTCTGCATCATTCTTGTAGTCATGGCGCATATTGACGGGGCTTTCGATAAACTCGACAAGGATTCTATGCTATCTTGTTTCCGCATGCCGCTCTATTTTTTTATATCGGGAGTCTTTTTTAAATCATACGAAGGATTATTAGGATTCATTGTCCGAAAAATAAATAAGCTGATTATCCCTTTCCTGTTTTTTTATCTAAGTGCTTTCCTGCTGAAATATATCATTTGGAAAATAGCACCGGGAGTTTTTCAATTACCCGTATCATGGAAAGAACTGTTGGTCGTATTCCACGGGCACGACCTTATCAAGTTCAATCCGCCCATTTGGTTTCTGCTCGCATTGTTCAACTGTAATATCCTGTTTTATCTGATACATTTCTTACGGGAGAAGCATTTACCCCTCATGTTCGCCCTTACGCTATTGATAGGCTGCACTGGATTTTATCTCGGAAAGTTGCAGATAGAATTACCTCTCTATATAGATGTTTCCATGACTGCCCTACCTTTTTATGTAGCGGGGTTTTGGATTCGCAGATATAACTTTTTCCTGTTTCCAAGCCATCGGTTTGACAAGCTGATTCCTGTTTTTGTCCTATTGGCATTGGTGGTGATGTACTTTACTGCCACTACATTAGGGATGCGCACAAACAACTATTCAGGAAATATCTTCCAAGTTTATGTCGCAGCATTTGCAGGAATATTTATGATTATGTTACTTTGCAAAAAAGTGAAAAGGCTGAAGGTTGTTTCTTATCTGGGACGATATTCTATTATCACCCTGAGTATTCACGGGCCTATTCTTCATTTTTTAGGGCCATTGGTGGCACGATACATTCATAATGACTGGGCACAAGCAATTGCACTCCTGCTCATAACATTGAGTATCTGTATCCTGCTCACTCCCGTATTTCTGAAAGTAATCCCGCAAATGGTTGCGCAGAAAGACTTATTGAAAGTAAAACAGAATCATACCAACAATCCATCATATGAAGATAAACAATAGCTATATTCTTTTGAAAGAGATTCGCTGCTACGCCTATCACGGAGTCGCGCCACAAGAGAATCTTATCGGGAACGAATACATCATTGACTTGAAGCTGAAAGTAAATATCAGTAAAGCCGCACAAACGGACGAAGTTGCCGATACCGTTAATTACGCCGAAGTACATCATGTGATAATGACAGAGATGGCTGTTCCGTCAAAGTTACTGGAACACGCAGGGGGGCGAATTGTTGAAAAACTTTTTCAACAATTCCCGACTATTGAAGAAATCGAACTACGACTTTCTAAAAGGAATCCACCAATGGGGGCTGATATAGAGTCTGCGGGCATAGAACTGCATTGTAGCAGAAAGTAAAAACTTATAATTTTCTTTTCTTCTTTCTTCTATCCACAGCTTCCACCGCTTCCGTTACCACAGGCTTATCCTGGAAACGTTTCGTATAACTGGAATAATCAGGATGAGTACGTTCGTAATTGGGATCCATAAACAACGGACTGGAAATAATATGATCCGCCGTTGAACGGTTACAACAGAAAACGATATTTTCGACACCTGCCAGGCGGGTTAATGCTTTCACATCCGTATCATGCGGTTGCAAAGTCATTGGGTCAGTGAAAAAGAAAAGATAATCAATCTGTCCTTCCACAATACGCGCCCCCATTTGCTGGTCGCCACCCAAAGGCCCGGATTTCAAAATCGTAAAATCCCATTCCTGCCCGGGATGTTTCTCTTTCAATGCTTCCAATATCAATGTACCGGTAGTACCTGTACAGTAGAATTTATTTCCCATCAACAATTCGGAGTTCCACAATACCCATTCGATGAGGTCTTTTTTCATCGCATCGTGCGCTACCAGCCCGATGCCTCTTCTAACTTTTGATGCTTCCATCCTGTTATCCTTTTAAGTCCGACAATTGAGAGAACCGTTTGCATCCTCTCACATAAAACTGCCACAAGATACTACTTTTTGTCCGTTCGGGAATCGGATTCAAAGTTTTTTTTCTTTGATTTTCTTCACGGGATGAAGAAAATGACGGACAAATCTGCTTATACTCCTTGCGTGCACTTATCACCGCACGAGCATTACCTACATCACCTTTCAGCAGAAAAACAAGTGCTGCTACATAATCAAGACAAGCCCGGATACGCATCACTTTATTTAACTCTTCCTGTGGAAGATTCTTATAGAGCATGACAAGATTATTACGGAAATTAAGAAAAGTCTTACGAGGGTTCTCTTTTTTGAGAGTAGCCCCGCCTACATGATAGACAACACTTTGAGGAATACAAACAATCTCACGCCCACGGGAACGGAGTCGCCAACAGAGATCAATCTCTTCCATATGCGCAAAGAAACGTCCATCCAGTCCGCCGACATTCAGATAATCGGCACGGCGGATAAACAAAGCCGCCCCCGTCGCCCAAAATACGGGAAGTACCGTATCGTACTGACCTTCGTCTTTCTCGACTACTCCCATGATACGACCACGACAGAAAGGATAACCATACTTATCTATAAATCCCCCCGATGCCCCGGCATATTCAAAATATTCTTTTTGCCGCTGGCTGCGTATCTTCGGCTGACAAGCGGCCACTTCCGGATGAGCATCCAAATAAGCAATCATCGGTTCCAGCCAATGCTCCGTCACTTCCACGTCGGAGTTCAGGAGTACTACATATTCAGCATCTATCTGTTGCAAAGCCAAGTTATATCCGTCCGCGAATCCATGATTCTGTTCGAGCAAGATTGTCCTGACAGAAGGAAATTCCCGACGAAGCATATCCACTGAATCATCCGTAGAACCATTGTCCGCCACACAGACCTCTATTCCCTCTCCTTCCGAATAACGGATTACAGACGGAAGAAAAGTGCGAAGCATATCGCATCCGTTCCAATTCAAAATGACAACCGATACTTTCATTTTCCTTCTTTTCTCTTGAGCTGTTCTTCCTGTTCATTCCGCGCACATTCTTCCGGAGTAAATTTCCATCGTTTATGCGACCACAACCAGTAGGCAGGTTCTCTGCGAAGAGTTTGCTCCAAACGCTGCGCAAACATTTCGGTTATCTCTCCCTCGACTGTTTCCTTGGGAGTTTCCGTCATCAAATTAAATTCGGCTTCACAATATCCTCTGCGATTCTTCGTCAGTTCACAATAGAAAACGGGGAAGTTCATCATTTTGGCAATACGTTCCGCACCATTCAGGAAAGCGGTTTGCTGTCCCAGGAAGGTAGTCCAATATCTATCACCGCTAGGCCACTGGTCGGTAATCAGTCCAACCACCATCTTTTTGCCTTCACGTTTCAATTTGATAATCTCGCGGGCAGTAGAATGTTTCGGTATATTGTATCCGCCAAAACGGGAACGGATACGTTTGAACAGTTCGTCCAGATATTTATCTTTCAAAGGCTTATACACCTGTACGGGGACATCTCCCGGCTTCATGACCGCCCCCATCCCTATCAGCCATTCATAATTGGCATAATGGGGAATCATCACGATAATTCCGCCATACTTTTCCGTCAGTTCCAAATACTGTTCCGTATTCTTATAAGTCATCCTTTTGCAAAGGTCTTCGGCAGACATGTGCAGTAACTTCAAATCTTCCAGCATATAATCCGAAAGGTAACGATAAAATTTGCGCTCTATCTGCAATCTTTCTGCATCGGTCTTTTCCGGGAATGACTTTTTCAAGTTCTCCCGAACGACTTTCCGGCGATATTTTCCCACACGGTACATCAACAGATAATTGAAATCCGAAAGGATATACAATATTCTGAACGGAAGGGCTGAAAAGAGCCACATCCCCGTAGATACGAGCCAATAGATAAGTTTTGATTTCATACTTATATCAGAATTGTACCTTTTAAGGCTGTCTTATCTTCGTTAAATTCTCCCAAACGCACATTGATTACCTGATTGTCGAGCGAGTTATCACTATCCACTTCCACACGGATATAGTTTTCCGTAAATCCATGCATCGGAGTGCCTGCTTTCGATTTCTCCATCAGTACCGGCATAGTCTGTCCGATATGGCGGGCATAAAACGCCTGCGTCTTTTCATCCGAAAGCGTCAACAGCCGTTGGCTGCGCTGATGCTTATCTTCAGGTGAAACGACATAGTCTATCTTGAGCGCCTGTGTTCCCGGACGTTCGGAGTAGCTGAACACGTGCAGTTGTGTCACATCCAATCCGGCAATGAACTGCCAGGCTTGCTCGAAATATTCTGCCGTCTCGCCACGGGTACCCACAATCACATCCACGCCGATAAAGGCGTCCGGCATCACCTCTTTTATCTTCTTCACTTTCGAAGCAAAGAGAGCGGTATCATAGCGACGGCGCATTAATTTCAATACTTCGTCGCATCCCGATTGCAAAGGAACATGGAAATGAGGCATAAAGCGTTGGGAGCGAGATACGAATTCGATGATTTCATCCGTCAGCAAGTTGGGTTCAATAGAAGATATACGGTAACGTTCAATTCCTTCCACTTCATCCAGTGCTTTCACCAGGTCAAAGAAAGTTTCACCCGTTGTCTTGCCGAAATCTCCGATATTCACTCCGGTCAGGACGATTTCCTTTCCGCCTTCGGCAGCGGCACTCTTTGCCTGCTCCACCATAGAAGCAATAGTTCCGTTACGGCTTCGCCCGCGGGCAAAAGGAATGGTACAATACGAACAGAAGTAATCACACCCATCCTGCACTTTCAGGAAAAAGCGCGTACGGTCACCCCGTGAACACGAAGGAGAAAAGGAACGAATGTCTTTGGTTGCGGTAGTAACGGCTTCGCCTTTCTCATGTTTTTGCAAGTCGCCCAAATATTGGAGCAACTCGCCTTTCTGTTCGGCTCCCAATACTACGTCCACTCCGTCTATCTTTGCCACATCGCCGGGTTTCAACTGCGCATAACATCCGGTCACCACCACAAAAGCACCGGGATGCTGCTTCACCAACCGATGAATGGCCTGCCGGCATTTCTTATCCGCCATCTCAGTCACCGAGCAGGTATTCACCACACAGATATCCGCTTTCTCACCCTTACGGACAGTCCGCACACCTGCCTCACGCAGTATTTTACCAATAGTCGAAGTCTCTGAAAAATTTAATTTGCAGCCTAGTGTATAATAAACGGCTGTCTTATTTTGAAATACAGTGGTATCTATCATAAGCTGTTATAAACACATTAACTTTGCAAAGTTACACATTATTATTAGTAAAACACTTTAGGATACGAAAGTTTATTCCTATTTTTGCACAATTCACTAAAAAACGTGCAATGATTAAAGAGAATTTCATTAAACTATACGAAAATAGTTTTCGTGAGAATTGGGATTTACCTTGTTATACCGATTACGGAGAAAATACCCAATATACGTACGGACAAGTAGCTGAAGAAATCGCCCGTTTACACTTGTTATTCAAGCATTGTAGCCTTCGCAGAGGAGATAAGATATCAGTTATCGGCAAAAATAATGCGCATTGGTGCATCGCCTATATGGCAACTATCACCTATGGCGCAATCGTCGTACCTATTCTTCAGGACTTTACTCCCAATGATGTTCATCATATCGTCAATCATTCCGAATCTGTCTTCCTGTTCACAAGCGACAGTATTTGGGATAACCTGGAAGAAGAGAAATTGCAGGGATTAAGGGGAGTCTTCTCACTGACCGACTTCCGTTGCCTGTATCAGCGTGACGGAGAGACAATACAGAAGTTTCTGAAGAATACCGATAAAGAGATGCATTCCTGTTATCCGAAAGGATTTACCCGCGAAGATGTGCAGTACACTACCCTCTCCAACGATAAAGTAATGCTCCTGAACTATACTTCCGGTACTACCGGTTTCAGCAAGGGAGTCATGTTGACCGGCAACAACCTCGCCGGCAACGTCACTTTCGGCATTCGTACCGAATTGCTCAAAAAGGGAGATAAAGTACTTTCTTTCCTTCCGCTTGCCCATGCCTACGGTTGCGCATTCGACTTTCTGACGGCAACAGCCGTCGGCACGCATGTCACCCTGCTTGGAAAAACTCCTTCGCCCAAAATCATCATGAAGGCTTTTGAGGAAGTGAAACCAAACCTGATTATCACTGTACCGCTCGTGATCGAAAAGATATATAAGAATATCATCCAACCTCTTATCAATAAGAAAGGGATGAAATGGGCGCTTAATATTCCTTTGCTCGACACGCAGATTTATAACCAGATACGCAAACGGCTGATCGACGCACTGGGCGGTCGTTTCAAGGAAATTATCATCGGCGGTGCCGCCATGGATAAGGAAGTGGAAGAGTTTTTCTACAAAATCAAATTCCCTTTCACCATCGGTTACGGAATGACAGAATGCGGGCCGCTTATCAGTTATGCTCCGTGGAATGAATTTGTACTGGGTTCCTCGGGAAAGATACTGGATATTATGGAAGCCCGTATCTACAAGGAAAACCCGGAATCGGAAGTGGGAGAAATACAGGTACGCGGTGAGAACACAATGGTAGGGTATTACAAGAATCCGGAAGCCACACGGGAAGTATTCACCGAAGACGGCTGGCTGCGCACCGGCGACCTCGGAACAATGGATGCCAACGGCAATATTTTCATTCGCGGACGTCTCAAGACCATGATTTTGAGTTCAAGCGGACAAAATATCTTCCCGGAAGAATTGGAAACGAAGCTCAACAACCTGCCGTTCGTTCTTGAAAGCATCGTCATCGAACGCAACAAGAAGTTGGTAGCCCTTGTCTACGCGGATTACGAAGCACTGGATTCACTCGGACTGAACAACCCGGATAACCTGAAAACAATCATGGACGAGAATCTCAAGAATCTGAACGCGAATGTAGCTGCTTACGAAAAAATCAGCAAGATACAACTCTACCCCACGGAATTTGAAAAAACACCGAAAAGAAGCATCAAAAGATACCTATATAACAGTATAGCTATCGATTAACATGTTCTAAAACATAGGGAAAGAGCAAGAAAGGGGCCAGTTACCAAAAAATATATAAAAAAAGTTGGCTTTTCGAGAACAACATATTGAAAAAGTACATACCTTTGCAGCGTTTTAATAAAGCAATTGATTGTATTACGTTTT
>OGJZ01002648.1_pt1 | contig 12529 bp, 8 predicted proteins | sample 1572321 | NCBI WGS metagenome assembly OGJZ01 (sample SAMEA2582086, study PRJEB24529) | metagenome | biome: Human gut stool | place: China | collected 2011 | reverse complement strand
CCTTAATGAAGAAGATAAAATGACAATCAATAAGTCAGAACTTACAGACTGGATAATATATACACCATTTGCAGAGATAACTCCTGATAAAGTGTATCTACTGGATGAAAGAAAAAAATATTTTAATTAATATTCATAAAAACGAGAATAACTAAAAAAGTTAGATTGAATTTTATCTGGCAAGTTATTCTCGTTTTTCTATTAAACAGATAAAGTATAAAAAAATTTAATAGAATGAAAGAAAGAAAATATAAAATTATATAACAAGATTTCGAAATTTTTGATATAATTGTAAGGTAAAGATAATATGCAGGAGGAAAAATGTGCTTAGAAAATTAAAGGCTCTTATTCTATTTTTGAATCTTATTGGGGTAGGAGTAACTATTTACTATAAAATGTATATGCTCACTTGTTTTACAGTTCTTTTATTTTTCTATTTTTTGTATGTTTTTCTGAAAAGAGAGGAGATGGAAACAACTAATCTTTTTAATAAAAGAGCACTCCTTTCATCAAATATAATATTATTCTGTTTTATGCTAATATTTTTTAGGCTGATACAGGTACAGATATTTGATAATGCTATGTATGTAGAAAAAGTAAATAATCAGACTATGACTATAAATAAAAATTCAGGAAATAGAGGAAGCATATATGATGCTAATGGGAAAAGTCTGGCTTTTAATAAAAGTATTTATGATTTGATAATAGATCCAAGCAGAATATATGAAAAACCAGAGATACTGAAAGCATTTGAAGAAATAGCAAAAAAATCATATATAAAAATAAATAATAAAAAGTTTTTAAATGAATTAGATGAGGGATACAAAACTAAAAAGAAATATAAGATTATAGCTAAAAATCTTGATGAGATAGAGAAAGCTGAAATTGATGAGATATTAAAAAAATATAAATTAAATACTAATGAGATGTTTTACAGAAAGAATATAGAAAGAACTTACTACAAGAAAGACATATATAATGATCTGGTAGGACTTATTGGTTATACTGCAACTTCAAAAGATGTAAAAACTGGTGTATTTGGAATAGAAAAACAGTATGAGAAGTATCTTAAAGAAAAAACTGTGGAAAGAAAAAATCCATATACTAGAAATAGAGGAATAAGAATACCTACCTCTAAAGATGAAATAAGAACAAATTTAAATGGAAGAAATGTTTATATGACAATAGACAATGATCTTCAATTTATACTTAATGATGAGGTAAAGAAAAAATTTGAATCCTCAAAATCAGATGATGCTTATGGAATAATTATGGATCCAAATACTGGAAAAATACTGGCAACAGCAGCTTATACAAGAAAGAGAAGAGCATTAAGAAATCCAGTTTTTCAGGATCAATTTGAGCCAGGATCAACTTTTAAACCTATTATAGTAGCTTCTGCCCTTAATGAAGGACTTATAAAAAGAACAAGTAAATTTGATGTAAAAGATGGAACAATAAGAAAATACAATCATACAATAAAAGAAAGCAGCAGAAGTACTAAGGGAATACTGACAACTGATGAAGTGTTAAAAAAATCAAGTAACGTTGGAATGGTACTGATTGGAGATACATTTACTGAAAAAACTTATGAAGAATATTTAAGAAACTTTGGATTATATGACAGAACAGGAATTGATTTTCCTGCTGAGATAAAACCATACACTACTCCATATAGAAGATGGGATAAACTTAAAAAGAGCACAATGTCTTTTGGACAAGGGATAGTAATGAGTCCAATACAGCTGGCGACTGCTTTCTCTGCTGTTATAAATGGAGGAGTTTTATACAAACCATATTTAGTAGAAAAAATAACAGATGACAATAATATTGTAATAAGAAGAAATCTTCCTACACCAGTGAGGCAGGTAATATCTCCAGAAGTATCAAGGGAAATGAGAGATATATTGGAAAGCGTAGTAAGAGATGGAACTGCTAAAAAAGGAGATGTAGAAGGATACAGAGTAGGAGGAAAAACTGGAACTGCACAATTAAGTACAAAAGGTGGGTATCTGAAAAGTGACTATCTTGCTTCTTTTATAGGATTCTTCCCAGCAGATAAACCTAAATATGTTGTTCTTGTAATGTTTATGAAGCCTAAAGGGGAAACTGTATTTGAAAAATATGGAGGAGCAACTGCTGCTCCAGTATTTGGAGAAATTGTAAGGAGAATAACTAAAAATAAAAATATTTTGTCTCAGGATATTGCTAAAATCTCAGAGATTAAAAATTTTGAAAGTATGAAACGTAACAATGAAGAAGTAAAAGTAGAAATGCCTGATCTTACAGGACTAAGTCCTAAAGATGTAATTTATATATTTAAAAATGCAGATATAGATGTAAGAATTAAAGGAAAAGGTCTGGTAGAGAGCCAGAAGCCAAAGGCAGGAACTTCTTTGGAAGGTGTGACTAGTATAGAGGTACAGTTGAAATAGGAGTGAGTTATGAGATATTATAAAATATATGTAGACAATACCCAGTCCCTTTATACTTATTCAGATGAGAGAGAGGAATATGAGATAGGGGATAGAGTTGTTGTTTCCTTTAGAAACAGAGATAAATCAGGTTTGATAATAGCTGAAGATAAAGCTGAAAATATAACTTTCAAAGTTCTTCCTATAAAATTTCGATTGGAAAATGAAATAAAATTGTCTGAAAACTTTATAAAACTTCTTAGGTGGATAAAAACTTATTATATGAGCAGTTATGAACAGGTAATAAATGCAGCTGTTCCAAGTGATCTGAAAGTTAAATATGACTCAATATATGTTTTATCAGATATCAGGAATATTTTTCAAGAGGGAGCAGAGGATATTTATTCAGAAGAGTTTGTAAAATTTTTCAAAGAAAGAATAACTGTAACTAAAGCTACCCTTAATAAAAAATTTACAAAAGAAGTTATAAATGAAATGATTGGAAATACTGTACTTTTTAATGAAAAGGGCAGTGTTAAATTAAATTATGATTTTGATTTTTCAACTTTGGAAAAAAAATTTGAAGATGTTATAATATATTTTAGAGGAAAAGAAGAAGTTCAAAAGAAAAATTTAGAAGATAAGTTTTCTAAAGAACTTTTAAATAAGTTAGTTAAAGAAAAACTTTTGTTTTTGAAAAAAAATATAAAAGAAGATGAAAGTCAAAGAGAACTACAGGAGATATCTGATGAAGTATCCGAAAAAAATATAATCCTTAATGATGAACAGGAAAGAGCTAAAAATATTATAAAAGATGGAGATAATAAATATTATCTTTTAAAAGGAATCACTGGTTCTGGTAAGACAGAGGTATATATTGAGCTTATAAAAGAAGCTTTTAAAAAAGGAAAAGGGAGTATATTTCTTGTTCCTGAAATATCACTTACTCCACAGATGATAAATAGATTTAAAAATGAATTTAGAGAAAATATTGCTATACTTCACAGTAAACTTACTAATAAAGAGAGAGCTGATGAATGGTATAATATATATAGTGGAAATAAAAAAATAGTTTTAGGAGTAAGATCAGCTATCTTTGCTCCAGTGGAAAATCTGGAATATATCATACTGGATGAAGAACATGAAAATACATATAAACAGGATAGTAATCCAAGGTATAATGCCAAATATGTAGCTATAAAAAAAGCTGAACTTGAAGGAGCAAAACTGATTTTAGGATCAGCTACTCCATCAATAGAAAGCTCTTACTATGCTGAAAAAGGTATCTATACACTAGTAACTATGGATTCAAGATATAATAATTCTGTACTGCCAGAAATAGAAATAATAGACATGAAAAAGGAAGAGGACTTGTATTTCAGTAAAAAACTTTTAGAGGAGATGAAAACAGCTCTTTTAAAAGGAGAGCAGATAATATTACTTCTCAATAGAAAAGGATATTCTACTTACATTCAATGTAAAGACTGCGGGCATGTAGAGGAATGTTCCCATTGTTCTATAAAAAGCAGTTATTATGCAAGTCAGGGAATACTGAAATGCAACTATTGCGGTCAGACAAGAAAATATACAGGTCATTGCAGCAAATGTGGAAGCACTAATCTTATTCATAGTGGAAAAGGTGTAGAGAGAGTAGAAGAAGAAGTAAAAAAATATTTTGATGTAAGAGTAATACGGGTAGATTCTGAAAGTTCTAAAAATAAAGACTTCTATGAAAAAATGTATTTTGACTTTTTGGGTGGAAAATATGATATAATGATAGGGACACAAATGATATCAAAGGGACTGCATTTTCCTAATGTAACTTTGGTAGGAGTTATAAATGCTGATACAATCTTAAATTTTCCGGATTTCAGAGCAGGAGAGAAAACTTTTCAGCTGGTAACACAGGTGTCTGGAAGAGCAGGAAGAGGAGATAAAAAGGGAAAGGTTGTAGTACAGACTTATCAGCCTGAAAATTATACTTTCAAGATGATAGAGAAAACTGACTATAATGGATTTTATTCTGAAGAAGTTTCTAATAGAGAACTGCTGGAATACCCACCTTTTTCTAAAACTATTAATATAGGAATATCTTCTAAGAAAGAGAAAGAACTGGAAATATTTGTCAAAGAATTTTTTAAAGGTATAGAGGATGAAGATGTAGAAATGTATGGTCCAATGAAAAGCCTTGTATACAGAGTAAAAGATCGATTTAGATATAATATTTTCATAAAAGGAAGCAAAAAAAATATAAGTCTGTTTAAAAGAAAGTTAAATAAAAAACTAGCAGATTATAAAAAGTCAGATGATTTTAGAATCGTTGTTGATGTAGATCCAATAAATTTAATTTAACAATAGAGGTGAGAAGAAAAAGTGATATACGAAATAAAAAAATATGGTGATCCAGTACTTAGGGAAAAAACTGTAGAAGTAGAAACTGTAGATGACAATATAAGAGAAATATTGCAGAATATGGCAGAAACTATGTATGATAAAAAAGGAGTGGGACTTGCAGCTCCTCAAGTAGGAATCAGTAAAAGAATGCTGGTATTAGATTGGACAGGAGAAGGGGAAGAACTAAGAAAAGTAGTGAATCCTGTAATTACTCCATTAACTGAAGAAAAAATAGATTGGGAAGAAGGATGTTTGAGTATTCCTGGAATATATAAAAAAGTTGAAAGAGTAGCAAAAATAAGAGTTGATTATTTGAATGAAAAAGGAGAAAAAATAACTGAAGAATTGGAAGGTTTTCCTGCAATAGTTATGCAGCATGAATTTGATCATTTGGAAGCTGTGTTATTTGTAGATAGAATATCTCCTATGGCTAAGAGAATGGTAACTAAAAGATTACAGGCACTTAAAAAAGAAACTTTAAAAGGGCCAAATGCTGAATAAGGAGCTGCAATATGGCAGTAGATAAAGGAAAATGGAGTTGTTGGATAATACTTGCTATAGTACTCTATGTATTTGTACCACAAATATATAGGAGTTATATAAAAGTAAACAAGTTAAAAAGTGAAAAAAAACAGCTTTTAAAAAAAATAGAGCTGGAGAAAAATAAAATAGAAGAGTATAATAAACGTATCGAGGAACTTAAGGATGAATTTCATAGAGAGAAAATTTCCCGTGATGAACTGCAAATGGTCAAAGAGGGAGAAGAAATCTATAGGTTAATCAACAAAAAGTAGGAGGAGAGATGAAAAGAGAATTAGCACTGGAATTTGCCAGAGTAACAGAAGCAGCAGCATTGGCAGCTTACAAATGGGTTGGAAGAGGTAATAAAGAGGCCGCTGACCAAGCAGCAGTAGATGCAATGAGAACTATGCTGAACAGAATAGCTATTGATGGAGAAATAGTAATAGGAGAGGGAGAAATTGATGAAGCTCCTATGCTTTACATTGGTGAAAAAGTTGGTAGAGCTTATCACAAATATGAAGAAGATGGGGAACCAGAAGATGATTATTGTTCACCAGTAGATATAGCTGTAGATCCTGTAGAAGGAACAAGAATGACTGCTCAAGGGCAAGCTAATGCTATAACTGTTTTGGCTGTTGCAAATAAGGGAAGTTTCTTGAAAGCTCCAGATATGTATATGGAAAAATTAATAGTTGGACCTGAAGCAAAGGGTGCTATAGATTTAAATAAACCTTTAATGGAAAATATTCACAGTGTTGCAAAAGCATTGAACAAAGTATTAAATGAACTTATGATTGTGGTTCTTGATAAACCAAGACATACTCAAATTATAAAAGATCTTCAAAAACTTGGAATCAAAGTTTATGCTCTTCCTGATGGAGATGTAGCTGGTTCTATTCTGACTTGTATAGTTGACTCTGATGTAGATATGCTTTATGGTATAGGAGGAGCTCCTGAAGGAGTTATTTCTGCTGCAGTAATAAGAGCTTTAGGTGGAGATATGCAGGCAAGATTAAAATTAAGAAGTGAAGTAAAAGGTGTAACTCTTGAAAATGATAAAATATCTAACTTTGAAAAAAGCAGATGTGAAGATATGGGACTTACAGTTGGACAAGTTCTTACAATGAATGATCTTGTAAAAGATGATGAAGTTATATTCTCAGCAACTGGAATAACTGGTGGAGATCTTTTAGAAGGAATCAAGAGAAAAGGAAGCATTGCTAGAACACAAACTCTTGTAGTAAGAGGAAAAAGTAAAACTGTAAGATATATAAATTCAGTTCATAACTTAGATTTCAAAGATGATAAAATAACTCATTTAGTAAAATAAATAAAGATTATAGAGACTGTTCCTAATAAAAGGAGCAGTTTTTTTTATGAAAATGAAAAAATATCAATAATAAGGGAAAATATGCAAAAGCCTTTAAAATTAAGGAGAAAGAACTTAGATTTCAAGAAATGATTAAATGAAAATATGGTTCATTTTTACAAACAGTTTAAGTAAAGAAGGGGGAATATTTCATTGAAAATAAGATAAAAAGAATACTATAAACATAATGTGATTGTGATATAACAGTTTTGTGTTGAAACAGTTGTAAATATTCAGTTTTTATACTAAACTTATATCAAGAAGGAAAGGAATAAAGAAGAGCAATAAAAAAACTACATTATGAACTTTCTGAACACCACTGATAATATAGAACATAATTAAATAGGATATAAATTTTTCTTAATGAAAAGAAAAAATAACTATAGAATAAAAAAATTCAGGAGGTGCGTTGATGTTAGAAGGTTTAATTGGCTCGATTAAAAATATGGTACTTTCATTAAATGGATTGTTATGGGGTAAACTTATAACTGTAAATGTTGGAGAAACAATAGTGGAGCTTAGTCTTTTGGTAGTTATTCTCATACCAGTGGGATTATACTTTACACTAAGAACAAGATTTCTTCCATTTAGAATGTTTCCAGAGATGATAAAATGTGTGCTGGAACCTAAAAGTTCTACAAATAAAGATTCGATATCTGGACTGCAAGCTTTGTTCATAGCTACAGCTTCAAGAGTAGGAATGGGAAACTTGGCAGGGGTAGTAGCAGCAATATCCTTCGGTGGACCAGGAGCAATATTCTGGATGTGGCTGGCAGCCTTGATAGGTGCTTCAAGCGCATTTATAGAATCAACTCTGGCTCAGATATATAAAGAAAAAGATCCATTGTATGGAGGATTCAGAGGTGGACCTGCATATTTCATGGATAGAATGAGAATAATAACTTGGGTAAAAGAGGAAGATGAGTTTGTTGATAATATAAAAGGTACTTCAAAATATGTATCAGCAGATGGAAAAAAATATTACACTAGAGGAACTAGATTCAGACTTTTAGGAGTATTATTCGCACTTTCTGGATTACTATGCTGGGCAGGAATAAGTCAGGTTATTGCTAACTCAGTAAGTCAATCATTTGCAAATGCTTTCAACTTTCCACCACTATATACAACAATAGGTTTGGTTATTATTTCTGGGATAGTATTATTTAAAAACGAAGGAATAGTAGATGTACTTAATAAAGTAGTTCCAGCAATGGCAATACTGTATTTCTCAGTAACATTGTTCATAATCATAAAAAATATAGGGCTTTTACCTCAAATGTTTGAAAATATATTTGTACAGGCTTTTGGATTCAGACAGGCAGTAGCAGGAGGATTTGGAGCTATATTGATGCAGGGAGTAAAAAGAGGACTGTTCTCTAATGAGGCAGGGTCAGGATCAGCTCCATGTGCAGCAGCGGCAGCAGATGTTGCTCATCCGGTTAAGCAGGGTTTAATTCAAGCTTTAGGAGTATTTATAGATACATTGTTAATCTGTAGCTGTTCAGCTTTCATAATGCTTCTTGCACCTGAAAGTGTAACAAAAGGATTAATGGGAATGGACCTTTTACAAGCAGCAATGAATCACCATATAGGACAAACAGGAGTAATATTTATAGCAGTGATACTGTTTCTATTCAGCTTCAGTACTTTCCTTGGAATAATGTTCTATGCAAGAGGAAATATAGCTTATGTCTTTGGAGATAACTGGAAATCACAAAATATATACAAAGTATTTGCACTGGGAATGCTGTTTGCAGGTGGACTTGCACAATATACATTTGTATGGGAACTGGGAGACTTGGGAGTAGGGCTGATGACAGTTTTCAACATGATGGCAATAATACCACTGTCAGGGCAGGTAATAGAATTACTAAAAGATTATGAACTTAATTTTATGAATAAAAAAACTAAAAAATCAGAGATTATTGAAGAAATACAGGAAGTAATTTAGAAAGTTTATATACAGCAAAATATCTTACATTAAATGAGGAGGAAAATATTATGGAAAAAAGAAAATTTATGCCAGAGCCTTTTAAAATTAAAATGGTAGAACACATGGGAACTTTAGGTAAAGAAGAAAGAAAAGCTGCAATAAAAGAGGCTGGATATAATACTTTCTTATTAAGATCGGAAGATTGTTATATTGACCTTTTAACTGACTCAGGAACTAATGCAATGAGCGACAGACAGTGGGCTGGACTTATGCTTGGAGACGAGGCATATGCTGGAAGTAAAAACTTTTATCACTTACAAGCAGTAGTAAGAGAATATTTTGGATTTAAGTATATAGTTCCTACTCACCAAGGTAGAGGAGCAGAGAATATTCTTTCATCTCTTACAATAAAACCGGGAGATTATATACCAGGAAACATGTATTTTACAACAACTAGATTCCACCAAGAGAGAAATGGGGCTACATTTAGAGACGTTATCATAGATGAAGCTCACGACCCAGCAGCTGATTTACCATTTAAAGGAAATATAGATCTTAAAAAATTCCAAGCATTGATAGATGAAGTTGGAGCAGATAAAATACCTTACATTTGTTTAGCAGTAACTGTTAACCTAGCTGGAGGACAGCCAGTATCAATGGGAAATATAAAAGCTGTATCTGAGTTAGCTCATAAAAATGGAATAATGGTTATGTTTGATGCAACTAGATGTGTTGAAAATGCTTATTTCATTAAAGATAGAGAAGAAGGATATCAAGATAAAACTATAAAAGAAATAGTTCATGAAATGTTTTCATATGGAGATGGATGTACAATGTCTGGTAAGAAAGACTGTATCACTAATATTGGTGGATTCCTATGTATGAATGACCATGATCTATATGTAAAAGCAACTGGAATGGTAGTTCAATTTGAAGGAATGCCTTCATATGGAGGACTAGCAGGAAGAGATATGGAAGCTATGGCTATCGGTATCACAGAATCAGTTCAATATGAATATATCAGTTATAGAGTAAATCAAATTAGATATCTTGGAGAGAAATTAGAAGCAGCAGGAGTTCCAATGGTAAAACCATTTGGAGGACATGCAATATTCGTAGATGCAAGAGCATTTTTAGATCACTTAACTCAGGATGAATTCCCGGCTCAATCATTGGCAGCAGCACTATATGAAACTTCTGGAGTAAGAACAATGGAAAGAGGAATCATATCAGCAGGAAGAGATGTTGTAACTGGAAAAGATCATCATCCTAAACTAGAAACAATCAGATTGACTATACCTAGAAGAGTGTATACATATGCACACTTAGATTTCGTAGCTGATGCAGTAATTGAGCTGTATAATAAAAGAAAAGATATCAGTGGATTGAAATGGGATTATGAGCCAAAAGTATTGAGATTCTTTACTGGAACATTTAAAACTATCAACCCTGAATTAATAAAAGGATATTAAAACTATATTCAAATAAGTAATGTAAAATAAAAGATTAGTCCAAAGGAAAAACTGAAATATGTATTTCTGATGGACTTTTTTTATTTTGTTAGAGTTTTTTCAAAAAATTTAAAAAGTTATTGTATTATGTTGGAAAAAGGGATAAAATAAAAAGGAAAATCAATGTATTATGGAGGATTTCATCATGAATTCTGAACAAACTGCGGAAGACAATTTAAAATTGCTGCAAAAAGGAAGCGGAAAGCTATATATGCTTTGCTTGGGAGTAGGGATATTGACAGGTCTCATTGTTTCTATTTATAGATGGGGACTGGGATATGCTAATCACATAAGAGAGAGTATTTTCAGTCATGAAGATATGTCAAGTCCTATGTTTCTTGTTATGGTATGGATAGGATTTATCATAGTGGGATTGCTTGTGGATCTCATTGCGAAAAAATATCCAAAAACATCTGGAAGCGGTATACCACAAGTAAAAGGTATAATTTTGAGACAACTTGATTATGTAAAATGGTTTCAGGAATTAATTGCCAAATTTATTGGAGGACTATTTGGAATAGGATGCGGACTTTCTTTAGGAAGAGAAGGACCATCTGTACAACTAGGTTCTTATATAGGATATGGAGCTACTAAAATTTTCAAAAGAGATTCTGTTGAAAAAAAATATCTTGTAACAAGCGGAGCAAGTGCAGGATTGGCAGGAGCTTTTGGAGCACCTCTGGCAGGGGTTATGTTCAGCTTGGAAGAGCTGCATAAATTTATATCTTCAAAGCTTTTAATATGTACTTTCCTAGCAAGTATTGCTTCTGATTTTGTTGGAAGAAGAATGTTTGGTATGGAGACTGCTTTTAATTTGGTTGTAAATTATCCTAAAAATTTAAATCCATATTTTCAATTTGGATTATTCATTTTATTTGGTATAATTATTGCATGTTTTGGAAAAATATTTACAATGACTTTGATAAAAATTCAAGATATATATAAGGGAGCAAAATTACCAAGATGGGCAAAAGTTTCTTTTGTTATGACAACTTCATTTATTTTGTGTTTCATTTTACCAGAAGTAACAGGTGGAGGACATGAATTGGTAGAAGAGATGGCAGGAGGAAATAGAACTATACAACTGCTTATAATTATATTTGTTGTAAAATTACTATTTACAGCTTTATCATATGCAACAGGATTTGCAGGAGGAATATTTTTACCAATGCTGGTATTAGGAGCTATCTTAGGGAAAATATATGGAATGGTACTAATGAATATATTAGGAGTTGGACCAGAGTATATCCCACATTATATGGTATTAGGAATGGCTGGATATTTTGTGGCAGTAGTAAGAGCACCTATTACTGGGGCAGTACTTATATTAGAAATGACAGGAAATTTTGATCATTTGCTTGCACTTGTAACTGTTTCTGTGGTAGCATATTATATAACAGATTTAATGGGATTGGAACCAATCTATGAAATTCTTTATGAGAGAATGGCAAAAGATACTCCAGATGAAAAATTGGAAGACAGCAAAAAAACTATTATAGGCGTTCCAGTTACTGGTGAATCAGAGTTGGATGGAAAGAGAATATGTGAGATAAAATGGGCAGAAGATGTTCTTGTAGTAGCTATAATAAGAAATGAACGCGAAATAATTCCAAAAGGAAATACAAAGATAGAAGCAGGGGATAGATTAACAATACTTCTTCCAGAGAAAAAAGTTCATATTATGAAAGAGACTTTATATAAATTAGGAACTTGCAGTTAATAATCTTTACATAAAATATCTTATAGGGGGAATAAATATGGAATTTAAAGTGGAGCATCCAAATTTTGTGGAAAATGAAATAACTTGGGAAATCTCAGGATTAAAAAGTACACTTAAATATAAGGGAAATCCAGTTAAATTAAGATGGGGAAAAACAAAACTGCTGGATGACTATGGAATAGAAAGAGAAGTTAAAATATCAGATAATTTTTTTAATTCTCCAATGATAGTTATTGATAAAACTGAAAAAATAAAAGTGATGGAAAATTATTCTAAAATAGCTTATTTCTTCATAATTCCTTCTTTTTTCTTTTTAATAAAAGGGGGAGCTTTAGGAGCTGTATTTGCAGTAGCTAATATTTATTTTGTAAGAAATACTTTCCTTACAGATAAACCAATGGGAACAAAAATAGGATTGAGCCTTCTTTCTACAATTGGAGGAATATTACTTTTATTTGCAATAGCTATAATACTTACAATATTAATCAGAGGATTTTAATTAACATATTATAAATATAAAGTGATTTAAAAGAGGGAAGAAAGGAAGGGTAGAATGCTTGACTTTAGGATTTATACATTTTTAGAATTATGTAAAACATTGAGTTATACTAAAACTGCTGAAAATCTTCATATGACACAGCCAGCTGTGACTCAGCATATAAAATT
>OGJZ01002628.1_pt1 | contig 12614 bp, 8 predicted proteins | sample 1572321 | NCBI WGS metagenome assembly OGJZ01 (sample SAMEA2582086, study PRJEB24529) | metagenome | biome: Human gut stool | place: China | collected 2011 | reverse complement strand
TTTAAAGGTGTTAGTAAGTTTCTTGTCAAACTTGAAAAGCGTTGCAAATTTCGCACTTTTTTCCGAATTATGAAAGAAGGCAGTGAACTTTTATTTCCGACACAAGAAATACAAAGCAGTTAATATTCCGCACATGTCATTAAATGCTAACAAAAGATATGGTACTTTATACTATCTATTTTTCTTCCACTATCCATTTCTCGATATTACGGGTTTCCGCACTGAAGTTTATGCCGATTTTAAAGACCTTTCGTCCGTCCATTTCGAAAGGAAGGTCGTAATGCTTGTCATTAATCTGCTGCAAAGCATCTTCCGCCGTGCCGTTCAGTTTAAATTCCATTATATAGATGAACTTATCAGTCTGTAAGACAAGGTCGATGCGGCCGTCGTTCGTGTTATATTCCACATTAACATAGAAACCAACCAGTTTGAAAACGATGAAAAGCACGTTTTCGTAATGCAATTCCTGGTCGCGGATCACTTCGTAAGTAGTATCCGCAAAGAAACTCTGTAAGCGATGGAAGAAAGAATTATAATCTCCCGATTCCACTTCACGGACAAACTTCTGAATCTCAAACGGGGACTCCACCTTATTTACATTCGCATAAAAAGGAAGTAAAAAACGAATAAAACCCTCTTCCACTTCACGGTTGGGAAAACCTAAACGATACATGCCAAAACGTTCATCATATCCCTTAATAGTGAGGTATCCACTTTGATAAATCACCGGAATGGGATTAGTGGATTCAGAGTCTATACTGTTCAAGACCTGGGCGTCGGTTTCTTCATGTGTCATCCGTTCCAGGTCATAATGATGTTTTTTCAGTAATTTCACCAAATAAGTAGGTGTACCCGTTTCAAACCAATAACTACCGAACTCTTTGCGTTTGAAAGCGTTAAGCAGACTGAACGGATTGTACATGCCGATTGAATTGTGCGTAAAGTGATAGCCGTCATAGCACTCCCTCAGTTCTTCACAAAGTTTGTCATACGTTATTCCTCGCGCTGCGGCAAATTCATGAAGTTCCGTTTCCAGATTTTCATGAATTTCACGCTCGCTGACACCACATATTTCGATGTACTCATTCCACATTGAAATATCATCCAGATTATTCAAATCACTGAATACACTGACTTTGCCAAACTTCGTCACACCGGTGAGCAGAGCAAACTTGATGCAACCGTCCATTGTTTTGAGCGCTCCATAGAACGGTTTCAAGGTATTTCGAAATTGTTTTTGAAGTCCCTCATTACCAATGGCTTGTAACATAGGTTTATCATATTCGTCGACCAAAATGACCACACGTTGCCCTGCCAATTTACAGGCACGCTCTATGATACCGGCGAAACGCAAGGAAAACGAACGTTCGGACGGCTCAGCACCGTAAAGTTTCTCCCACGCTGTCAGCGATTTATCAAGTATATTATCCAGACTTTCCGGTGTGTCATACTTTTCGATATTAAGGTCGAGATGCAATATAGGATATTTAATCCAATCTTTTTCCAACTTTTCTACTGCCAGTCCTTCAAACAGATCCTTCTTTCCATGAAAGTAGGCTTCTAAGGTAGAGATGAGCAAACTCTTTCCGAAACGGCGCGGACGACTCAAGAAATAATAACTTCCCGTCTTGACCATTTGGTATATCAAGGCTGTTTTATCAATATAGAAATAACCGTCATTACGAATTTTCTCAAAATTCTGAATACCGATAGGATATATTTTATTGCTCATATTCGCTTCCTTTATAAATCAACATCTGTCTCGCAAAGATATATATTTTTAATAGAACTCTTTATCATGGCAAGTTAAAAGATTATTCTCCGCAATTTATATCCTACAATTCTCTCATAGAAACCTCATAGATTAATCGGTTAATATTCTACACATATCATTAAAAGCCAACAAGAGATATTATGTCATCAATTTTGATAATAAATAGCCATTATCCATAAAATCATCGTTGGGCAACGGCAAATTTACCGTTGGGCAACCGTGAATTCACGGTTGCCCAACGGTGATTTGGAAGGTTTCGAGCGAATATGACAAAAAAAATGAGGGAACCTTTTCAGTTTCCCTCATCCGTTTAGCTTAAAATAAATAAAAAAGATCAAACAGAAGGATCCGGTGTTTCATCTTCGGAACCACCACCCGGATTATCGGGTTTCCCTTTGTCTTCCTCTCCATCTTTCGACGTACTAAAGAAAGATTCTTTACTCACTCCACCCAGCATCTGCTGAAATTTGTTTCCCGGAGTAAAAACAATCTTTACTCTAGATATTGTGTCCGAGTCTACATCTTCTTCTTTATCCTGGCTTTTGGCTTGAATGGACGGACGGAATGACCCGAACTCTCCCAACTTTACCGAAAAGCCTTCTTCTAAAAAAGAAATCATAGTGTCTTGGACACCCTTTAATACAACATCTACTATGCCCCGATGCATCCCAGTACGCTGGTTTACTTCATCACAGAGTTTGTTGTAACCGATACTACCAATAATTACATTAGTAGCAACGTACTTTGACAACGGATTCTCCTTGTCGAATTGAAGTACGATTTTTCTTTTTCTATACTTAACGCTCATAGCGCATAATATATTAAATGAAATTGCTCACTTGCAACTCCGATGACAAAGATACGATAATATTTTGAGTCTCCAATAAAGACCTTACATTTTATTTGCTTCTTAGAAAAAATATGGCTATTTTTGCAAAATGAAAGTATGTATAGCGATACATTTGTTTTTTTAAAGAAGTTATTGTAAGAAGCGTTGTGCTTTATTCTTGTCATTGAGAACCTAGGAAATTTTCAAGAGAACACGAGAATAGCATGGTTGTTTCCTGCGTTGGTTTCCAGCGCGGGTCTGCTGTCCATCTATTTGTGTTTTCGGGTTTTCCTAGGACCTTCAATGATAAATAGTGGCACGCAGTTCCGCGCTTTCTTTTTTTTGAATACTCCTATGGTAACTGGGGAGAATAAAAAAACAAAAAGTATGAATCTAATAAAATTTGTATTGTTCATTGGTTTATTATTGGGTATTACCGAGAAGGGGTTAACACAAGAGCATGATTGGAAAAAAGATAACTTGAAAGGTATAGTAGTATCTGTAAAAGAGATTGAATATAAAACAGAGACTAAGTTCGGAGAACATATTAAAAAAGGCATCAAAAATACTAATCAGATATTTTACAACGAACGAGGAATTATTCGTAAAAAGATCAATGAATACACACATGACACATATAGTACTTATTATATTTATAATGAAGCCCAGAAACTAATTAAAGAAATAACAGTAAAATTAGACTCCATAAAAACGATGAATACAGAAAGAATGATGGTCAAGGTAGCCCAAATAGATACAATAAAAATCAATGAATATATTTATGCTTCAAACGGGAAATTAGTCGAAATAAATCGTTACAGAAGATCTTTTCGAGACGGGGGAGTCAGTTTAAAAGAAAAAATCAAACACTCGTATTCTCTTACAGAAGAAAAAATTCTAACCTATAATGCTGACGGAAGATTGACAGATCGAGTAATTATTCCTATCAATGTTAAAACAAATTCTCAACTTTAAAAAACAGGTTGTCAGTATAATAAATATGGGGATATAATGAAAGATGGCAATATTTCCTATGAGTACACATACGATAATCACCAGAACTGGACTACTCAAAAAGCTTATGTTTATTATAATGAAGAACCTAACGTACGGCAGTGGACAGAACGAGAATATACATACGCCAACACGTTAGAAGACTTGGCAAACATCGTACGGAAAGAACAAATCGAAGAACAAAAGCAACAACAGTCAGCACAACGTCAACAACAAGCATCAAGGATGTTGAGAAAAGGCACAGCAAGCACTGGTGCAAGAGAAGCAATAAAAGTAGAAAAAGGTGCCTTGTATACCCTTTCAGGGCGATCACTAAGTAACCTTCCTAAACCGCTGTGTGTGGTACAAGAACAAGGAAGAGTAGTAGTTAACATTACCGTAAATCCTACAGGACTCGTAATAGCTGCCAGTATTAATCCTCTGACAAATACAACAAGTACAACTTTGCGTAATGCGGCAATAGAAGCTGCTAAAAAGGCTCGTTTTAATACTATTGACAGCACGAACAACCAGCAAGGAACAATAACTTACCATTTTGAATTACGTTAATCAGAGTTTCTAAATAGAAAATAAAGATTACTGCTATGAAATACGAAAATGTCACTATGAAAGGAAATGCGAATGAGTTTCGCTTTTCACTTACCAAAGAAGGTAACAAAAAATTAGTCGTATTTGGCGTGAACCCAAGTACGGCCAACGAACAAACTGCCGATCTGACAATCACAAAAGTAATGGGATTTGCAGACCGAAATGGTTTTGACGGCTTTACCATGCTAAATCTCTACCCACAACGCTGCACTAATCCTGTAGACTTGGATAAAGAGATAGACGAAGAACTGCATCGCCAAAATTTAGAAGAAATCCGCCTATCTGTTTGCAATATAGAAAGACCTGTTATCTTACTTGGATTTGGCGATACTATCCACTTGCGTCCATATTTGAAAAGATGCTTAAAAGAAATTGTGAATATACTTACCATCTACAGCCCACAATGGAAAAACGTGGGAACATTAACTAAAAATGGCAATCCTCGTCACCTCTCCCGAGTTAGCTATGACAAACTTACCAATTTTGACGTACAAGAATACATATCCACACATCTATAATATTATGAATAATATATATAAATTCCGATTTATACACATGAGTATAACATGCTTGTTATTTTTATCTTGTACTCCTAATCCTGTTGAAGAAGCCAAAATAGAAATGCAGAAAGAATATCATGCCTATTTTGACAATACAATCAACATGATAGAACAATACAATTGGGTACAGTCTATCGATCTTCATGATTATTGGTATCCTGAAGGAACTACCGCCATCGAAGCAGCTAATGATTTAGAAACGGTAATACAAGGATGCAGACGCCTATCTAAAAAAATTTCCACCATTGACATAGATGATGAATGGGTTATTTCCGCAAAACAGGAATTGCAACAAGTACTAAATGAAAAAACACAAAAAGCAGTTTCCATTACTCATAATCCTTTTTATGGTCTTACAGGTGCTTTTATTGGGCTATTTGCCAACAGCGAAGCAACAAAAGAAGAAGCTAAGATACCAGAAGAAATTATTAATGCCTTGAATAACCTACAAAACAGCCTACAATCAAAAATGGACATAAGTGATGACATTGTACGTATGCGAAACAACATCATTAGTAATAAAGAACTGAATAAAAAACAATTTATTGAAATCAACAATGCTATCTTAGCAATGGCACGTGATAGCTTTTTAAACCATTTTCAAGGTTGGAAAGGAGTTGAATCTTACTTCGACAATAAGACAAATAACCTCAAAGACAGCACTTATATCAATAATATGTACCTATTCTTTTATGCACCGACAGAAGCTATAAAAAAATTAAAAAAACACCATTTATATGATGAACAGACAACTCAAATGTATACTGGTTTCTATGCTGAAGCTGACGCCTATTGTGAACCGGTAGATAAAGCAACGGATGATATTACCAGTATATATAAAGGAAAAGGTTTTATTATTGACTATTATTCAAATGCATTAGATGGAGAAGGGAAACTATATTGGAATATTTATTCTTATCAGGAAAAAAACGGAGATTTAACATTAACGCTCAAAAAGACTTTTCTTTACGATAAGAACAACAATTCCGTATCTATAAAAACGCCCAATAAAGAATATATAGGCAGTGAATATATTTATAAATCACTTTCTTGTGGGGAAAATTCTTACGCAGGAATACACACATCTAAAAAGGGAGAAAAATATGCAATAGTCTGGGTCAGGGATGATAAATTAGATGAATACTTCCTCAAAGATTTATTCTTATGTAAAGAAGTTATAGCTTATCTTACGTCAGATGAATGGCGGGATAAATAATATAAATGACAATTTTATCTGTATTGTACAATGACCTATAAATACCAAATCACTTTTTATTTATTAACTATAAAACCATTAAAAGTATGAAATCAATGAAGAATTTATTTGTAATTGGATTAACCCTCGTAATTTGTGCCGGATTTACGGCTTGTGGTAATGATGATGATAAGCAAGAAGTAACATTGTCAACAATATTCGAAGGCAAAAGAATCACTCAATGCGAATTGACAACCAACGGTTATACAGAAAAAGATGTGTATAGCTACAATAGCGGAAGGCTTATCTCCTATAGTGAGTATGAGATTAGTAATAAAGAAACTTTTGAAGATAAATATACCATTGAATATGGTAATCAAGTAAGGATATCATGGCAAGACGGTAATGACAGTGAAGTATGTACATATTCTTTAAACGAAAACGGTTTTGCAACATCTGCAATATTAGTCACTAAAGAAGATGAAGATGTATGGAATACGCATTATACTTTCGAGTATGACACAAACGGTTATCTAATCAAAATCACAGAAAAAAGTGACGGAGAAGATGCGAAAATAATAGAAATAGAGCGAAATGACGGTGACGTACTATCATTCAGTTACGATGACAGTCAATATACATATACCTATACTTCAAATATAAACAAAGGCGGAATCCTTCCGATTGACAACGGCTGGCTTGATGTGGAAGCAGAACTTCACATTGCATATTACGCAGGAATCTTAGGAAAACCCACAAAACATCTGATTGCATCACAAAAAGAAAAATTCGGTTACAATAGCTATGAAGAAACCTATGAATATGTGTTAGATGCTGATGAGTATGTGAAAACCTGTACAATAAACAGCAAAGATAACGTTTCTTCTTATAATTATACTTTCAAATAAGTTTTCCCTTTTCTAAATATATAATGCAGTGATAGCTAAAAAGCACATCACTGCATTATTTCCTCAAAAACAAGTTAAAAGCTATTGTTTCCAACCACCGCCTAAAGCCTTATAAAGTTGCACAACAGTAATCAATTCGTCACGAATCGCATTACTCAAACCTATCTGTGCGTCAAAGTATCCACGTTGGGCATCCAATACATCCAGATAATTGATGACACCGTTGATGTATTGAAGCTGTGCAAGATCCATATAGCTCTTCGCCGAACGTTCCAGATTGGCTCGAAGCTCATACACTTCCTTTATCTTGTTGAAATTTACAATAGCGTTGCGTGTTTCTTTAAAGGCTTGTAATACAGACTTCTCATAATTGTGTACTTCGGCTTCATAAGCCGCTTTCTTCGCTTTCAGTGCCGCACGATTCTTCCCCCAACCAAAGATAGGAGTCAACAGAGCTCCTTCCATAACGGCATAGGGAGATTTCAAAAGGCTGGACAGAGAAGTGCTCTCCGTACCGAAACCACCAGTCAGTGCCAGGCGCGGGAACATATTCGTATAAGCCACTCCTACTTTCGCATTGGCGGCAATCAATTTCTGTTCCGCCTGACGGATATCGGGACGGCGTTCCAACAAAGTGGAAGGTAAACCTACTGGTAGCGTTTGGGGAGAATTGAACTCCTGAAGCAAACGGGAACGGGCTATCTTGTTAGGATACTCCCCTGCAAGAAAAGCAATATCGTTTTCTTTCAAAGAGATTTTACGTTCCAAGTCCGGCACCAATGTTGCCGTACGCGCCAATTCCACTTGTGACTGACGGTAAGAAGTCTCCGAAGTCAATCCCCCTTCAAAACGGATGCGTGCCAGGCGGACTCCTTCTTCACGGGCTTTTAATGTTTGCTTTACAATGTCCAGTTCCGTATCCAAAGCTACCAGTTCATAATAAGCCTGCGCCACTTCGGCTACAATGGTCATACGGAGTGCCCGTTGCGCTTCTATGGATTGCAGATATTCAGCAATACTGGCGGAACGCGCCCAACGCAGATTTCCCCAAAGGTCAAGTTCCCACGAAACTAAAAACTGAGCTTCAAAGGTTTCCGACTTTTTAAACGCATCTCCCCCATGATTCTCCAATTCACGTTCTGCAGTCACTTTCCCTTTAATATCCGGTAGCAGTGCCGCAGTAGAGATTCGTTTCTGCGCAGCCATTTCCTGTACACGGGCAGCGGCAATCAGCATATCCTTATTATGATCCAGTGCACGTTCTATCAAGTTCTGCAAGGTTGCATCTGTGTATATATCTTTCCAATCCTGGTCGCCGAAGCTGACAGAATCCTGATGTTGTGCCAAGCTATCGGGCAGATGAAGATCGGGACGGACATAGCTTTTTCCTACCTTGCAGGAAGTCAAGACTCCTGCAAGTAATAAGACGGCAATATATAGTTTCTTTCGTTTCATGATTTCTTATGTTTTAAGATTTTCGACTTTGTTTTATATACCATCACAAAGAAGAACGGCACGAGAATGATACCAAATACAATGGCGAATATCATTCCGAAGAATACACCAGTACCAATCGCCTGCCGGCTTGCCGACCCGGGACCACTTGCCAATACCATCGGAAGCATGCCGAGAACGAATGCCAATGAGGTCATCAGAATCGGCCGGAAACGCAGTTTAGCTGCATAAATAGCCGACTGTACCAGATCTTCTCCTTTATCTACCTGGACTTTTGCGAATTCCACTATCAAGATGGCATTCTTGGCGGCAAGTCCCACCAACATGACCAGACCAATCTGGAAATATACATCATTCTCCAATCCGCAAATCCATACTCCCAGGTAAGCTCCCAAAGCAGCAACAGGCAAAGAAAGTAATACTGCAATAGGCACCGTCCAACTCTCATACTGAGCAGCAAGGAAGAGAAATACAAACAAAAACACCAATGCCATCACCATACCGGTCTGACCGCCCGCCTGTTTCTCCTGATAAGAGAGTCCGCTCCATTCCAAACCGATATTATCGGGAAGATGGTCACGGGCAATCTGCTCCATGATCTCCATCGCCTGCCCGGAACTGTATCCTTGCGCGGCGGCTCCACGGATAACAGCTGTAGTAAACATATTAAAACGTTTGATACTGCCCGGTCCTGTTGTATAGGATGCATTTCCTAAAGAAGTCAGCGGCACCATCGCTCCGTTGGACGCTTTCACAAAGAACAAGTTGATATTATCCTTATGCTCACGGTAAGGAGCCTCCGCCTGGATATATACCTTATAAATACGGTTGAACATATTAAAGTCGTTCACGTACACCGAACCGGTATAGGCTTTCATGGTAGAAAACACGTCCGCCAAAGGTACACCCAGCATCTTCACTTTATCACGGTCTACATCAAAGTAGAGTTGCGGTATCTCCGATTGCAACGAAGAAGACAAACCTGTCAGTTCTTTGTGCTTGGAAGCATAATACATCAATGTGTCCGCCGCCTCTACCAGATTATCAAAAGTAGCCTCTCCACGGGCTTCCAATTGCATTTCAAAACCGCCCGAAGTACCCAATCCCGGTATCACCGGCGGAGTGGAGAGATAAACTTTACATTCCGGATATTCCTTGAGATGTTTTTCCACTGTATCCATTATCTTTTCGATGCTGGTGTTCTTGCGTTCTTCCCAGGGTTTCAGGATAACTGTCAGTTCCGAACGCCCCTGACTGCTTCCCACACGCGGACTGCTTCCTGTCACATTCTGTATATATTCGATATACGGATTCTTCTCCAAGTAAGCAATGGCACGGTCGGTCACGGCACGCGTACGTTCCAACGTAGCCCCCTCCGGCAATTCAAGTTCTACCTTAAAATATCCCTGGTCTTCTATAGGCAAGAAACTTGTAGGGATAATACGATGAATCAACAAGATAGCAATCAATACCATTCCGAAAGCACTCAATACCCGACGGGGATGCTTGATAGTACGGGTTACAGCAGCTACATACTTATTACTGCCAATACCCAGCCATTCATTGATTTTCCTGAAAACAATGTTTTTCTTCTTCCCGCTATCCGGCTTTAGAATCAGAGAGCACATGACAGGACTTAATGTCAAAGCTACCACCGTAGAGATAAGTACGGACACTACAATCGTCACCGTAAACTGACGGTATAACTGTCCCGTTATCCCACTCAAAAAACTGACAGGTACAAAAACCGCCGCTAATACCAAAGAAGTGGCAATTAATGCACTGGCGAGTCCGTTCATCGCTTTCTTTGTCGCTTCATAAGGACTCAGCTTTTCCGTTTCCATGATATGCTCCACGCCTTCCACTACCACAATCGCGTCATCCACAACGATACCGATAGCTAGAATCAATCCGAGCAATGTCAATATATTGAGTGAGAAACCAAAAATCAACATGAATCCGAACGTACCAATCAGCGAAATAGGTACTGCCACTATGGGGATTAACGTGGCACGCCAACTCTGCAAGGATAGATAGACCACAAGCACCACCAGTACCAATGCCTCAAACAATGTTTTATATACTTCGTGAATGGATTCGGAAATATAAGTCGTCATATCGAACGGTATCTCATAACTCAACCCTTCGGGAAAGTTCTTGCTGATTTCATTCATTGCATCTTTCACCCTGCCGGCAACTTCCATTGCATTGGCACCCGGTAACATATAAATACCGAGCACAGCAGCATTTTCGCCATTTATACCACTTTCCGTAGTATATGAAGAAGCTTCCAGTGATACACGCGCCACATCTTTCAACCGGATGATGGAACCGTTCGCATTGGCACGCACCACAATATCTTCAAACTGTCCGACTGTAGAAAGACGTCCCTGTGTCGTAATAGGAATCGTAATATCCAATCCCTGCACCGGTTGTTGTCCGAGCACACCTGCCGCCGATTCACGGTTCTGGTCTTTCAATGCATTCTGCAAATCCTGTACGGTCAGTCCGAAATTTGCCAGTTTATCGGGTTGTGCCCATATCTGCATCGCATAGTAGCGGCTACCGATATTCGAGACACGCCCTACTCCCGGAATACGGCGAATCACATCGAGCACATTGATTGTAGCAAAGTTACTCAAATAAATCTCGTCGAACTTCGGGTCGGTAGACGTCAGACAAAGAGTCATCAACTGGCTGGGAGCCTGCTTTTCTACTGAAATACCATTCTGAATGACTTCCGCCGGCAAACGGGATTCCGCCAGTTTCACACGGTTCTGAATCTCAACAGCCGCCAAATCCGGGTCGGCGGAAACATCGAACGTAACCGTTGCCGAAAAACCACCGGAATTAGAACTGTTGGATTCCATATAAAGCATCCCCGGCGTACCGTTAATTTCCTGCTCAATCGGAGTGGCTACCGCTTGTGACACGGTAAGCGCACTCGCACCGGGGTAAGATGCGCTGATCTTCACCACCGGGGGCGTGATCTGCGGATATTGATCCACCGGAAGCATTGTCAGACCGATAATGCCGACAATTACAATCACGATGGAGATTACAGCCGAAAAGACCGGCCTGTCTATAAAAAAAGTAACTTTCATCGTTTATTCTCCTTTCGCGTTATCCTTCGTTTCCGTGTCCGGCTGACTTACCCGCACCTTCATTCCCGGGGTTAGCTTATGGAAGCCTTCTATTATAACCATCTCTCCTTCAGCCACTCCTCGTTCCACTACGACATTGTTTCCTACTTCAGGCCCCAATTCGATAAAACGTTTTTCTGCCGTATTATCCTTACGCATCGTGTAAATGTAGGCTCCTCCCTTTTCGATGGTAACCGCCTTCATAGGGACGACGAGAGCACCTTCGCGAACATCCAGCAACAGTTTCACTTTTGTAAACTGTCCCGGCAATAAAACTTGTTTCGGATTAGGCATTTCTGCACGAACAGAAAAAGTACCTGTTTGAGGATCGACCTGCGGTTCGGCAAAGTCGACATACCCTTTATACGGATAAACAGTATTATCCGCCAATGTGATGGTAATATTCGGCTGCCAAGAACGGGTGGAATCCTGCTGTCCCAAGTTAATGTTTCTTTCCTTACTCTTCAGGTAATCGAGTGCTGTCATACTGAAGTCTACCAATACAGTATCACTTTTCACAATCGTAGCAAGCAACGACTTTCCACCGGGACCAACCAATGTACCCAAATCCACATTCCTCTCACTGATATGTCCGGACAAAGGTGAACGGACAATAGTATAGCCCAATTCAAGTTCCGCCTGTGCCAAGTCTGCTTCACTCATCGCTACGGTTGCTTCGGCACTCTCATAAGCTGCCTCCGCATTATCCAAGTCCAACTGGCTCGCAGCGTTCTGCTCAAACAGCGGACGGATACGTTTCAAGTCACGATCCGCCTTCAAAGCCTGCGCCTCGTCTTTCTTCAACTGAGCCCTTGCCTTATCCGCTTTGGCACGATACTGGTCCTGGTTAATCACAAACAAAACCTGGTTCTTATTTACATACGTACCTTCGGCAAAAAGCATATTCTCCAAATAGCCTTCCACACGGGCACGTACTTCGACGAACTGTTGGGCACGGATACGTCCCACATATTCCCCATATATTTCTACATCGTCTTTCACCACCGGTTCAACAATAACTGTCGGTATTTCCGGTGCAGCCTTCTGAGGTCGGGTCAGTATCCAGTACACGCCCAACACAACTACCGCACAGATAATAGCAGCAATGGTTCTCTTTCTCCTCAGTTTCAACTCATGTTTCGAAAAGA
>OGJZ01002620.1_pt1 | contig 12643 bp, 11 predicted proteins | sample 1572321 | NCBI WGS metagenome assembly OGJZ01 (sample SAMEA2582086, study PRJEB24529) | metagenome | biome: Human gut stool | place: China | collected 2011 | reverse complement strand
CTCACACGAAGTAAAGCCAACCAATAAAGTCAGCATCATTAAGATACCTGCATATCTCTTAACCATTTTCATAATCTTCCAGTTTATTGCGTTTATAAATACAAATTTAGCGTTTTTATTTTACTATACACCCCAAGCCATAAGTTTTTTGTACCTTTGCCCCGATAATATTAAAAAAATTACATGAAACTTCTTTGGCTCGATTTAAATAGCTCCTATGCACACTCCTCACTGGCACTCCCTGCACTCCATGCTCAAATAGCAGACGATACCACTATTGAATGGTGCGTAGTCTCCGCCACGATTAATGAAAATACCGGTAGCGTTGTCAATCAAATCTATCATCACCAGCCGGATATCATTGCAGCCACCAATTGGCTATTTAATCACGAGCAACTATTACACATCGTTTCACGTGCAAAAGCATTATTACCTCATTGCTGTATCATACTCGGCGGCCCCGAGTTTTTAGGAGATAACGCAGCTTTCTTATATAAGAACAAATTTGTAAGCGGAGTGTTCCGCGGAGAAGGCGAAGAAGTATTCCCTTTATGGCTAAAAGTGTGGAATCACTCAAAAGAAGAGTGGAAATCAATAACAGGCCTCTGTTATCTTGATGAAAACAATCAATATCAAGACAACGGTATCGCCCGCGTCATGAATTTCTCACAACTCATATCTCCTGAAAAGAGCCGTTTTTTCAATTGGAGCAAGCCCTTTGTCCAGCTTGAAACGACCCGCGGATGTTTCAATACCTGCGCTTTTTGTGTCAGTGGCGGTGAAAAACCTGTCCGCACCATTCCTCTGGAAGCTATCCGTGAACGCCTGAACGATATTCATCAACATGGTATCAAAAATGTACGTGTGCTCGACCGCACCTTTAATTATAATAATAAGCGTGCCAAAGAATTACTCGACCTGTTCCGCAACTATCCGGACATCTGTTTCCATCTTGAAATCCATCCTGCTCTCCTTTCCGAAGAACTTAAAGAAGAATTATCCGTTCTCCCTAAAGGTTTATTGCACCTGGAAGCCGGCATTCAGAGTTTAAAAGAGTCCGTCCTACAACAAAGCCGGCGCATCGGAAAATTATCCGATGCCCTTGAAGGATTAAAATATCTCTGCTCTCTAAAAAACATGGAGACGCATGCCGACCTGATAGCCGGACTCCCACTCTATCACTTATCCGAGATATTCGAAGATGTCCACACCTTGGCAGAATATGGTGCAGGAGAAATCCAACTGGAATCTCTGAAGCTACTTCCCGGCACTGAAATGCGAAGAAGAGCAGAAGAATTAGGCATCCAATACTCACCGCTTCCACCGTACGAAGTACTGCAAACCCGTGAAATATCCGTAGATGAGTTACAGACAGCACATTATCTGTCCCGCCTTTTAGACGGATTCTACAATACTCCTACCTGGCAAAGCATTACCCGGACACTCATTTTGGAGAATCCTTCTTTCTTACATGAATTCCTCAACCATTTGGTGCAAACAGATGTTATCGACACTCCTTTAAGTTTAGAAAGAAGAGGATTGATTCTATACGATTTTTGTAAAAGTCAATACCCCGATTACTTGACGCAAGTCAGCATCGCATGGATAGAAGCAGGAATGTCGTTGAAGAAAGCCCCTGCCGAAAAAGTAAGAACCAAACGGCAAGTCCCTCCCGAAAGTTGGGAAGTTATATACGGTTCATACCGTGAGAATCTACGTTTATGCTTCCTTCCTACTGACGAAGAAGGGCACGGTTATTGGTTCGGTTTTGAATCGGAGATTCAAAAGATACAACCGGTATTCAAAGCAACAACTTAATAAAAAGCCACCCTCAAAACCCAAAAACTGTCCAAATAAAAAAAGAAAAGTATTCCCATATTTTGTGAAATAATTCCTATTCACAAATCATTCAAAGCAGCATTTCCTGTTTTTCACCGTCCATACAATAAACTTTACTAGCACACACAGTATGGATGCCCGAAAATATCAGTTGATGATTGTCTGCCTGTCATTACTCCCTTTATCCGTAGCAGGACAAGAATGGAGTAAGCAGGACTCATTGAGATTACAACAAATACTAAACTCTGAACAGGAAATCAAAATAAACAGAAAGCTCATTGAAAACACAGAGCAGAATATATTCCCCAAAAAGTCATTTATGGATTTTGACCCGACATTGCCAACTATTAAAAATTCGACCATCTTTTCAAAACCATCCATTAATACCTATAATATACTCCACAAGTCTGCCTCTACCTTTTTACCGACTTATTCTTTAATGAGAATAAATAGAAATCTCATCCTGCATGGCAAAAGCAACTTTGCAGAAAATCCCAACAACTTCCATATCCAAACTCTTATTGAATATAAGTTCTCACAAAAATGGTCTCTTAATATATACAGCTCACAAAACCTTAATACCCGGAAATACCGGGGACTCCCTTCCGAAGTAGAGCCCACCCAACTAGGCAGCAACGTTGTACTGAAAATAAATAAAAACTGGAAAATCAAAACCGGCATGCAATATCAATACAATGCCTTGCGAAAAAGATGGGAATGGATACCTCAAGTTAGTGTTTCATATGAATGGTAAAATATTTAATGTGTAGCGAAACGACCAATCTTTCCAAAACAATGATATCATTCCCCAAGGTACAACTAATACTTTGACCCGATACAGGGAAGGGAACTATGACATAAGTTTTCATTCCGCAAGGTACAATTAATACCATAGAAAACAACTAATTAAACATATCAAAAAACAGTTTCCATTCCGCGAGGTACAATTAATACCTCGGATATCACCGAGAATTCCCGTGCGTCTGAATTGTTTCCATTCCACAAGGTACAATTAATACAATTTTCCGGGAACATAAAAATATGAGCCGTTTTCTGTTTCCATTCCACAAGGTACAATTAATACTTCTGGTGCGGCAGCTCCTACCGCTTTCATGGCAGTTTCCATTCCACAAGGTACAATTAATACCGGTTAACAACGATATTACCTCTATCCAGAACATGTTTCCATTCCACAAGGTACAATTAATACACAAGTGAGGGGCTGGACGTAATGACCTTCGAGGACGTTTCCATTCCACAAGGTACAATTAATACCTTCATAAGAAAGACGTAGCAAATCCCGTGTCTCACGTTTCCATTCCACAAGGTACAATTAATACTCAAGGAGCACCCCGACAGCGCGTTGTTTCTTGATAGTTTCCATTCCACAAGGTACAATTAATACTTCTCGTCATAGTCTTTCGACCATCCAATACGGCTGTTTCCATTCCACAAGGTACAATTAATACGTACTATGGGTGATGTTTGGGTGCGGGTACACTTACCCCGATAAAGGATGCGGTACAATTAATACGTACTATGGGTGATGTACGCACATGGGATTTCGGTAGTTTCCATTCCACAAGGTACAATTAATACTGAATCGTAATACTTCTTATTGTCTAAGTATCGTGTTTCCATTCCACAAGGTACAATTAATACTATTATGGCAGATTGGAACGAAGTAGTTAGACGCAGTTTCCATTCCACAAGGTACAATTAATACCGACTTCAAAAACATGCTGATAGCCGAAAACCTTGTTTCCATTCCACAAGGTACAATTAATACTTCTCCTGTGTGGCATACTTCGCTTTAGCTTCTTCTGTTTCCATTCCACAAGGTACAATTAATACTTTGAAGTACGAGTATATCTCAGAGGAGAAAGTCGTTTCCATTCCACAAGGTACAATTAATACTCTATCATCAACTATAAAAATGTAACTAGATATGAACAAGTTACATTTAAAAAAAGAACAATTTAAGATTAAAAATAGTGTCGATGCCCAAAAGCATAAAAAGCACTGGAGATCGACACCATCCATATATTTCTAAAAATCAACAACTTGAAAAAGAGGAGTAGATTTACACTCTTGAAAAGAGAATGATAACTAAAGCCTTCGACAACTAAATTATAGAAAATTGTCAATACTACACCGCTCTTTCCCTACTATTTCTTTTTCTAAAGAGCTATGACTTGAGCCTTTAAAAATGATGATGCTATCCTCAGACTCATCAATAATTTTTTTAGCCAAGAATAAAAGTTCTTTTAAACGCACTTCAGATATTTCACCTTCAAAAACTGAATTCTGTATCCAATTTAAATACTTACGACAAAGTTTCAACATCTTAGCCACCCGTCTCTCCCCAAAATCATATACCAAAATAACATACATATTCCCTACCAATACATTTTAAAAGGTTTGTATTCTTCTATTTCCAACAAATGTTTTGCTAATTTATAGCATTCAAGTTTCATCAAATGCCTATAACTAACATTTCTATTCAAAGTTCGATGCTTGATTGTTTCCACCAACTTATCTTCAACAGCTTTTACAAATAGCTTCTTACCTGTCTGATTAAGCAAACACCTATTTAACTTCTTATCAAAATGTTTCTCTTGAATCTCTTTCTTATTCAAAACCTTGAAGATTACCCTGTCAATAATTACAGGTTTAAAAATTTCCGCTATATCCAATGCTAAAGAATATCGTCGCTCTCCCGGAGTATGCAAAAAGCTAATAGTAGGATTCAATTGAGTTTGGTGAATAGCTCGCAAACATAAAGTATAGCACATCATATTCCCAAAAGAGATCAATGCATTCACCTCATTCATAGGAGGTTGTTTAGTTCGGCCCCCCATTTCAAAATCATTCAGGATAAGGTTAAAAGCATCATAATACGTTTGTCGAATCATCCCCTCAACTCCCATTAATTCTTGCACAGACTCTGTGTTTAAAAGTTTTGCGGCATAACCTTTAATAATAGCAATCACATCTTCCACATCCTTTCCTCTCCTATTATAATACTGCAGATTTTTAATCATATTATAAACTGCCGCTTCTATAAATTTCTGTGCTATTACAAGTCGTTCTCTTTTATTCTGATAAGCAGATGTTTGTGCCAAAAGCATTTTACCACTCAATAATGAATCTTTAGGCATAAAAGATCCAGTATAATTCTCATAATAATCAAAAAAATGTACGGCAATATCTTTTTGCCCTAGAAAGTTAAATAAAGAACTATTGGCCCTTAAAGAGCCGAAAACATAAAATTCACTAATATCTTCAACCGGCAAATATCGTGGTTGTCCAATAGCTTCTTCACCATTGCCATCTTCTACAAATGGAGTAAATTTCAAGGTATTATCCTTACGCTCCAACTGTCCTGGATTAAATAAATAATATGTTTTCCTCATTCTTCCGCCTCTCCGCTATAACAGAAATCTAAATAACTACAATTCTTACATACTCTCTTCTTCTCCAACGGAGGACACATATTTGATTCTATAATTTGCAGAATACTATGTTCCATATCAGAAATCATTTCACGGTCAATATCACTAAGCAATACCACATCTCTCTTCCGTAACATTGGATATTCTAGAATTCCAGTCACTCCTTGTATACCATTTCGTTCAAAAATATATATATAATATTTCAATTGCCATTCATGAGCACATTCTACCTTATTCGATTTTTTAAGCTCATGAATGACCTTATTTCCTGTATCATAATAATCAACTTTTATACCTTCTATTTCAATCTCTTCATATCTGACTGATCGCTGTGAATAAGATTCTTCATGAATCAGTTTTCCTTCATATACTAAATCCGAAGCATGTTCCATTGTTAGACCATTAGCAAACAGCCAAAGCTTACGTTTACATATCTGATAATAATTAAAATGCGTACCTGTTGGAGTCATTTTTTGAGATCTTTATGAATCAGGCAGAGCACAAACTCTGCCTGACAATTAAATATTACATCTGATTTTCATAATCAAAAGCTGGCAATAATTCTATCATTCGTTCTTCCGCCCTCTGCAATGCATCCGCTGATTCTGTTTCCGTCACTATATATCCTGAACAAGGTAAAGTTACAAATAACTCGGCTCCTGCTGTTTCATCTACCACTGGTTTGGCTCTATTTTTCTCCGAATCATCAACCAGTTTAGCTCTTATAGCTCCTGCTAAAGTATTCGCATTATCACTAATTGCAACAGCCAATGTTTCCATTAGACTAAATGTTCTTGATTGATTACTTGAAATTCGCCAATTTATCAAGGCTTTGGCAATTGCCGGAATAGCTTTATCTCGATCTTCTTTAGGCATAACCAAGCACTCTCCAAATACATTTCGAGAACAAATCCACCCCTTATCTTTCAATTCTTCAATTTTTTCTTTTGTCAGTTCGGGCTCCATTTGATTCACAGATACACAAAACAAAGTTCGCAGATCAATAGCCACATCATAAACAAACAATCCAGTAGCCCTTGCATTATCAGGAATCCATTTGCGATACAAACTCCGGTCTGTACCTGACAGTAATTCCTCTATCGCTTCTTCCGACATAGGTTTACCTGATGCATCTCTCACAACTACCTTATGAATTTCAGGTTTATCGCTTCGATCAAAAGTTGCATTCTCCTTAAATCTTCCACCTAACAAAGGATGTAACAAACGCATAGCAGAAATAGACAAAGGACTTCTTCGTTTAAGTGTACGTTCCTTTCCTCCCTTTGCTGCTTTCATCCAACCACCAAGAAGTTGATCAAAGTATTGAGGATCACAAAGCGAAAGTACCTCGCCTTCTCCTAAAGCTCCTTTATTATTTACATCAAAAACGAATACTACGGAAGAAGGATCTACCTGCAATTCATTATTTATAGAATCCAAGATACTTCTTTTTACTTGCTGTCCACTAGAGAAAGGTACCCATACATTAAATATAGGATCATAATATGTTTTTTGCCCACTCTCTACACAAAATACGGATAAGTCTACATGACGCAATCCTCTCAAATAAATGTAAGGTTTCATAGTAATAATATTTTTATTTATTTAGCAACGCATATTGAAATCGAATGAGCGTATTCAAATAAGGAATATTATCACCAGGCATCATGTGAACTATTTTTCCCATATTTTCATATGCTTCCACTTCTTTTTCATCTTCTACAATATTTGTCAAACATTCAATAAATTGTTTAGGGGTCTTAGCTCCAAACAAATTATCTACATTGTTTGATCTGTCTCTTCGAGCTTTTCCTGCCTCTGCTTCATATTTTAAAAGCAATTGTGCAAATTCACAAGACAATTTCCATAATTCTTCTTTGTTCAACATGGCTAATATCCAAATTAAGTAAGTATTAAATGTTATTTTTTGTTCTTCGTCACCTTTGTATGAAATCTTTTTTACTCCTTTTCCATCTGGAAAAAAAGCTTTAAGTCCCTTAGGTTCCATTGCCAGCACTCCAATACATCCGGCTTGGCAGGCAACTCTCAATCCCATAGCTGTTCCATACAATTTTTCTATATTTTTCCGATTCTGCATCCATTCATCTTTTCCAAACATCTTTATATACAACTGATTAGGTCGAATAATATCCTGAAGTTTAAAAGGAATAAAACCAACGGTCGTATTGGTCTGCCCAATACTATATAAATACCCCACCATATCAGCCATCGGGTTCTTACGGGCAATACCAACCAAAATATCTACCCAAGAAACCGTTTGCAAGTAGAATAATCCATCATTCATCGGCTCTAAAGGATTAAAACCTGCTAATGCATCATCAACGTCATATTCCCAATCATAGCGATGAGAGATCCAGCGTCCGTTCCAGGTATTTATCTGATTTCCTTTTAATAAGGGATTTTTCTCCAAATATTGACGATAATAATGCCAACCTTCAAATATATCCAACAGAAGTTGCTCGTGATTAAATAGAATCGTGAGCCCGCCAATAACACCGATTCCCAGTCCTGCACCAATCCATGAAAGATAAATACTTTCTTTACTATCGGGCAATTCAATATTTGTTATTTGTCCGCTAGTAGCAACAGTACTATCTATAACCCCATATCCAATAGCAATACTAGCATCAGCCTTTTCTGTTTCTATCTTATGAATCATTTTAGTAATCCTCTCCTGTCTGCGTTCGGGGGACTCAAAAGGCTTTTTTCCCTTAATCATATCATCCCAACTCAACTTAGGATTCTCAAGTGGAGAATTCCCGGCTGTCATCATATATTTAGGATGGTCAAAAAATAAAGGAATGAACACTTCTTCAAAAAAAGACCGTCCTGTGTATTCTGTTCCAAACTTACAATTGTAAGCTTTCAAAAAAGTACGTCCTATAGTTGTTGCATACATAAGCTACCATATTTGATAATTTGAATCATAATTCTCTACTCCGACTTTAGCAAAGTCCAAACCCTTCTTAGAAGAATAGGCTATATCCGGAATAACAAATGGATGAGAACCAACAGACAATTGTTTCAATTTTTTCCATCGCAATGAATTATATCTAACCGGAATCTCCATTAAAATTCGCCCTTCTTTATCAGATTCCCTATATCTGTCTGTTTCATCATCTGCTTGCGTGATACATACTACCGAATCAATATCCAGTTTTTCTATAAATGCGGATTTGGGAAGATGCCAAAGTTCTTTTAACCGCCATTTACCATCCACAAATACAGCATCTAGATCAATATCAAGCATTTCTACTTTTGGATATACCTGATCTATCAATAATTGTAGATCCCGTTCCCTCAAAAGTGAACCGGAATCAGGCAATACTTCAAAGCTACATTTCAGAACATCAGAGTCATAAGGTAAACAATCTGAATCTTTCTCGGGCGGTGCAATGACATAAATCGGTTTATATTTTCCAATGGTATCAGTTGTTCGTTTTCTATTTATTCTTCCAAAACGTTGAATTAAAGCGTCAATAGGAGCAGTTTCTGTTATCATCAAGTCAAAACTTATATCCAAACTGACCTCTACTACCTGAGTAGCTACTACAATACACGCATGAGAACTTACATTATAGATATCCTTCAATTCCTTTTCAAGACAATTTCTATCCCCACGTTTAAATCGGCTATGAATCAACATTTTCTTTATATCAGGATAAAATTCTTCTATTTGGTCAAAAATAGCTTGTGCATTAGCGACTCTATTACACACTATCAATATCTTCTTTTTCTGTCCGACAGCCTGTTGAAGAATAACAAGTAAATCTGCAAACACCTTAGCCTTATATATTTCATGTCGATTGAATGAGTCCAATATCACATCAGACAACTGTACATATTGTATCTGTTCTCTACCTAATATTTCAAGAATAGCTGCCTCCAAGGCGGAAGGCATTGTAGCAGTCCCTACATGAATCCGACAACCAATATTATTCAATACAGCAATCATTTTCAAGATAATAGATTGCATTATATCCGAATAAGTATGAATTTCATCTAAAATAATATCGCACCCTTGCAAATCAAATAAAATAGCCTCGTACCCTTTTGTACCAAAAGCAATAGAAGCCAGTTGATGTGGAGTCATCACTTTTATAGAAGCTCCGAATTTATCCTGTATTACTTTCTTAATAATATGTTTTTCATCAATAAGAATCTGTGAAATAGAATGTAACAAACGAATATCCTCCACTCTATCTCCCAAATCTTTCTGAATACGTTCATACATAGCATTGATAGATGCTTGAAAAGGAAGCGTATAAAAAACTCTTCCGTGACAACGTTTTATTAAAAAGTCAGTCTTACCAGCTCCTGTAGGCGCTTTTACAAAAGTATGCTTCTTTGTTATATCTGAATCAATCAATGACAATGGATATAATTCTCCTTTTCTATTATAATAGCCAACATCAGGTTTAGTAAACAGAGTCGGTATCGTTCCATGAAAATCTCCAACTGCTGAAGCCATGTGGTCAGCTCCCATTAATAGTCCTTTCCATAAAGACCAGCCCTTTTGCTTTTTCCGGCAATAATTCAAAGCAAAATAATAAGTCTCACATGCATCCTGCACCGTTACAGTCGTTTTTGAGGTAACTCCTGGAAAGTTTAATTCACCAAGAATACCTAAAGCATCTGAAGCCCATGATGAAAATTCTAATAAATGAAATTGAAGAATTTCATCTTCATATTTATTATCCAAATCCAATAATCCGGTTTCTGAAGCATCTTTATAGATTGATTTATGATGAGCAATAATCATATCTATCATCATAGGCCATAATTCCGGAGTTACAAGTTTTAAAAAGAATAAAGAAGCTATTTCATGACGAAAAGGCAATTCCGATGGACATGGATACTTATCTCTCAACCTTTTTTGAAACAAGGAACTCGTTTTACCAATATCATGTAACAACGCTCCTTGCCGAGCTACCTCCCAATCAACTCCGATATACTTGGCGGCTATCACGGCAAAACCTGCAACGGATTCCAAATGGGATTCCAGAGTAGTCCCGCCATTTTCTAAACTTTTAGCTAAAATATGACTATATTTATTCATACGCCTCTCTTTGTATAGGATTGCCTACTATTTCAATATACCCAAACATTTCTTCGTTTTCTTTGAATCTATTATGTCCAACAAGAAAAGAATTAGGTCCCATCTCAAAATGAAGTTCATATCCATCTAACTGATTAAATTCTTCGTGAGTCATTTCCATAATTGAAGTTTCAGGTAAAAGCAAATCCTCATTTCTACATAAACAAATATGCTGTACAGCCGCCTTTTCCGCATCTTCATGATGCTCAAAAGCCAAGAATAAACAAGGATGAAGCATTACACCACGTTTAAGTATAGAACGTTCTTTGATGTACTGCTTTCCTTTTTTACTCCAAGCTTTGGCCTGAACAACTTCTTGTTGCACATCAATCCCTCTATAAGTCAGTTTATGTCTCAATATACTGCTCACCTCAAGTTTCTGTCTGATACCCTCTACGATAGAAGGAGTTAAGAATTGTTGACAATAAGTTTCACCGCCACTGGCATCGCGTACAGCAGCCCAAGGCTTGATAAATCCAAAGGGACCTGAATATTTCACCACATAGTATTTCATAACAAATAGATTTAAAATAATGATCCAAAGGATGAACCAGTAGAGTTTCCAAGACCAACCGTCCAGGCAAACAATTTACTTTGAGAATTTCCATGAATAATAACAGGACACATGCTAGCCTTACTCTTGATTCCGTGTATTGTCACCATTTTAACCTGCTTTCGAGGATATGTCAAGTCAAACTCAACCCTCAATGATTCGTCTTCAGGCAATCCTGCTTCTTGCATCTTATGCTTTAGTGTCTCTGTCATCAAAGCATTACTTTCCTTATCGCTATATAAATAAAATTTATAATTCCGATTTTCATCTTGGAGTCGCTTTATAAATATAGGAGAAGCAAGTCTGAAACATTGTGCACTTTCTTCAAAAGTTGGTTGTTCGACTATTGTAATATCCACTACTTGAAGCCCACAAAACATTTCCGGATCAGACAAGATCGTTCTAATCAACATTTTAAGATATTCATCTTCATAAAAGCTAACAAAGAAGTTTGCACCTTCCGGGAAAATAAATCCCTGATTTCTAATCATTTTTCCACCTAATAACCAAGAAAATGAATATAAAGATATTTTATCATGAATTTCATTATTCCCTAACCATTTATGAATTGTCCCTAAAAGCTTTTGTTGGTAATCAAAAGGTACTACAGAAGAACTAGAAGTTGTTTTTATGTGTATTCTCATAATTTATTTTATTATTATGATGCAAGTAACAAATTATATTTCAAATTCTACCATTTCTGTTCGCATTTTTTTCTGTTATATGTTCAGAAACATAGAATAGAAAAATACACAAACAACTTTATTTTATCATAGAGATAAGAAAGTTTTAGAAAGTAAGAAAGCATATCTTCCATTAATTCTCGTACCTTTGTAACACGATTAAAAAACATCTTATAATAATGAAGAATTTTATCAAGGGATTCAGGTTTACCCCTTCTAATTATCCGGCAGCAGTAGAAGAGAAAATACAAAAATACAGAAAGCAAGGTTATAAACTCCCCCCACGTAAAGTGCTTCGTACACCCGAGCAACTGGAAGGGATTCGTGAAAGTGCCAAAATCAATACAGCATTGTTGGATTATATCTCGGAGAATATCCGTGAAGGAATGTCCACTGAAGAGATTGACGTGATGGTTTATGACTTCACAACCGGACATGGAGCCATCCCTGCCCCGCTCAATTATGAAGGATTTCCCAAAAGCGTTTGTACAAGTATCAATGATGTAGTGTGTCACGGGATACCAAGTAAAAACGAAATCCTTAAAAGCGGTGACATTGTCAATGTAGATGTTTCTACGATTTACAATGGTTATTTCTCCGACGCGTCCCGCATGTTTATGATTGGCGAGGTAAGTCCCGAAATGCAAAAGCTGGTTCGGGTAACCAAAGAATGCATGGAAATAGGAATTGCTGCCGCACAGCCCTGGAAACAACTGGGCGATGTAGGCGCAGCGATTCAGGAACATGCCGAAAAGAATGGATATAGCGTTGTCCGTGACCTTTGCGGACACGGTGTGGGGATGAAGTTCCATGAAGAGCCGGATGTAGAACACTTCGGACGCCGCGGCACAGGAATGATGATCGTACCCGGCATGACTTTTACCATCGAGCCGATGATAAACATGGGAACCTATGAAGTATTCATAGACGAAGCCGACGGATGGACTGTCTGCACCGACGACGGACTCCCCTCAGCCCAATGGGAAAACATGAT
>OGJZ01002611.1_pt1 | contig 12664 bp, 6 predicted proteins | sample 1572321 | NCBI WGS metagenome assembly OGJZ01 (sample SAMEA2582086, study PRJEB24529) | metagenome | biome: Human gut stool | place: China | collected 2011 | reverse complement strand
AATAAAAAACTATATGGAAGTGTTTATGCTAGTACCTATACTGAAGTTAAACAAAAAAGAGAAAATATATGTAATTCTTTAAACAAAGAAAAAATTAAAAAGTCGAATATTAATAATCAAGTATTAGAATATTATATAGTTGAATGGTTAAATGTGTATCGAATTAAATTTAAAGCCCCTACTTATGTCAAGTATTATAATGTAATCTATAATTATTTATTACCATATTTTAAAGATATAAAGGCGAATGAATTAAATACCAAACAAGTTGAATTATTTACCGCTTCTTTATTAAAAGAAGGAAAAAATGGTAAACCACTATCACCTAAAACAGTAAAAGATATTCTTTCTTTGTTTAAATCCATTATAGGATATATAGAATCCGAACATAATATTAGTATAAATACTAAAATAATATATTGGCAAACCTAGGGAAATCTAGAGACGCAAAGCTAAAGGGGCTAAGGTTATATGATAACTATGCTAGCCAGTTGCCGAAGAATTAATATTCTTTGTTTTAATAGAGTTAATTTATAAATATATACTTAAGTATATATTTATTTTTAGAACTGTTTTTATGCAACTATCCTTTAATTAATATTAAGGATAGTTTTTTTTAGTAAAAATACTTTATTAAATGGTATAGGCGTAGAGAGATGACTCGTGGTTACATAATAATATGAGGGGGAAGATTATGAAGAAAAAAATATCTAAAATTCTTATTGCATCAATGATAATGTCAAATGCAAGTCCTATTTTGAATGTTTATGCTAGTGAGGTAATAAAGAAAAAAATAACTTCTATAGAGGAAAGTGTAATAAATCAAGCATCTATAAATCAATTTACTTTAAATAGCTACGAAAATTTTGAAGAGTACAATGAAAAATATAAAGTACAAAGAAATGAAATAGTTTCAATAACAAATAATGGTGGACAATATTCATCAAGCTCTATAGATAAAGCTATAGATGGTGATTTATCTACTCACTGGGAAACAGGAAGACAAAATAGTTCTAATTTTACAAATGAAGTTGTAGTAGAATTTAATAATTTAGAATCAATAGATAGAATAGCCTATGCAACAAGACAAGATGGAGCAAGGGGAAAGGGATATCCAACAGAGTTTGATATATATGCTTCATCAACTGGAAATGATGATGACTTTAAACTAGTTTCTCAAGGGAAAAGTAAGTCAACAGGAAACCTTATGGAGTTTAAGTTTGATACAGTACAAGCTAAGAAAATCAAATTTGTCTTTAAAGTAGCAGATAGAGATTGGGCAAGTGCTTCAGAGTTTTGGTTTTATAAGGAAGATAAAATCATGGATAAGGTGAACTCTATATTCACAAATGAAGAGAAAAATAAGGTGAATCCAGAGTTTGATACTGTAGAAAAATTAGATGTTTTTGAAAATGAGATTAAAGACCATCCATTTTATGAAAAGTTTAAAGAAATAATAGAAAATGCTAAGTTAGTTTTACAAGGAAACAATGTAGTTTACAAGGATGCCTTAGTAAGTAAATTTAAAGATTTTAATGATGAATCATTAAAAAAATATAATGAACTATTTAAGATAAATACATCATCAATAACGACTAATGGAGGAAATTATGCAGAAAATTCAATAGAGAGAGCTATTGATGGAGACGTTAATACAAAATGGCATTCTGGAAAGCAAAATAGTTCAGATTTTACAAATGAAGTAATAATTACTTTAGATAAATTAGAGACTTTAGATAGAGTAGTTTACACAAACTTAAATATGAGAGGATTTGCTGAGGCCTTTGACATATATACATCAAAGACAACTTCTGGAGACACCTTTGAAAAAGTTACATCAGGAAACAGTGAAGTAACAAAAGACTCAATACAAATTAAGTTTAATCCAACAGAGGCAAGAAGAGTTAAATTTGTATTTAAAAAAGGATATGAAAATTGGGCCTTAGCATCAGAATTTACTTTCTATAAAGAAGATCAGTTAAGAGATAAAATGAGTAGATTATTCACAGATAGCACTATGAGTCAAGTATCTGAAGAATTTAATACTTTAGACAAAATAGAAAATTTAGAATCAGAAGCTAAGGAGCATCCTTTTTATAATGATTATAAAGAAGAATTAGAGAATGCTAAGTTAATTATTGAAAATAAAGAGGTTCAATATACTGATGCTAAAGTATCTGACTTTTTAAATCCAGATAATGAATTACTTAAAGCTTATGATGCTATCTATAAGTTAGATAAAAGCAAAATAAAATCAATAAAAACTAATGGTGGACAATATGCATCAGAATCTATAGATAAAGCTATAGATGGAGATTTCAATACAAAATGGCATTCAGGAAAGCAAAATACAGAAAACTTTACAAATGAAGTTGAAATAGAATTAGAAGAATTAACTACATTAGATAGAATAGTATATACAGCACCTCGTGGTTCAAATAGAGGGTTTGCTGAAGCTTTTGATATTTATGCGTCAAGAACAACTAAGGGAGATAATTATCAAAAGGTAACTAGTGGTAATGCTAATATAACTCAAAATTCTGTAGAAATAAAATTTAATCCAACAGAATTTAAGAGAATTAAATTTGTATTCAAAAAAGGTTATGAAAATTGGGCCTGTGCTAGTGAATTTGGATTATATAAAGAAGATAAAACATCAGATAAAGTTGATAAATTATTTACAAATGGATTAATGAATGAATTATCAGAAGACTTTAATACAGAAGAAAAATTAGCTTCATTAGAGGAAGAGATAAAAAATCATCCCTTAGTAAATTTATATAAGGAAAAATTAGAACTTGCTAAAGAAGTATTAGCAGGAAATACAGGATCTACTGTATTTGAATTACAAAGTAGAGGAAACTCAATTAAAGAATCTCAAAAAAGAAAGGTTTGGAATTTCCAAGACTGGCAACCAACTGGATATGCAGTAAAATCTGGACAAGTAATAACTGTTTATGTTGATGTGGAAGATGGAAAGCCAACACCAAAATTAGTATTTAAACAAATGGATAGTCAGCACAATGGAGATATTACTATAAGTTTAAATAAAGGTAAAAATGTAATAACTATACCAGAAAAACCTACAAATGAGTTAAGACCAGGAACAGCGAAGGCAGGTGTACTTTATACAAGTAACCCATACACTTCAGAAGAACAAGGAAGAAAGCCTAAAATAAGAATAGAGGGTGCTATAAACTATCCAAACTATATAAAAGGCATTGATAATGATGAAGAAGTTATGAATGATCTTGAAGAATATGTTGATTTATTAAAAAAGGATCCTCAATTACCAGATGTATTTGATGTATTTAGTGATAAAACATTAGTTAACGTAACTGCAACCTATGCTTTAAATTGGTATAAAAATAATAATAAATTACCAAGTGAAACTGCAAATAAAAGTGATGAAGTAATTAAAGAAACTATGAAATATTGGGGATTTGATGAATCTAGTGAGGTTAACTCTGACTTTAACTTTAGATATATAAGTATGCTTAAATGGTTAGACAATGGAGGCTTTATGAATGCTGGAAATGGAATAACAGGATTTAATAAAGCAGAGCAAGGTGGAGCGTTAGGCGTAGATACTGGTTGGGGATTTATGCATGAAATGGGTCATAATTTTGACACTAATAATAGAACTATAGTAGAGGTAACTAATAATATGCTTCCACTTCATTTTGAGAGAATTAAAGGTGTACCATCTAATATAACTAGACAAAATTTATGGGAAAGAAACATATTACCAAAGGTGGCTTTAGATGATTATTCTAATAATGAATATTATCCAGAAAGTGATAAATCTTTATTATCTCATGTAGCCCCTTTATGGCAATTACAGTTATATGATAAAACTTTCTGGCCAAGATTTGAACAAGAATTTAGAAGTAGAGATATAGGTGGTGGAAGTTGGGAAAATAAACACAATGCATGGGTTATGGCTGCATCAGATGTATTTAAGTTAGACTTATCAGAGCATTTTGAAAGACATGGAATGGATGTATGGAAAGAGACTAAGGAATATACATCTAAATATCCTAAACCATCTAAGAAATTATGGTACGCAAATGATAAAATGTACTTAAATAAAGGTGGAGTATTTACAGAAAATCTTAAGTTCGAGGCAGAAGCAAAAATAGTAAACGGAAATGATGTATCAATTTCTTTTGATATAGATAATGAAAATAAAAACAATGTTATAGGATATGAAATATCTAGGAATGGCAAAACAATAGGATTTACATCAACAAATAATTTTGTTGATCACGGAGCTAATATAGATGAAAACTATGAATACAGTATAGTTGCTTATGACAATGAAATAAATCCTAGTAAGCCTTATAATTTTAAATTACATGCTCCAAGTATTAGCGTGCAACAAAAGGTTTTAATAGCGCTTAATGAAGAGTTTAACCCATTGGATTACGTAAAAGCTTATAATTACGAAGGAAATGATATAAGCAATAAAATTGAAGTAATTAAGAATACTGTTGATAACACTAAGAAAGGTGAATATGAAGTTGTTTATAAAGTCACTGATGAAGAGGAAACTAAAGAAAAAGCTCTTAAAGTTGAAGTAGTTAGTACTTATGACTATTTATCAGATGAAGAGTGGGAATCAGTAGAAACTCAATGGGGAACTCCAAGAAGAAATACAAATATAAAAGGTAGAGTAAATGGAGAAATTAAAACCTTTGAGAAGGGCATAGGAATACATGCTAATGGAAAAGTTGTATATGATTTAGAGGGAAAAGATTATGACAGATTTGAGGTTTTACTAGGTGTTGATCAGACAATAGAAGCCAATAATAATTCAAGTATTTCTTTTAAGGTTATAGCAGATGGAAAGACTTTAGAAACAACTAAGGTTTTAAAATATAATGATAATATGGTAGAAATAAATATTCCAGTTAAAGGAATTAACAAATTAGAGATACAAGTTAGTGATAGTGGAAATGGAAATACATCAGACCACGGTATAATAGTAAACCCTAAGTTATCAACTAATAATGTAAAGCCTAAAATAAAAACTGAAGATGCAGTAATAAATGTTAAGGATAATTTTAATATATTAGATGGTGTTACTGCTAATGATGTAGAAGATGGTGATTTAACATCAAGCATAAAAGTAAAATCAAGTGATTTTGAAGCAAATAGAGGTGGAATATACACTGTAGTTTATGAAGTTACAGATAAAGACGGAAACACAGTTACTAAGGAAAGAAAAATATACACAATAACTACAGCTGAAAGTTTAAGTGATAAGGAATGGAAATCAGCATCATCTGGATGGAGAGATGTAAAAAAAGACTTAAGTGTTGAAGATAATAGAATAACTTTACTTGGTGAAAATGGACAAGAAGTAGAATATGATAAAGGTCTTGGAACTCATGCAAACTCAGAGATAGTTTATGATTTATCAGGTAAAAATTATGGAATGTTTGAAACTTATGTTGGTGTAGATAGAGAAATGAGAAACTCTAATGAGCCATCAGTAATATTTGAAGTTTACGTTGATGGAAAAAAAGTATTTGATAGCGGTGTTATGAATGTAAACACTGAAAGAAAGCATGTTTTAATTCCAATAGCAGGAGCAAGTGAGCTTAAATTAGTCGCTAAAGATGGTGGAAATGGAAATGGAGGAGATCATGCAGACTGGGCAGATGCTAAGTTATTATATGCAGACTCTAAGGATTTTACTGCTTTAGAAAAAATAGTTGAGGAAGCAATAGGATTAGATGAAAGTCTATATACAGAGGAAAGCTTTAATAAATTACAAGTTGCTCTAGAAAAGGCTAATAAAGTATTAGAAACTCCTAATCCAGAACAAGAAGTAATAGATTCTACTATTATAGAGCTTAGAAAGGCTATGGATAATTTAGAGGCAGCTATTGATTTAACAGAGGAAGTTAATATACCAGATAATGAATTAAAAAGGGCTATAAAAGATCAATTAAATCTATCAAGTGATGTAATAACAAGAGGAGATATGAATAAGTTAACAAACTTATCAGCAGTTGGATATGGAATAGAAAATTTAGAAGGATTACAATATGCTGTAAATATAGAAGAATTAAATCTTGACTGCAATGAAATAAGAGACATATCTAAAATAAAAGATTTAAAGAAGCTTAACAATGTAAGCATAAAAGAACAATATATAGTTATAAGATCACCAGAAGAAGTTGAAGGAAAATATGTTATAAATGAATCCTTTGTAGGAAAAGATGGAGAAAGATTATCACCTAAAGAAATAAATATAAGAAGAAATACAGGTGAACAAAGTATTGACATATCAAATGTTGATGTTGAAAGTTCTTTAAATAATGGAAATTTAGAACTAGATACTAAGCTTTTTAAAGAAGGTTTTAGTGGTATAGCAGCAGTGTATGAGGATTTAGATGGAAAATATGTAGCAACTCTTTCAACTATAGTAAGTAGATAAAAATAATTTATTTAAGCAGAATATTTAAATTAAAGTAAAAGGAAAGGGATTCGTATTTTAAATACGAATCCCTTATTAGTTTTATATATAAAATATTTGAAATGGTATTTAGTTTTTACATTACTATTTAATTTATTATTCATTTAAATAAGATTTTATAAATAACTTTTATCTTAGTGATTTTAATATATGGTGTTGTAAACATATTATGCACAATATAGCTAAGAATATAGGAAAGAAAGGGTTAAATTTAAAACATACTATACATAGACATAATATTAAAATAATAAAATTTAAAAAAGTTGAAAATAATATCTTTTTATATTTTTCTTCGTTTAAATTAGTATATAGAATTCCATTAAATCTAATTTCAGTATCGCCACTAAGGAATGAACAAATTGGATTAATAATTCCAGTCATAAGCATAGTTAAAAGCATCATTAAAGAAATACAATAATATATAAGCATCTACATCTTTCCTCCTTACTTAGAATATTTATTTAAATTTAAATTTTAATCTTATATTAAAAAATAATAATAAATTAATCAATAGATTTTGCGCAACTGGTCGAAAAGTTAACAAAATTGGCATAAAAGTAAGTAAATGTATTAATAGAGGGCTAATTTGGGATGTAGTTTAGGCACTTAATATATAAGTAATATTAATAAATTTATTTTTATTAAGGGTTTATTAGATGAGTTTTACATATATTATTAAAGGGTTAGTTTGTTAAATATTGGTGGATTTAATGGGGGAAATTATATAAAATTAATCTAAGGTTTATATTTTAATATGTTAGGAGAAATGTTATGGAGGAAAGAGAGAGTAATAAATATTTAAAGAATAAGAATTTTAACTTTAGATTAGGAGTTTATATTATTACCATTTTAATATTTTTAGGTGTAGCTACTTTTAAAATATCATCATCAATAAGAGAGTTTAATGATAGGTTTAAAGTAAGTGAAGAGCTTTTAGGAGAAACAGTATCTAGTGACGGAAAGTATAAGATTGAAGCTTATCTTATTAATGGAGGGGCTACAGTAGATTGGTCAGTTAAATGTTATTTAAGGGAAGGAGATATTAAAAAAGAGATATATAGAGATTATCATATAAATGAGGCAAATATGATTTGGATTGATAATGATACTATTTCAATAAACAATCATAATATAGACTTACCAAATGGTAAATATGATTTTAGAGATGAATAAAGTAGAGAGTAGGTTTTAAAGTATATTGCAGTAAATTATTATACTTTTGATTAAGTAGGTTTAAGGCAATATATTAGGGCTTACTCTAATTTTTTATTAAAAAGCATTTTAAACAATAAAGTTTTAATGGTAGATTTTTTTGTTATAAGAAGAAGCTTAAAGTTTAACAAGGTTATTGTATTAGTGACATGGAGGATTTAAAACTTAAATATTCTAATAGGCTTAAGTTTAATAAGGTTACTATATTAGGTAACATAGATATAATAAATATAAACTAGAAATCTATAAATTAAAATTTATAGATAAAAGCTATAGAGAATTGGAAGTATATTAAAATAAAGTTCATATTATTAACGAAAAGTTAATAAATGTTCAGAAAATAAATTATAGTATTTAAATACATTAATTGAAAAAATATGTATTTGAGGTTAATATTATATGAAATAAGAAAACAAAAGTTTAAGGTTAAGGGGAGGGAAATCTATGAGTAAACATTTAGCTACAACTATACGTGTAGCTATTGAGAAGGATAATCCATCTATTTGTAGAGATGAAGAGAAATGTATAAAATGTGGTTCATGTAAAAATATATGTACAGATTATATAGGTGTAAATGGTCATTATTCTTTGGAAAAAACTAATGATACTGCTGTTTGTATTAATTGTGGTCAATGCGCAAATGTATGCCCTACATCTAGTATTACAGAGGTTTTTGATTATAAAAAAGTACAAGATGCGATAAGTCATAAAGATAAAATAGTAATAGTTTCTACGTCGCCTGCTGTTAGAGTATCCTTAGGTGAAGAATTTAATATGAATGATGGAAGTTTTGTTCAAGGTAAAATGATAGCATTACTTCGTAAGTTAGGTTTTGATTATGTTCTTGATACTAATTTCGCTGCTGATATGACTATAGTTGAGGAGGCAAGTGAATTAGTGGAGCGTATAACTAAAAATAATAAACCTCTACCGCAATTTACTAGTTGCTGTCCTGCCTGGGTAAAATATGCTGAAACCTTTCATCCAGAAATATTAGATCATATTTCAACTTCAAAGAGCCCTATAGGAATGCAAGGTCCTACTATAAAAACCTATTTTGCAAAGAACATGGGAATTGACCCTTCTAAGATTATAAATGTAGCTTTAACTCCGTGTACAGCTAAAAAATTTGAAATAAAAAGAGAAGAAATGAATGCATCAGGTAGATATTATGGCATAGAAGATATGCGTGATATGGATTATGTTATAACAACTAGAGAGGTGGCTATTTGGGCTAAAGAAAAAGGAATTGATTTTAATTCTTTAGAGGATAGTAACTTTGATAAATTAATGGGAGAAGCATCAGGGGCTGGTGTTATCTTTGCTAATACAGGTGGAGTTATGGAAGCTGCTTTAAGAACTGCATATAAGTATATAACTAAAAAAGAACCACCTAAAGATTTTTATGATTTAGAAGCAGTAAGAGGTATGGAAGATATACGTGAAGCTAGTTTTAAAATAAATGACTTAGATATAAATGTAGCTGTTATATATGGGACTGAAAATGCTTCAAAATTTATTTCAAAAATGAAAGATTCTGACAAAAAATATCATTTTGTTGAAGTGATGACTTGTCCAGGGGGATGCATTGGTGGAGGTGGACAACCTAAGGATAAGAATTTACAAGGCGATAAGCTTAGAGAAAAGCGTATAGATGGTTTATATAAAAGAGATTCTAGTATGAAATTAAAAGTCAGTTGTGAAAATGAAGAGATTAAAAATTTATATAAAGAGTTTTATGGAAAACCTTTAAGCGATCTTGCTGAGAAAATGTTACATACAACTTATTCAGATAGAAGTAGTGATTTAGGAGGAGAAAATATGAGTGAATCAGTAAAATATCGTTGTACAGTTTGTGGATACATACAAGAAGGAGAATTACCAGAGGGATTTATATGTCCAGTCTGTAAGAGTCCAGCATCAGTATTTGTAAAAGTTGAAGAAAAAGCAGAGGTAGATGATAAAGAGGATAATAAATCAAAATCAACTAATGAAAGTAGTAATAAATATAAAGGAACAAAAACTGAAAAAAATTTAATGGATGCATTAGCTGGAGAATCAATAGCTAGGAATAAATATACATTTTTTGCAGAGGTAGCTAAAAATGAAGGATATGAACAAATATATGAACTATTCTTAAAAACAGCTGGCAATGAAAGAGAACATGCTAAACTATGGTTTAAGGAGTTAGGATATTTAGGAGATACTAAAGAAAATTTATTACATGGGGCAGAAGGAGAGCATTATGAATGGTCAGATATGTATGCTAGATTTGCAAAAGAGGCTGAAGAAGAGGGATTTTTTGATTTAGCAGAAAAATTTGTAGAGGTTGCTAAAATAGAAAAATCTCATGAAGATAGATATAGAAAGCTTTTAAACAATATAAAGATGAAAAAGGTATTTGAAAAATCAGAAGAAACTATGTGGGAGTGCTTAAATTGTGGATATCTTGTTATTGGTAAAAAGGCTCCAGAGGTTTGTCCAGTATGTAATTATGCCAAAGGATTTTTTGAAGTAAGAGCTGAAAATTATTAATAATAATTTATTTTACATAGATTAAGCTTATAAATTATAAAAACAATCTTTGTCACTATAAAAATATAGGTATAAGTAAATTACTTCCTTTAAAGTAGATAAGAAACTATAAAAATCTATTTTAAAGGGAGTATTTTTTTATTTGAAATGATACATAGATGAACTATGTTTTATTAAAATAATAGTTTAAAAATAGAGAAAGAGGATTTTAAAAGATAAATTTAAGTGATTTTACAGGGGAAGTGAAATAGAAATATTTCTTTAAATGTATGTACAAATTATATAATTTATTAACAAATTATATAAAGTATTCTTTTTGTATTAAAATATTAGACTTAAATTATTGATATTAAATAGTTTAAATAGTAAAATTCTTTATATAAAACGTTTTCGAAAGCGGATAAGATATTATTAGGAGGGGGACAATATGATAAAAAGAAAAAAAGCATTGTCACTGATTTTAAGTGGTATTGTATGTTCATCTTTAATACTTACAGGCTGTGGAAATAGCAAAGAAGAGGAAAGTAAGGAAACTGTTAATTTAACTTGGTATGTTATAGGTGATGAGCCAGCTGATAATGACATTGTTGAAGAAGAAGTAAATAAATATTTAAAAGATAAAATAAATGCTACAGTAGATATAAAACATATACCTTTTGGGGATTATACTAAGAAAATGAGTGTTATTAGTAATTCAGGGGAACCTTATGATCTTGCCTTTACATGTTCTTGGGCATTTCCTTATTTAGAATATGCTAGAAAAGGAGCTTTTTTAGAGTTAAATGATTTATTAGATACAGAAGGAGCACCATTAAAGAAAGAAATAAACAAAGAGTTATGGAAGGGTGCAGAGATAGATGGTAAAATATATGCTGTTCCAAATCAAAAAGAAATAGCATTAGCACCTATGTGGGTATTTGATAAAGAGCTTGTTGAAAAGTATAATATTCCTTATGAAAATATACATTCAGTAAACGATTTAGAACCTTGGTTAAAATTAGTAAAAGAAAAAGAACCAGATTTTATTCCATTTTATACTCAAGGAGATTCAATTCCTTTAGACTTTGATGATATAGTAAATCCATTAGGCATATTCTATAATGATAAGAGTTTAACAGTAACAAATAAATTTGAATCAAAAGAAATGAAGGATATGTTATTAAAATTAAGAGAATATTATGAAGCTGGATACATAAATCAAGATGCAGCAGTAACTGATATGAAACCAGAAGTAAAAAGATTTGTATGGAAAGCAGATGGACAACCATATGCTGAAAATATATGGGGAAAATCTTTAGGTAGGGAAGTAGTAACTTCATCAATAATACCACCATATATAACTAATAATTCAACAACTGGTGCAATGACTGCAATTTCTGCTAACTCTAAACATCCTAAGAAGGCAATGGAGTTATTGACTTTAGTAAATACTGATACAAATTTAAGAAACTTATTGATGTTTGGAATAGAGGGAAAACATTATGAAAAAATAAATGACAAGCAAATAAAGAAATTTGATGGTAAGAAATATGATGTTGTTAGCTGGGCATATGGAAACTTACTTGGTACTTATGTTTCAGAAAATGACCCTATAGATAAGTGGGAGGCTTTTGAAAAATTCAATAATTCAGCTAAGGTTTCTCCGATATTAGGATTTAAATTTAATTCAGAAAACGTTTCAAATCAAATTTCGGCTATAAATAATGTTTTACAGGAATTTGAAAGAGCATTATATACAGGTTCAATAGATCCTGAAGTTGGACTAAATGATTTAAATAAGAAATTAAATGATTCAGGTATAAATGAAGTTAAAGATGAAATACAAAAACAATTAAATGAATGGAAAGCAAAAAATAATTAGTGTTATTAATAAATAGAGGGTAAGTTTTCACTTACCCTCTTTATCTATTTAATAGTCTTATTTTATTTGTGATGTTTTGGTGAAATTTCAACTGTTATGCTAATACCAATACCTGCTATTATTCCAGTTAATATGTAGTAAGTTAAGTCATTCATTGGTATTACATATAAACCAAGTAGCCCTATTATAAGTAAAAGTAAAAACATACATACCACAAAAAATAGTGGTTTAAATTTAGGGGTTGTGGGAATAATTTTTGCTATTTTATCTGATAACTTTAAACTTTTATTTATAGGTATAAAAATAAAAGTTGCAATTGCTAGTGATAAAATCATTGGAATAAAACTCATTAAAGATTTCATCTTAAGTTCCTCCTTTATTAAAAACTTTCTTAATTTTATAAGTTTATATTAGTATTTTAAGAAGGCTTTATAATTCTTACCTTCATAATAATCACCTCGATTTTTCAAGATATCTAAGTAAAAATATAATTCTTAACAATATAAATTATACCTTATTATATACAGCTATTCTTCCTCCTTAATCAAGTGGCATAGCTCCGGGTCGTT
>OGJZ01002607.1_pt1 | contig 12720 bp, 12 predicted proteins | sample 1572321 | NCBI WGS metagenome assembly OGJZ01 (sample SAMEA2582086, study PRJEB24529) | metagenome | biome: Human gut stool | place: China | collected 2011 | reverse complement strand
GCTTGAATGATGATTTTAACAGACATTTCACGACTACGAATAGATGCCAAAACTTCATTGAAATGAGGGATTTTACCAATGTTAGCAAATTCATCAAAAATAAATTGAACGTGTACTAAATCGTCAGCTGTATAACCATCTTTCTGACCTTGAATAATGGCATCAGCATTGTGTGTTAACTGGTCAAACATGACTGTAAACAAAGTAGATGCTAAGAAACTAAAAGCTTTGTTGGTTTCTGAAATAGCGACAAAGACGGCTGTTTTCTCAGTGTTCCAAGTATCCATTTCCATGGTATCAGACTTAATCAAATCTGTAACTGCTTGGTGGTCAAAAACAGAATATTGTGTAGCAACCATCGCAAAAACACTGGTTCTTGTTTCAGCGTCAAAGTTATCGTTGAACAAATTCCATTGCTTGCAAGCATAATTACCAGGCATTGACTCTTCAAGTTCCACAAACATCTTTTCAACTGTACTAGGTTCTTTATCATTTGGACGCCTTATGTTACGAAGCAATTCAGCAACCATAGAAAGATTAGCCGTATAATCTCTAGTTTTGCTGTCAAAATATAGATAACCAATCAGAGCACGATTTAAAAGTAATTGAGCTTTATTCCAAAAAGGTTCTCCTTTATGTGCATTTTCAGAAGCACCTTCAACCAACGCTTCAGTAATACGGTCAATATCTAGTTCAGATTTCATATAGTTGAAAGGATTGAACATATCTGAATTAGTTAAATTGACCAGGTCAAATACTTTAACCTGGTAACCGTGTTCTTCAAGCATCTTACCAGTTTCACGGACTAACAATCCTTTTGGATCGGTAACCACAAAACTTGAGTTCATTTGCATGAGATTAGGTTTAACATAAGTGAATGTTTTACCATCACCAGGAAGACCAACAACAAGAACATTTTTATTCAATTGCCATTGAAACGGAAGATTCTTATTAAACAATCCCATTTGGGCATTCTTTGTGAAAATCATATTATTAGTTGGTTCTGAGTCCTTAAAGCCAGCTAATTCTTGGGCTGTAGCAAATTTTGCTGAACCTGCTTCTTCACCATGACGATAATTCTCATCAGGTTTTATTTTTAAATAAAACATCATCCCAATAAAGAAACCAACCATTGCAGCTAAAATAGCAAATGGACTGAAGTTAGGATAAAAGTATGGTGGTTCAACATATTTTTCCAGGACATAGGTATATTGACTAAATAAATTGCTCATATCAGGTTTAGGAGCAATGCTATATAATACATAAGCCCTGTGAGTCAAAAAAGCTAAAACCAGACTAATGATTAGATAAGGGATAAGAGGTTTCTTTTGAAGTTTCATCAGATACTCTTTCCTTTCTTCTTAGTTTTAACAGTATCAAGTTTTTCCTTAGTTGCTTTCTTGATTTTGTTAATCTGCTCTTTTGGTGTTAACTCTTTTTCTGATTTCATATATTTTTCTTTAGCTTTTTTAGGGTCATTAACGATTTCATTAAGAGTGTGTCTCAGAGCATCCGCAATAACTTCCCTATTAGGAGCTTCAAACCAGACTTGTTTTGTACCATCACCGAGGTCTTTAAAAGCAAAACGGACACCTGATTTTTTCAATTCATCAGTAAACTTTTTAAGGTTAACATCTGCTTCTAAAAAATCAATATGATCTTTTGTTAAAGATGATTGATTAAAATTTTTCCAAGATTGTTGACCAAGTTGTTTCTGTTCATCATAGGTTTTATATAGTTGCTGCGCTGCATAAGCTAAAAATTGAAACAGTTGTTTACCTGTTTCAAGTGTAACACGTGCACCTCTATCAAGAATTTGTTCTTGTTCCATATTTACTCCCCCCTTTTATGGATAAGCAGTTAGTTTAGGAGCTTTTGAGACTAAATAGCCGTATTTAGCTTCTTTGTTTTGTTTTACGGTTAGTGTCAAACGTTTGTTAGCGGTTGAATTATCGTCATAGCGACAATTAATAACATAGGTTAAAGTCGTTACTTTTTTAGTCATCACTTCTTTTTCTAACAAGACACTAACTGTTGTTGCTTTGTCAGTATCAAACTGTTTTAAATCAAGCGAATTAGAAATAAAATCCTCACGAGCTGATGAGTTTGCAAAATAATTGCTGATGAAATAGCGACAAAAAACATCAGCTCCTTGATCAATGGTAGTTTGAGTTTGTTCCACTTTAGGTTTATCTTCAACTTTATTGTTGTAGTGATTAGTAAGAGAAATCGCTAAACTAAAAATTGAAAATAATAATGCTATCACTACCCAAAAGCGATTAGAAGACTTGGGAGTTGTTTTAACAGATGGCTTTGATTTGCTCATATTTTCGTTTGCGGTTGATAATTCATGTTTTTTCTTTTGAACTCTTTGAGTTTTTTCTTGCTTAGTCCCACGGCTGAAGAAGAATTTCTTGGTCTTTTTTAGTCCAAAGTCACCTAAAAGCTCTTTAACGTCTTGTTCCCCAGAAGATGGAATAGTGAGTTCCATTGACTCTAGCAGCTCTTCATTTTTATCAAGATGAAAAAGTTGAAAAGTGGCTGTTGTATTTAGCTGCAAGCAACGATTTTCTTCACCTTCCAAGAAAAATTCTAACTCTTCTCGATTTTGAAAATCGCGCTGTTGACCATTACTTAGGTTTGTAATGCGAAACATTACGCATCACCCCCAAGTTTACCCTTGTTATCAGCTAAAAAGGCTTCTAAGTCCGATAGACTCATACCATATTCTTTGAGAATTTCTTGTTGGCGTTTAGCTTCAAGTTCTTTAATATCGGCTTCCAGTTGTTTAATTTTCTTTTGAGCCGCTTCAAGAGATGCTTTTGCTTTATTGAGTTGTTTCAATTTATCTTTTAAGCGATCACTTGTTGATTTTTGACGGCGTGCTGATTTAGCAGTGTGATTATTTGTTTCAAAAGTCGTTTCATTCATTGTCTAGTTCCCCTTCTATAGTGATAAATTATCTAAACTATCGTTAACAATAGTTTTTTCTTTAACAGGATAGTCACCTTTATTTTGATTAACGGCAACAATATACCATTTATCAACTTGAACTTCAGTTACTTTATGAGTAACTTCTTTTTTATCTTTATAAGTTCTAGTTTGTAGTCGTCCTGTTACCTGAAGAGTGTCACCTTTAGCTGTTAACGTGTTAAAGTTTTCAGCAGGTGCTCCCCACAAGACACAGTCAATAAAGTCAGCTGGATAAGAACCATCCTCTGTTTTATAATCTCTGCTTGAAGCAAGCGTAAAAGAGACCACTGAACGGTCATTCACCTTTTTTAGTTCTACATCTTTCGTCAGACGTCCTGTAATAATACTTTGGTTCAACATCGTTTTATTCTCCTATTCATCATTACTTGCAACAACATCTCCATAAGAATCTTGTGAAGCTGTCGGATCTTGAGAATTTGTAATTAAAAGCGTACTCATGTTATTTACGAGATATTTGCCATCAACTTTATTGTAAGTTAATTGAATAATAGTGTTATTATCTACGCCTGTTTGAGCACCTTCAGTTGAATTCTTTTTCTGAAGCAAATCATTTGTGTAATTAACATAGCAAATAACTTTATCATTGGTTTTATCAATATAAATTTGAGCATCTTTAAACTCAAAATTAACAACAAAGCCTTTATAAGCTTGATTTTGTGCTGTCTCTTCTTCAGAAACAGTAGCATTATACATGCCATCAGTCATATAATCTTTGTATCTGTTACGATTTTCTTCAAGATCTTTTTTAGTGTAATAAGCAATCAAAAACTGCTTAACCCAACCTTCAGTCAACTGATGACCTTCTTTAACCTTTTTGGTTAAAGTTGTATGACTTGAAGATTGATTATCTGTTTTCTTGCTCATTGACCCAAAACCTAAGCCAATGAGAAAGATAATAATAATCCCTACAATCATCATGACACGCTTAAAAAAGGTCACTTTAAATTCATCTATCATTATTTTTCCTTTCTTTAAGGGGTTGCGAATGTATAATATGGGGCGTTACGACAAACACGCCAGTGAATTTGACTTTGATTGCCTGCATAATTACATTCAGATACCAAAAAACTACCATCAGCATTGACCGCTTCAACAATCATAACGTGTCCATATTGCGGATAGGTACTATCAAATCCACCAGCCGTTGAGCAAACAGCGCCAACCGTTGGCATTGTACTAAACTTCCAACCTTTAGCGACAAGATTTCCTACCCAATTTTTACCATCACCGAGATGACCATAACTTCCTGATAAATCCGTAATTTCACCTAGTTCAACCAGACGATTATAAGCATACCAAGTACATTGACCTGCAGGATAACCGTTACCAGGTTGTGTTGTCATGCTAACACCAGTTGGCATGCTCTTAATTTTATCCCGATACTCCTCAGGGAAATTCCAAGAGGAAGCCATTGTTCCACCACCTGCGATTGATTGGTGGAACCAAGACAATGCTTGTTTAGCATAGCTTTGACGTTGAGAAAGTGTACCATTGTTGATACCTTCCCACTTTGTTAAGAAGGTTCTGGTAAGACTATCTGTATCAGAATTAGAACTTAACACACTTTTTAAAATGTTTTGATAATAAGGTGAATCACCTTCTAACATAAAGCGAATTTGTGTTTCTAGCTCATACCATTTTTTACCAATAGAATTCGCATAATTGATTAGCATAGTATGACGAGTACCGCCATCGGTGGTATCCGTCCATTGACCAAGTCCGATCCCACGATGAAGGATATTAGGATAACCACCACCGTAGATTGCTGTACCACCCATGTTTAACCAATTTGCATCATCCCAGCACCCATCAGATGCTCCGATGGGTGGGCTAAGATAATCACCTTCGGCTCGTTTTGGGGTAATGGATGACTCAACGGCAAAGTTTCCAACCACGGCAGCAACACCATTATCAGTAGCACTTGGATAAAACTTCTTCATTAAGTCATAAAATTGTTTAGCACGTCCACTCGATTCAGATGATGTTCGCATAACGACAGTTGTTTGAGCGTACTTAACAAACGGGAAATAAAAACCAGGATTAACTAACACCCAAACGTTTATCTTATTTTTCTTTGTCTGCTCCGTATAACCATATGAAACATCTTTATTTTTTATGTCTTGCAACCACTGAGAATCTTTAGCATCGACTTCACCATAGTTTTTGGCATAGGCAATCTTTTGTGAACCACCAGAAACGGTTCCAAGCTCGGCTCCTGCTTCAACTTTATCACCTGTCTTAACTCGAATAGCTGAAACACCATAATAAATGAAACGTGCATCGCTATCTGAGATAATTAAGTTAGTTGTTTTCGTTTTGTTACCTTTTAAATCTTTTGTTGTAACCGTAACCTTACCATCCATGACTGCATAAAGCTTTTGACCTGATTGAGCCTGAAGCGTTGTCGTTGGATCAATTTTATCTTTAGACGTATATCCATATCGCTTTGAAACAGTTAGATAATCTGTATCGCTTTTGGCATCATCAGCGGAATAAAATGGATTAATCAATTCTTGAGTAGCTAAGTATTTTCCTGTTTCGGATTGACTCTCAAGAATTTCTTTATAATCTGCTAAATCATCTTTATCTAACTTCATCCAGGCTTTACCGTTGGTATAAAGTTCCGCCATGGTTTTTAGATTGTCAATATCACTGTTCTCCTCTTTCCAGATATCATCAAGAGCATCAGAAAAATGATTAAAACCAAGTGCGCCAGTTAATTTACCGCCTGTACCATCATCCCAGTTAGCATCAGGTTCCCATTCACCACCATAGCGGAAATTCATGTAAAGCAAGATTGAGTCAATATCTGTGTAGTACTCGACCTGATCAGACGATTTTTGTCGGTCAACTTGTGAAATATGAAGCCATGACTGATTAAGCGTGAAATCATTTTGTTGAATGACATTACTTGAAAAGATTGAGGAAACAATAATTATCAAAAACAAGATAAAAGCAAGAACAGCGCTGACAATCCATGTAATGGGATTAGCTAATAAGGTTGCTGCTACACTTGCAGCTGTCTTAACAGCTGAAGCAGTCGCTTGTGCTACTTTTGTAGCAGCTTTTGCTGTTGTTTTAGTTGCAAACTTAGCTCCTGCTTTTGTGCTTTTATAAGCTCCTCTACTAACTTTAACCATGCCTTTACTTTTTTGATAGGCTAGTTTAGCACCTCGCCAAGTCACTTTACCAGCTTGTTTTGCAACTGCTTTTGACTGTCTCGTTCGATACTGTAAATTTTGTAAATCTGACAAAGTATCATCTTGATCCATCGCAGTTGTTTTTATCTGATGACTAGCATTCAGCGCTATATTTTTACCAGTTCGTCTAGCTTTCTGACCAATGGTTGGATTAGTCTTTCTGACTTTCTTTTTGATTTTCTTAGTAGCTTTCTTTTCAGCTAGCGCTTTCTCTAAGTCGTCTACAATCTTTTCACCGTCAACATCTTTATCAATGCCTTTCTCAGCTCTCCTTAAAGATGCTCTAGCATGTTTCACCTTAATCTTAGCTTCATGATGCTCCTTTTTAGCAGCGTTTTGAGCTTTCTTAGCTGATAACTGATTATGACGTTGAACACTTTCTTTAATATGACGTTTTCTAACCACACGCTTTCTTAAATCGTCTTTGTTGGACATGATTCACCCCCTCTCTTATTTATTCTGATAAAGCAATTAATCAATTTGACGATAAGCATCCGTTGCAACTAAGCGGAATAGTTCAGTATTTTTAGGAATTGGATTTTCAAACGGTACTGCTGTTTGACCTGCAATAATTAAACCAGTTCCTTTTGCTTTCGGTTTTTCAACATAACGAATAAGTGCATCTGTCAAATTGATAGTTTGAGTTAAGTATTGTAAATCTGTTTTCTTTTGCTTCAACAAAACAATAAACTCACTATTTGAAATCAATTTACGTCCTTCAGTACGAGCTAATAGTGTTTCAACGTTCTGAGTAATCCCAGTTGGGATAGCACCATACTTACGAACACGAGCGTAAAGGTTGGTAAAGAACTCTGCTTGATTATCTGTCAAGAATTGATTTTGCATTTCATCAAAATAAATGCGAGTGGTTAACTTACCTTGATTATTAACGACCTGGTTCCAAATGTAATCTTGTACAACCATCAAGGCAAATGGTTTTAATTTACCATCAAGTTTTTTCAAGTTGAAAATAACCACTTGATTATTCAAATTGACATTCGTTTCATGAGCAAAAATATCTTGAGAACCATTCGTATATGATTCTGACTTCAAAGCCAAATTTTGAGCTACATCTTCAGGTTGTTCCAACAGAATGTTGTACCAGTCTTTTAAAGTCGGTGTCCTATCAGTGATTTGTTCATAACATAAACGTGTGACACGGTCAATAATTGAAAAGTCTTCATCAGTAACTTCTTGAAGAATATTTTCAAAAAGTCCCATGATAAGCGATGATTTTTCACCGATTGGATCAGCATCTTCAGCCGATAGATTTTCTTCATCTGGTAAATCCATCAAATTCAAGTGGGTTTGTGAACCTGGGAAAATATCAATTAATTGAGCATCAAATGCACGTCCGATATCGGAATATTCATCTTCAGGGTCAACAATGATAATACGGTCATCAGGATATCTTAAAATGGTTGGAATAACTTCACTAGTCTTAACAAAAACAGACTTACCAGAACCTGAAGAACCTAGGATAACACCAGAAGACGTATTTAAATCACGTTGACGATCAAGTGTAATAATATTGTTTGAAATTTGATTTTGTCCGTAATAGATAGCCATAGGACTGTTACTTTGCAAGTCGGTATTTGTAAATGGAATTTGTGTAGCAATATTTGTCGTTGTCATATCACGCATAAAGCGACGTTTCACATCCAAATAAGTTTTTCCAATTGGCAACATGGTATTAAGCGCTTCTTCTTGGTGATAGTACGTTTCCTCAAAATCAACCACATGTTTACGTCCTGCTTGTTTGACACGGTTTGTATAATCAGCAAGTTCTTCAAGTGTATCAGCTTTTAGCATGACTGCAAAAATACCTGAAAACATTTTTTGGTCATTATCATTAATTTCAGTACTCCATTTAGCGGCTTCTTCTGCAGTAGCTTGAGCTACACCTGATACAGCTAAATTTCCTGAAATACCTTTATCTGCAGCAACCTTTTGAGACTTAATCATATCCATTTTTACCCCTGCTTCAGCTGTATTGATTTTCTGAACAGCATCTGCTGGATCATACGGTTTAGCATGAATTGTAATCGCTAATTCAATTCCAATATCAGTGATTGACTTGATTAGACGGTCATTTAGAAAAGCTGGAAAACTTCTAGCAAAAAGAACTTTGCAGTACTTTTTATCCATCATAAATTGATCCTGTTGAAACCAAATACGTCCAGGAGCAATAAAAGATTTTGTTGTTAAACCACTAATATGGACATCTTTATAATCAACATTCAAATAAGGATTGCCACGTAACAAATCAGCAAAAATATTTAATCGCTCTGTTCCTGTCAAAGGCGTAAAAGGAATATCAATCACTTGAAATTGTTTTGAAAAATTGTTTTCAACATCATTCAATTTACGATAAGCTTGTTTGCGATCTCGTGCAGACATTGAAACCGTGATAAATTTTTCAACCTTAAAATTATTTTGGTCAGTTGCAAAACGTGACGTAATCATATCATTATATTCTTGACGATAAACATCACGGTCATCACTTTCAAGTTCATAGGTAATTTGGCTTAAAAGTGTTGACGGAACAGGACGATTAATAATTAGTAATTGATAAGTATTATCACTATCTAAGCCGTTTAAAGCTTCAACATAATAATCAATAATATCAATTTTTTCATCTTCATCTGCCGTGAGATAATTTGTATCGCCAAGTTCCCAGGTTTTTGAGTACTCTTCATCAACAATGTGCATCAAACCGTCCTCAAACAAAGACGTATATTTAATTGTGTTTTGAGTACTAGCTTTCAAAGCTTTTTTGAGCTGTTTTGCTCGCTCTTTATCTTCTTTAGTCAAAGGTGTCGTTCCATTCATGGACGCCCTTTTGTTGAATAAACGTACCATTCATATCCTCACTTTCAAAATCTGTTTGATAAGCACGTTCTTGTACTGTAAATTTAAACATCAAAACTTCTTTAATTTGTTCGTCTTTTTTTATGCCATAGATAAATGATGGTGGAACCGTCAAAGCTAATACCAGATAAAACAAAATATCAGGCAATTTCAAGAAAGAGATCAATGTTGCTAAAGCAACACCAGTGACAATCCCAATTAGCATAATGAGTTGTCTCAAAGTAAAACCACCAATAACACTTCGTTCAAATTGATCAATAGCTTTAAAAAACTCAGACCCTAATTTGTTCATTTTTCTCCTTCCATCAAAAAACAGTTCACTTTAAGTGAACTGCTTTTAATCATAATCCGTAACCTTTGAATAAACTTCAGTTTATTTTGGGGTTATTTCTAACATTTAATTATTAGATAAATTCAATTTATCTGGTGTAAAACTTAATTCATCGTTTTCAGTAACAATATCCAATTTCCCTATGACTTCTGATAAAGTATTTGCTATCAGTAAGTGATGTTTGAATTGCACCCTATAATCGTTATCAGCATACTTAACTAAAGTCTCTAAGGAATTTTTTAACAACTCTTGAGCAACTAAAATATTATCTCCTGCATTTAGCACTTCATGAATTACCATTATTTTCTCTAATGAGTCATTTAATGCTGGCGGGTTATCGTCCGAGCCAAGTAAATATGGAACAGATACACCAAAATAATCTGCAAGTATCTGGGCATTTTCTTTTTTGGGAGTACGTAAATTTTTTTTATATCCAGATAATGTTGTTACTGGTATACCAGTATTTTCACTAACTTTTTTGAGTGTGTAATTATTTTCTTGCATTAAAAGTTCTAACCTATTTTTAGGTTTATCGAAAAAAAAATCATTCATATTTTCATAGTTTGAAATAGTTGATAATCCGATACCCGTCTCTGCAGATAATTCCTTCATTGTCTTTCCAAATTGTTTTCGTAATTCATTCACTCTATTATCCAATAAAACACCTCCTATGATACATTCAACAATTGTTTAGCTTTACGTTGTGAACCAATCAACAAAATCAAGAAGACTACACATTTACCTATATAGCTAAAACCTGCTGAAAAAGAGCCTAACCAAGAATCTTTTGAAATCTGAATTGCAGTATCAATGTTGAAACCTTGCCAGATAGCAAGCAACAATACAATAACCGCTCCTTGTAGTGCTACAGCACCAAACATTTTTAAAAAGTTAATAGCAATATGACGTGTGTTGTCACTCATCCAAAAAGCAACAATGACTGGCGCTATTGCTTTAAAGAAATAAAGTTCAATAAATCGTAATAAAATTATGACTCTTATAGATAGGGTAGCTGCAGCACCAATAATCGAAGCTAAACCATTAACCACTATGCGGACACCAAAATTTCCTTTTTTAATCCAAGTAAAAGTAAACATATTGTCATTACCAAAATTTACACCTATCAATTTAGTAACACCATTGGTAAACCACATAATAGCATTTAAAATTGCACCTGACTGAGCCACTAAAAAATAAGCAATAAAATATTTGATTGCAACTTCTAAAAAGAGTTTCCAAGTCATTTCTCCACCTTGGTTCCGAATAAATCTGTACCAAGAGAGCATTTCAATTAAAAATAAAATCGAAATCAGAATATAACCTATTGCCATCAAAGACTTATTGATTGCACCAATCGATGAATTAACTGTTTTATTATAACTTCCTAAAGTCTTAGTTAGTTCAGAAAGAGTTCTATCCATACCTCTCCTTTCTAGCATAATAAAAAAGAGCCTTGAAAATAAGGCTCTCATCCTATAATTATTTGTGTTCTTCTACTTTTGAAAAAGTGGCAACTAATGCAAGTAAAATAATAACAATACCAATAATCCAAGCATCTAACACAGGGTGAGGGAAGAAATTAGGCAGTGCATTTAAGAAAAATTCTTTTCCTAAAATAAAGTCAATAATCTCTCTAAACGGTGTTGGAAAAGGATTACTTTCTAAATTAGAACCATATTTTACATCTGTAATGATTCCAATAATTAATCCAAACATAAATTTAGAAACAAACCAAACCAAGAATACACCTATTGCTGATTTGATTAAATTAAAGAAAAGCATTGTTAAATATAGTGGAGACATAAGAACAAAAAATAAAGCTTTGAAAAATCCACGTCCTAGAAAACTTAAAGCATCTTTCAAGTGTTCGCTCCAAGTTGGCTTATAAGATGCATTAATACGTTCTAATTCAGCCTGTGACTCTTCTGGTGTATGCCATCTAATACCGAAATGTTCCCATTTAGCATTATCAAGTTCATCCGCTGTTGGTGGACGTCCGTTAGTGGCTTCAAAGTTTTTTGCAAAAGCTACATAATCAAATTCCTTGTTCATTTTCTTTTCTCCTTGTAACCCTTTTACTTACCTTTATTATACCACTTTTTCAACTGATTATCTTACATGTATGTAAGTTATTAGAATGAAATTGCTCGCATAGCCGCAACAATTGCAGCCGCAACACCAGCTGAAATAACCGCAATAGCACCACCTGAAACCATTGAGGTCATGCCTTGGTCCATCATAGCAGGGTTACCATTTTTACGACCTGAGAAATAGTCAAAGGCTCCTGTTAATACCCATCCAAGACCTACGATTGAAAGAATTGCTCCTAAAGCTATGACAACACGAACTGCTGTATCCATAAATAAATTTCTCCTTTAAATAAAAATTTTAATAAAAATAAAAGGCTGTAAATTGTCTTATCAATTATTTTTACAGCCTGAAATAAGAAGGCAGTTACCTGCTCCTAGAAGGATACTATCAGGAGATTTAGACGTAACAATTATTTAGGCAAGATAGAATCCTTCTAGGAACAGGCAACGCCTGTCCTTAATATAAATTAATTATGTTTTTCTTTTTTGCGAAGACCAAAAGCTGCACCAGCAGTCAGAATTAGACCAACAATTGTTGCAAAAACATTCAATGGTGTTGTTTTCTCACCAGTCATTGGAAGTGCTGCAGCTTTAACAACTGGGACTTCTTCAATTGGTTTAGCTGGTTCTTCTGGTTTCGCTGGTACCTCAGGTGTTGGCGTATGAGTTGTTACTTTAGCAACTAACTCACGACCATTGATAGTATTGATGAAAGTATTTTCAACTTCACCATCTTTAATACGTTCTACTTCAATCCAGAAGTCTGCATCAAAAGTACCTTCAACACCTAGTGATTTAAGGAAATCTTCATCAATGCTATAAGCCCATTCACCTTTTTGAGCATCCCAAGTAACCTTAACAATTTTATTAATGAAATCATCATTAGTATCTTGATTAAACTCAAAGATAAAGTGATAGCTTGTTCCAGCTTTGATAGTATCACCTGCTTTGATGAGATTACCATCTTCAGCAATCACGTCATAAGGTAAAGTCATATCCTCTTTGGCAGTGTATTCTGTACCAGTGATGACACCCTTCCAGTTTCCTGTATAGCGGTCATGTTCAACATCTAGTTTATCTTTACCATCATATTGCCAAAGTGTATCATGATCTTTCTGAACAGTTACACCATCAAGTTTGTAATTAAAGACTTGATTAAGTCCGACTTCTTGACCATCAAGAACTGTACCATCTTTGCTAATAGCGTGTTTTTCTGGTGAAACATCTGGAACTT
>OGJZ01002599.1_pt1 | contig 12770 bp, 10 predicted proteins | sample 1572321 | NCBI WGS metagenome assembly OGJZ01 (sample SAMEA2582086, study PRJEB24529) | metagenome | biome: Human gut stool | place: China | collected 2011 | reverse complement strand
ACCAGTTCTAATAATGCATTTGCATTGTTTTGTTGCTTCTTTGAAAGCTTCATGGTTCGTTTCAATCCATTCGTATTGACTGGATGGGAAGGTAGACTCCAAGAAGTCATAAGCCTCAGGATTATTGTCCTTAATTTCCTTTGCCACATGAATTGCTTCGGATTTCATATGCTTAGCGATGATGGATACCACTTGTTCAAAGCTTGGTATACCAAAATCTAAGGCTAAGTCAATCTTTTGAACTCCTTCAGGTACTGGCAATCCACAGTCAGCAATACAAATCGTATCTGTATGACCAAGATCTGCAAGAAACTTAGCGATATGGCTATTTAAAATACCGTGTCGTTGCATGGTAAACTCCTTATTTATTCAATAGTTAATTCTTTGCTAAGAATGCAGCGACCTCGTCCTTTGTTGGCATGCCGCCTTGGGCGCCTAAACGTTGGATGGAGAGGGCCGCAGCTGCATTGCCGTAGTGTAATGCGTCGGCTAAACTTTTACCATTAACGATAGCTGTTGCAAAGGCACCGTTGAAGGTATCGCCTGCACCTGTTGTATCTACTGGCTCAACCTTGAAGCCAGATACGGTGTGGATTTCGCCATTGTCAGCGTAGCCTACACCTTTACTGCCAAGGGTAACGATGATTTTATTTTCATTAGCTAACAATGTTTGCTCTGTAGACTGCTCAGGGTAGAGGGCAGATAATTCATGCTCGTTTGGCGTGATATAGGTTGCCAATTCTAACCATTCAGGATTGAGGTCAGCTGCTGGAGCAGGATTTAAGAGGACTTTTACATTAGCCTCGTGGCAACGACGAACGATGTATTCGATTGTAGGAATAGGAATTTCGTTTTGTACCATTACGAGATCTGCTTGTTCGATAGCAGACCAAGCATTATCTACTACAGATTGATCAACCTTAGCATTAGCGCCAGGAATAACGATAATGCTGTTGTCCCCTTCAGCCAATGTAATGTGTGCCGTACCTGTTGTAGTATCTGGAACCGTAACGATGTAGTCTGTGTTGATATGATTTTCTTTTAAATTATCTAAAATCATTTGGCCGTATGCATCTGCACCGATGCAACCTACCATAGTAACCTCTGCACCTAGACGGGCAGTAGCTACCGCTTGGTTTGCACCCTTGCCGCCGTGAGCGATGTGCAATTCGTTGCCCATGATTGTTTCCCCTGCTGTAGGGCGTTTGTCCGCGAGGACTACAATATCCATGTTGCAACTGCCTATAACAACAATGCGATTCATAATAACTCCTTAATAAGCCTTTGCCTTAAGTGGGATAAAAAACGGCTATCAATTATCTTTATACATAAAATCTATGTGATGCATACAATAAATCGCATATATAAATATAATTGATGGCCATAAAGGGCTTTAGTTTCACATACCTATAAGTGTATCTTAATCATTTATTAGTATAGCGTAAATACAGAAGTTTATCTATATAAATAACTATAAAATATAGGAATAAGAAAAGGTATATCCAAAATCTATGTTACATGAGTAAAAATGTACTCTTTGGATTTTGGATATACCTTATATTAAAAAATTAATAGATTATACTATTTATATTTTTTCTAACATTTTGTCTATGCTATCAAAGGATTTCTCTAGAGATAGAGTACGCCCTTGAATAATATCATTTTGGCCTTCTACAATAGCAGATAATATATCTATCTTAGCTTGTAAAATGCTAGTTGTAGTATCATTAATGTTTATTGTATCACTGTAGTTTTTACCTATATTCATAGTCTGTTAGGCCTTTGTTTTTAATATAGTTATATTAGTGAAAGCTCGGTTTGTCGTAGTGTGTGCCTGGCTCACCTACGCCGATACTTGTGCGGTGGAACGGAGTTTCATCATCTACATGTAAGATATCGAAGATAGCTTTTACAACGGCTTCGCGAGTCACTTGAGCATCGTTGAATTGAGCCCCTTCAGGGATGAGCTCGTAATTTGTATTTTCCGGATCATTGTAAAGCCATGTGAGACGCAAGATTGTGTAGTTTAAGTTGGACTCGCGCAATACATTGCGTGCTTGACGTTCGCCTTGTACATAGCTAATCGGTAAGTTGTCGAAGGTCCATTTTTCAAGTGCTGCAGGGAACTCACCAGAAAGGCCAGCCATGGAAAGGCCGATAACACGGCGTACATTTTTGCGGCTCAATGCTTTTACGATGGATGCCATATCACTACCAGCCTCCATGGCACCTACGAAAACGATTTCAGCGTTTGTTACAGCTTGTTCTAACTTAGCAGGGTTTTGAAAAGAACCTTCAATCACTGTAACACGTTCATGGTCGATAATCTCTGGAGGTATACGTGTTTTCAACTGACGACCATATAATGTAATGTGCATATCTGTATATGTTAATAGTGTAGCAGTCAACTTTTGAGCTATTTGGCCCGCAGCTCCTAAAATCGTAATATACTTATACATAAAAAAGACCTCCTATGTTCGGGCATAAATATTTGATGGAATTTTAACATACATATATGACAAATAGGTGAGAAAAATTATAGAAATCTTTATAAGATTTTCATAATTTAATTGATGCTTAAAATTTCTTTTGTTGTTTTCAGCTGCGCAAATCGATTTTGCCAAATTTTTTCTTTGTAAAAGGATAGGATTTTATCTGCTGGTAGATGCTCATTGTCAAAGGTTGAGATAGCATCTTCGACGATGGTGATTTTATAACCATATTCAAAGCCTACTTTCACAGAGGTATCAATGCAATATTCCACCTGCATTCCTACGAATGTTAAATCGATAATACTTTTGCTATCTAAATATTCCTTTAACTCACTATCTTTGAAGATACTGTTGTAATATTTATTGAAGATCTTTTCGTTTTTTTGAGGTTTTAATTCGTGATAGACTTGCCAATTATCACTGCCTGTTGCTAATAAACCTTCATCTTCAGAGTGTCTGATAAAAATTACTTCTATATTTTGATCTCTGAAATGTTGAATGATTGCTTTTGTATTTATGATAAAATTTTTTGTATCGAAAGGATTTTCTTTAACTAAGCCTTCTTGTATGTCGATTACGATTAATGCTTGTGCCATGATGTATTTCCTTCATTAAAGATAAATTATATGTATTACATGAATATGATTAGAATTTATTATATTAGTTATTAAATTATTGTCGATTTCTTCGTATATAAGTATCTATGCACATTATATAACAAGTATATAACAAGAAAAGGAAGAAAGCAGTATCATATATGTTGATAGTAATTTTAAGAAATGTTGTAAAATCTGATGTTGAATTTACATGATAATTTAACTACAATAATGATAAGATATTAGAAAGATGAGTGTTATATCACTAAAGTATTTTGGAGGTGATAGTATGCCGAATATAAAACCTATTTCAGATTTACGTAATTATTCTGAAGTTTTACGTGATGTTACTATAGATAGTCCCGTATTCTTAACAAAAAATGGTAGAGGCCGATATGCAATTATGGATATTCAAGATTATGAACGCGTAATGGCTACGATAAAACTTATGGGTGCTTTAGAGGCTGGACGTAAGTCTGGTGAAGAACAAGGATGGATTTCATCAGAGCAACTAAAGAGTGAATTGGAAATTTTAAAAAGTGGTTTATAAAAACCACTTGACATAATAATCTAGAAATGTTAAAATACATCCAAGATAAAGCTCCCGAGTATGGGAGCAAAAAAATAATTACAAAAAAATTGGTTTATTAAAACCCTAATAAGGAGGCGGTAGAATATATTGCTATTTTATTTTTTGATAATTATAATTTGGTTTAGAGAAACCGTTTGACAGACCGATTTAAAAATGGTATCCTTAAACCAAGTTAGTGCTCCTGGATTCCAGGAGTAAAAAAATATGTATTTATAAAATGGTATGTTTAAACCAAACAAAAGCTCCTAGATAAGAGGGGCGAAATTTTTACAGTGATTTATAACGGTTTATAAAAACCAGGATGGAGGATCTTTTGGAAAAGACAATTATTAATTTGAAAAAAAAGTATTTTGATGCTCAAGATAAGGTAAAAGATTTAAAACGTAAATGGTCAGATATTTGTGTTACTAACAGTCAAAAAAACTATGATGTTAATGTGATGTCAGCTCTAATTTATTTTTATAAACAATGTGGTATGGATTCTAGGTTATTAGATAAATATTTAGGGAATAATAAAATAAATAATGATGGTTTTGGTGTTACAATGAAGGCTTATATTACTAAGGATTACGTCCAAAAGTTCATTAGTGATAATGCTTATTTAGATGATGACTTTTTATTAGGTGTAGCATTCTTTTATGATGAGCAAAAGCTATATCGAGAGGATGGAGCTAGAGAAGATAATGAATCTCTCAATACTCTCTTAGTGGAACTATTAGATTGTCATAACCTTGAGAACTTCTCTTTCTTACAAGGCAATGCAAATCCGGGACGTATATTAGTAGATATGGCAAGTGGAATGCCTTCACTTAACTATACTGCATATGCAATACACCCAGACTTAATGATTGTTTTACAATTACGAGTGTTATTGCTTCAAACAATTCAACAAGATATGAAGTCAGGTGGGGTTATTCAGCCTAAAGAACTTTTTGAAAATCAATTATTTGATCGAATCTTAACAATGCCTCTTTGGAGACCGTCATCTAATACTATGGAGGACTTCCCAGAAAGAACCTCTTTATCTAAATTAGAGGTTCCAGAGTCTAAGATTGCTGATGGTGAGTGGCATGAAATTCTCTTTAATCTTAGTTTACTAGATCGGAATGGTAAAATGGTAACTTTGATTACTAACTCAACTTTAGCGAATAATCTCAGTGTAAAAACAAGGCAAGCATTGGTTGAGAAGGGCTATATTGAAAGTATTATTGAACTTCCAGATCGTTTGCTTGAGAATACGGGCATTGAATTATATGCAGTCGTATTATCATATGGTAATAAAGGTATTAAATTCTTAGATGCAAGTCAATTCTATACAGAGCAGCGTCGTAAAAAAGATATAGATGTAACTACAGTACTAGAAAATTTGGATAATCCTGAAGTTTGCAGATTTGAAAGTATCGAATCTATTGCTAGAGAAGGTTACAATTTATTACCTAAACGATATACTCTAAAAACTAATATTATTGATGGAGTACCTTTAGGCGAAATCTGTAATATTAGTCGAGGGTTAGTCATTTCATCTAAAGAACTAGATGATTTTGTTATAGATAAAGATACAGGTGTTCGGTATTTGTACACAAAAGATGCTGATGGTGATGCTGTAGATTATTCACAAAGCCCATTCATTGATGTGGAAAAACTTAAAAGAAAGTTTACACTTTTAGATAATGATACTTGGCTATTGGGGAGAACATCGCCATTTAGATCTAACATGCTATATGTTGAAGGTAATGATAAATTGATTGCCAATGGTAACCAATTCGCTATTACTATCTTGCCAAAATATAAAAACCAATATTTGCTTCCATACTTAGCACTTTACTTCAATAGTAAGGCTGGTCGTGAACAAATAGAACGATTTGCAGTAGGTCAATTAATCAAGTCTTTATCTCTTAAAGATTTGAAAACACTAAAAATTCCTAAAGTTTCTATTGAAAGACAAAAAGAAGTAGTCAATCGTATACGAATGATAGAAACTGAAATCAAAACTATAAAAGAAGAACTAAAAACATTAAATAAACAAAAAGAATTAATTGTAGAGGAGGAATTCAATTGGTAACACATGTTAATATCATGAATGATGCATCCTTATTGGGTGAAGCGATTAAATACTTTACAGAAGAACTTACACAAGCATTTAAAAATAATAACTTAAAAACTGTTTTAACAAAATATCACTATCCAGATTTAACACTAACTATGGTTGATGATTCGATTGGCTCTCCAGATGGTAAAATTCTTATCATTGGTGAAACTAATTGCAAGGTAAAGGATTTACAAGGCATCTTTAATTCAATGGGGTTGAAGGGACGATTAGAATGTCATACTGATTACGAAGATATTCAACGTTATCAGTTTAATAATCTCATGTATAACGATAAGTATAGACTAATTATAGTTGGGCCAATGCCACATTCTACCTATGGTAAGGATGAATTCAGTAGTGTTATTAATCGAATGGAAAATACAGAGGGATTCCCTTGTGTAAGACGAGCTACTGCTAATGGTGGTTTGAAAATTACAAAAACCAACATTAAACAAATTCTTCAAGAAGAATTGGAGTCTGGATTTTTGGCTGCATAGCATGGTCTCTAGAGACCATAACTAGTGACTATCTTTATAATGGTATAATATTGATATAAAATACGTAAAAATACATGTTTCGAAGTCATATATTGGTATCAAAACTTTATATGACTTTGCATGTATTGTTGATAATGTAAGGGTTGAAATGATGATTAATATACGAAAACTAGAAAACGAATTATGGGAAGCTGCTGATGCATTACGTGCGGGTTCCAAGTTGACATCAAATCAATATTGTATGCCTGTTTTAGGTCTTATCTTCTTACGCTATGCATATAGTCGTTTTAAACTTGTTGAGGCGGAAATTTTAAAAGATAGACCTATGCGTAATGGCTGTGTTATGCCTGTAGAAGCTAGTGACTTTAAGGCTAAAAGTGCCCTTTATTTACCAGTAGAAGCACAATATGACTATCTTCTTAATTTGCCAGAGGATATCAAAGGTGCAGCTTTAACTAGTAAAGATGGTCAAGTTATGACTAGCCTTGGTGAAGTAGTCAATAATGCCATGGCTTTAATAGAAGATCAAAGTGCACAACTTACAGGGATATTGCCTAAGAACTATACAGACTTTTCAGATGAGTTGTTAGCAGAAATCCTTCGTATCTTTAATAACTCTGCTCTTGATGAAGTAGGTGGAGATATCATTGGGAGAATCTATGAGTATTTCTTAAACAAATTCGCTAAGAACATTGCTTCCGATGATGGTGTATTCTTTACGCCTAAATCTTTAGTTAAGATGATTGTTAATGTTCTTGAGCCAACTCATGGTACGCTATTCGACCCCGCCTGCGGATCTGGTGGTATGTTCATTCAATCTGGTGACTTTGTTAATTCTCATGGAATGAATGCAAATAGTGCGATGACATTTTATGGTCAAGAAAAGGTTGAGTATAATGCGCAACTTTGCTTAATGAATATGGCGGTTCATGGTTTAACTGGTGTTATTAAATCCGGTGATGAAGGCAATAGCTTTTACAATGATGCTCATCAATTAGATGGTCGTTGTGACTATATTATGGCTAATCCTCCATTTAATGTAGATAAGGTTAAATCTGAATCTACACAGGCTGCGGGACGTTTGCCATTTGGCATGCCTAGTATTAATAAAAATAAGGAAGTTGGTAATGCCAATTATCTTTGGATTTCTTATTTTTATAGCTATCTAAACGATACAGGCCGTGCTGGCTTCGTTATGGCATCTGCTGCAACTGATAGTCAAGGTAAGGATAAGGATATCCGTGAAAGCTTAGTGAAAACTGGTGCAGTAGACGTAATGGTGAGTGTTGGTAATGACTTTTTTTATACATTAGGTTTGCCATGCTCATTATGGTTTTTTGATAAAGCAAAATCAGAAGCTATTAGAGATAAAGTACTTTTTATTGATGCACGTAACTATTTTACTGAGTTAGATCGTAATTTAAATGAATGGAGTGAATGGCAATTAAAAAACTTAAATGCTATCGTTTGGCTCTATCGTGGAGAAGTTGAAAAATATACAGAATTGCTTAATGAATATCGCCAAGTATTAGGTGAAGATAAAACATTTGCTGAACATATAGAGGCTCTTTCTGAACAAGTGAAAGCTATTGAAGCAGAAGGTAAGCAAGCTGTTGCTGATGCGGGGCGAGGTAAAGGTAAAAAAGTTCAGCAAGAATACGATGAAAAGGTAGAAGCTGTTAAAGAAATATTAACCATTGCCCAAGAAGCACAGTGGTTATATGAAAAATTTGGTGATGGCGAGTATTTAGACGTACCAGGTCTATGTAAGATTGTGTATATCACAAATGAAGCCAAAGGTGATAATGAAGGTGTCAGCATTGAAGATAAAAGTTGGTCTCTCACACCAGGGGCTTACGTTGGTGTAGCCCCTGTAGAAGATGATGGGGTTAACTTTGAAGAGCGTATGTCTGAAATACATAAAGAACTACTCACATTGCAACATGAATCTAATCTTCTTATGGAAAGCATCTCTAAAAATATGAAGGAGATAGGATTATGATTAAATTGAAGGATGTTGCTTCATATGTCTCTGAAAAAGTTGATATTAGGTTTTTAAAAGCACAAGAATATATTACTACCGATAGTATGCTATCTAATCGTGGAGGCATCGTAATTAGTAATAACTTGCCAAAAGCTAATAAAGTTACTAAATTTGAAAGTGGTGATATTTTAGTTTCTAATATCAGACCATATTTTAAAAAGATTTGGTATGCAACATTTAGTGGAGGGTGCTCTAATGATGTAATAGTTTTCCGTGCATATAATATAAATTCTAAATTTTTATATTATGTATTATCTCAGGATGCATTTTTTGATTATATGATGGCTGGTGCGAACGGAACAAAAATGCCACGAGGTAATAAGAAGTTAATTCCCGATTTTGAGTTTTTTGATTTTTTATCTGTACAACAGGAATATATAAGCTCAATTCTTTCCACTTTTGATGACCTCATTGAAAATAACCAAAAACAAATCATGCTTCTTGAAGAGGCCGCACAGCGCTTATATAAAGAATGGTTCATAGATTTACGATTTCCTGGGCATGAAAATGTGGAAATTGTAGATGGGACTCCGGTTGGTTGGAAATGCTTAGACTTTTTAAAAGTAGCTCCTATAATTACAGGTAAAAAAGATGCAAATTTTGGTAGTGAAAATGGAAAATACTTATTTTTTACCTGTTCACAACAACCACTATTAGCAGAGTCTTATTCATATGATTGTGACGCAGTAATACTAGCTGGTAATGGTGACTTCAATGTTAAGTTATATCGCGGGAAATTTGAGGCATATCAGAGAACTTATGTGCTTTCACCGTATAAAACAGAACATTTATATTTGCTATTTTATACGATAAAAAATCGTATGAATTATTTGATACAGGGAGCTAGTGGTTCTACGATTAAATTTCTTACAAAAGGGATGATTGCTGATATTAAAGTTTTAGTCCCTACTTGTGAAATTCTTAATCAATATAATGAGATTGCAGAACCATTACAGCGTAAGCTAGAAGTTTTGATTTATCAAAATAAACTGTTGACTGAAGCCCGAGATCGTTTACTCCCTAAGCTGATGAGTGGGGAAATAGAGGTGTAAAGGAGGTGTTACTATGAGCCATGATTATTCTGAAAAGAAACTAGTTCAGGATAGTGCCTGTGATGTACTACAGAATAAATTGGGGTGGAAAGTTGCGTATGCATATAATACTGAGCAACTCGGAGTAGATGGCACATTTGGTAGGACTAGTTATAAAGAAGTCTTGTTGACTAGAGAAATCCGTAAGATCCTTAAACGACTCAATCCTTGGATTAATGAACAACAAATCGTAGAGGCAATTAGTAAATTAACTCGTAGAATATCAACAGCATCTTTACTACAAATAAACGAAGAAAAATACATTTATCTTCGTGATGGCATTCCTGTAACGGTTAAGCGTCCTGATGGGAGAACAGAGATTAAAAGGGCTGCTATTATAGATTTCAATAATGCACATAATAATGAATTCTTAGCAGTGAAGGAGCTCATTATTAATGGTGATTTGTATAATCGGCGCGCAGATATTGTTGGCTTTGTGAATGGTATCCCTTTGCTATTTGCTGAATTAAAACGACCGGATATCGATGTTCGAAATGCATATGAGGATAACTACAAAGATTATTTAGATGCCATTCCACAATTGTTCTATTACAATGCCTTTGTGATGCTTTCTAATGGCTTGGAAGCGAAGGTTGGTACGGTTGATAGTAAATATGAATTCTTTCATGAGTGGAAGCGTTTAGCAGAGGATGAAAAGGGAAGTGTAGCCTTTGAAACTATGCTTCTTGGTATCTGCAAGAAGGAAAACTTTCTTGATTTGCTAGAAAATTTTATCCTCTATGACCATTCTGATGGTCATACCGCTAAAATATTGGCTCGTAATCACCAATACTTAGGGGTAAATGTAGCGGTAAATGCCTATGCTAATAGAAAATTAACGGATGGTAAACTTGGTGTGTTTTGGCATACCCAAGGTTCTGGTAAAAGCTACTCCATGGCATTTTTAGCACAGAAGATACGTCGTAAGATGGCTGGTTCACCAACCTTTGTAGTTCTTACAGACAGAGAAGAATTAAACACACAAATTAGTGATACTTTTGAAAATTGTGGCATTCTTGGTAAAGATAGTAAGGCGAAACAATGTATTGCTACCAGTGGTGAGGATTTAATTGCTAAATTAAAGGGGAACCCTAGCTTTATCTTTACATTGATTCATAAGTTTAATAAATCTGACGTAGAGCCGATTTATCCTGACCATGACATCATCATTATGTCTGATGAAGCGCATCGAAGTCAGTACGGGCTGTATGCAGATAATATGATGAAATTATTACCAACAGCGGCTCGTATTGGGTTTACAGGAACGCCATTACTTTCGCATGATAATATCACAGCACGTACCTTCGGTGGCTATATATCGGTCTATGATTTTAAACGAGCTGTAGAAGACGGCGCTACGGTACCATTGTATTATGAAAACCGTGGTGCTAAGCTCGATGATTTACAAAATCCAGAGATAACAGATGAGATTCTTGATGCTATCGAAGCAGCAGATTTGGATAGTGCACAACAAGAGAAGTTAGAAAAGGAATTTGAAAAATCTATTCATATTCTTACTTCTGAGCCTAGATTACGCTCCATTGCAAAAGACTTTGTACAACACTATTCTGATGTGTGGACTAGTGGCAAAGCTATGTTTGTTTGTTTGAATAAGGTTACCTGTGTTCGTATGTACGACTATGTACAGGAATATTGGAAAGAAGCAATTAATCGTCTTAGAAAACAAATTAAAACATCGACACAACAAGAAACACAAGAATTAGAACGCAAACTAAAATGGATGGAAGGAACGGATATGGCTGTTGTTATCAGTCAGGACCAAAATGAAATCCAAACATTTAAAGCATGGGGATTAGATATTGAAACGCATCGACGGAAAATGGTAAAACGAGACCTTGATAAAGAGTTTAAAGATGCAGAGAATCCACTACGTATTGTGTTCGTATGTGCTATGTGGCTTACAGGTTTTGATGTTAAATGTTTGTCCTGTTTATATTTGGATAAACCATTAAAAGCGCATACCTTAATGCAAACGATTGCTCGTGCTAATCGTGTTAATGAAGACAAGAGTAATGGTTTAATTATCGATTATATTGGCATCGTAAAAGCTCTTAAAAAGGCGTTAGCTGAATATACAGCGAATGTTGGTAATCATGATGGTGTAAATCCAACAATCGATAAAGAGCAGCTTATTGCTCGTATATTAGAGCTAATTGGTACGGTAACATTCTTTTTTAAACAAAAAGATATTTATTTATCTGATTTTGTTGAGGTCGATGGTTTTAATCGATTAGCGAAGCTACATGAAGCTGCTAACGCTGTTTGTGATAGTGCTGAATCAAAGCAAACTTTCACGGCTTATGCATCAGAATTGCATAAGTTGATGAAATATATTGACCGTGATGATATTTCAGTGGATACACGAAAAATCTATGAAACTATTGCGGCTATACATCGAGAGCTTAATAAAAAGAGACGTGATGTAGACACCACTGATTTGATGGTGACCATTAATGCTATTATTAGTGACCATATAGAAGTACAAGATTCTTTACAAAAGGTTGGCGAAGGTATTCGTTTTGATATTAGTGCTATTAATTTTGATGTATTGCGTGCAGAGTTTGCCAGAGTTAGAAATAAGAACTTGTTATTCAATGATTTAGAAGATTTTATTGAACAGCGTTTGAATAAAATGTTAGCAGTTAATCCTAACCGTAGAGATTACTATGAGCGTTACAGACACATTATTGAGGAGTATAACTCTGAAAAAGACCGTACTAATATAGAAAAAACATTTGAAGCATTAATGCAGTTAGTCAAAGAGTTAACGGAAGAAGAATCCCGTTATATTTGGGAAGGATTTGCTAGTGATGATGAATTAGCTATCTTTGATTTGCTAAAACGTGACAACCCTAATAAAGCAGATATTACTAAACTAAAAGGCACTGCTACAGAGATGTTTAGCAAAATAACAGAGGCAATTTCAAAAATGGATCACTGGGCGGATAAGGATGAAACAACAGCGGAGATACAAAATCTAATTCGAGACATTCTTTGGCGCGAACTTCCAGAAAGCTATGATAATCGACTCATAGATATCTGCCGTGGCGATGTGTTTGAATATGTTTATACTAGATATGGACATGCTTAGCTGTAAGGCGATGATATATCTAGGTGTGGCAACTTTATAGTTATAGTTGTAAAAGGGATGGTATTCCCTTCGAAAGCGACTTTGGCCCTGTCCCAATGGGACAGAATAGGCCGGTGGAGCTTGAGGAGGGAATGCCATCCCTTTTAACCTAATATCCGAAATACTGGTGCACACCTAGATATAACATGTCTCTAATTAGAGCACTTTCACAATACCCATATAAATGTTAAAATAGACAGTATATATTCTATTGAAGA
>OGJZ01002582.1_pt1 | contig 12840 bp, 14 predicted proteins | sample 1572321 | NCBI WGS metagenome assembly OGJZ01 (sample SAMEA2582086, study PRJEB24529) | metagenome | biome: Human gut stool | place: China | collected 2011 | reverse complement strand
GAGATCTACACTCTTTCCCTACACGACGCTCTTCCGATCTCTAACAGATTGAATACACGTCCCAAACACTCATCGCCTACGGGAACGGTAATCGCACTTCCCGTATCTACTGCATCTGCACCGCGCACCAGTCCGTCCGTAGAACTCATGGCAATACAGCGCACTACATCGTCACCAACCTGCTGGGCAACCTCTGCCACCAGGCGATGACCATTTACATCAATCTCAATCGCATTCAGCAGCGCAGGCAGCTCTCCTTCCCTGAAACGGATATCCAGAACAGGACCCGTTACCTGCACTACCTTGCCTATATGTTTCTCAGTCATATACAAATCTCCTTGTTATCCACCCTTTGGCATGTTCTGCCAAAAAATGATGCATATCATCCCCGCACAGATACTCGCGGGGCCGTCTATCCCGCAGATCAGGGTTCCTCCGCTCCTGCCACAATCTCTGTGATCTCCTGAGTGATGCTTGCCTGACGGGCGCGGTTATAGTAGAGACTCAGCTGTTCGATCATCTCGCCGGCATTCTTGGTAGCGGCGTCCATGGCGGTTCTTCTGGCAGCCAGCTCACTGGCTACAGATTCGCACATAGCTCCGTAAAGAAGTCCTGCCAGATACTCCGGTACAATGGAGTCAAATACAGTTTCCGCATCCGGCTCGTACAGGATCAGAGAACGGATCTTTTTTACATCCTTCTCTTCCCCGGAGAAATCCTCCAGAGGCAGCATGCCGGATACGCCGGGACGCTGTGAGAGCATGGAAATAAAATTGGTATAGCCCAGTGCCGCATGGCCAAAGTCGCCTGATTTAAAGCCTTTGCAAAGAAGCTTTGCAATAGTAAAGCAGTCGGAAACAGACAAATCTCCCACCTCAGCAAACTCTTCTGTGAGAATCTCTACCTTACGGCGCTTATAATACTCTACCGCCTTTTTTCCGATGGGAAGCACAATACAGTCCTTTCCTGCCATCTGCGCTTCCATCTCTTTAAACAGGTTGGCATTGTAGCCGCCTGCCAGACCTCTGTCTCCGGCAACTACTACATAACACCAGCGGCCGCTTTTTCCGGACCTGGTATAAACCGATGAAAAGTCCGTATTGCCTGCCGCAATGTCAGCCAGCGTATCCCTTAAAGTATGAAAATAGGGACGGCTGGCATCTGCCCGTTCCTTGGCCCTGCGAAGCTTGGAGGATGCCACCAGTTCCATTGCTTTGGTGATCTGCATGGTGCTCTGTATGCTCTTCATACGGAGCTTTACGGCTTTCATATTTGCAGCCATGGTCTTCCTCCTTTTATCTGATTATCTGGCCTTTAAAAAACGGTCTGTGTAATCCTTAAGAGCCGTCTTTAACTTCTCTTCTGTCTCGCCCTCCAGCTTACCTGTTGAGCGGATTCCTTCCATAGCGGACACACCTGCAGCATCACTGTCTAAGAAGGTGTAAAGTCCCTCTTCATAGGACTGGATATCCTCTACCTCAACCTGAGTTAAGATACCGTTTACAACGGCATACAGGATTGCTACCTGCTTCTCAACCGGAACCGGCGTACTTCTGCCCTGCTTTAATACCTCTACGATACGGGCGCCCTGAGCCAGACGGGCTTTGGTATCCGCATCCAGGTCAGAACCGAACTGAGCAAAGCTCTGAAGCTCTCTGTACTGAGAGTAAACCAGCTTTAAGGTACCGGCTACCTTCTTCATCGCCTTGATCTGTGCATTTCCTCCTACTCGGGAAACAGAAATACCCGGGTTTACAGCAGGCATAATGCCGGAATGGAACAGCTCTGTCTCAAGGAAGATCTGTCCGTCTGTAATGGAAATAACATTGGTAGGAATATAGGCTGATACGTCACCTGCCTGGGTCTCGATAATAGGAAGGGCTGTCAGAGAACCGCCTCCCTTTTCATCAGAAAGCTTTGCTGCGCGCTCAAGCAGTCTGGAGTGCAGGTAGAATACGTCGCCCGGATAAGCTTCACGCCCCGGCGGACGGCGGATCAGCAGGGAAAGTGCTCTGTATGCAACTGCATGCTTACTCAAATCATCATAGATGATCAGAACATGTTTTCCCTTGTTCATAAAATATTCGCCCATCGCACAGCCGGAATAAGGCGCAATGTACTGTAAGGGGCTTGTTTCAGAAGCAGTAGCCGTAACTACGATGGTGTAATCCATCGCGCCGCCTGCCTGGAGCTCAGATACCAGGTTCGCAACGGTAGAACGCTTCTGTCCAATGGCTACATAGATACAGATAACGTCCTTGCCCTTCTGATTTAAAATCGTATCCGTAGCAATGGTTGTCTTACCGGTCTGACGGTCTCCGATGATCAGCTCACGCTGTCCTCTTCCAATTGGGATCATGGAGTCAATTGCCTTGATTCCTGTCTGGAGAGGCTCCTTTACGGGCTGTCTGTCGCAGATACCGGGAGCCGGAGACTCTACGGGTCTGTATTCACTTGTTTCAATAGGGCCTGCTCCGTCAATGGGCTGGCCGATGGCATTTACAACGCGGCCGATCATAGCCTCGCCTACAGGAACAGATACGACCTTTCCGGTGCGCTTTACTGTCTGTCCCTCGCTGATCCCCTGGTCAGATCCGAATAATACAACAGAAACATTTGTTTCTTCCAGGTTCTGGGCCATTCCGAAGGTGCCGTCTTCAAATTCCAGAAGCTCGCCGGACATACAGTTTGTAAGCCCGCTGACTCTGGCAATACCATCGCCGACCATAAGGACGGTTCCCGTCTCGCTCTGCTCAATGGCATTCTGGTAATATTTGATCTGGCTGCGGATGACCTTGGATATCTCTTCAGGTTTTAATTGCATTCCATTCACATCCTTTATACGATGATTTCCGTAACTTTCTTTCGCAGTCCTGACAGACGTTCCTGCAGTGTGCCGTCAAGCTGCCTTCCCTCCAGCTCTGCCCTGATGCCGCCCACTACCTGCTGGTCAACCGGAGTGGTAAGCTGAATGGTTTTATTGCTAATCTTTTCCAGTCTGGCTTTGAGTGCCTCTTTCTGTTCCTCTGTCAGAGGCACCGCACTGGTGACCACTGCCTCAGCAATTCCCTGGTCTTCATTGTACCGGGTTCTAAATTCCCGGCAGCAGTCTGAAAACTCCCGGAGCATGCCGTTTTCACATAAAAGCTTCAGGAAATTCAGCAGATATACATGAATCTTACCTTCAAAGGCCGTATGGATCAGACCCACACGCTCTGTCTTTGGAATAGAAGGTTCTGCAAGGAGCCGCAGATAAGAGGGTTCTTCCTTAAAAAGCGCCCGAACCATGTCAAGCTGCTCTAACATTTCCTCTGTCAGCTTTTCTTCTGAAGCAAGGTCATAGAGGCTGCCTCCGTAGAGTCTGGCAGTTTTTGTCATGATGCCTCACCTACATTCTCAATAAACTCGTCTATCAGCTTCCTGTGATCGTCCTCGCTGATCTCGCGCTCGATCACCTTTCCTGCGATATCCATGGCAATGCCGCCGATCTCATTTTTGATCTCATTAACGGCTTTCTTCTTCTCCTGAAGGATATCGGCTTCTGCTTTTGCCTTAATACCGGCTGCCTGAGCCTTTGCCTCCTGCAGCATAGCCTCACTGCGGGCAGCTGCATCCTTCTGGGCATCCTGAAGGATTACGCTGGCAGTTTCTTTTGCCTTTGCCATCTCTGCCTCGTATCCGGCCTTCATGGTCTCTGCCTCTTCTTTTGCCTTCTTTGCGTCCTGAATCTGGGAATCTGCCAGAGCCCTGCGCTTTTCAATCACTTCGCGGATAGGCTTGAACAGAAACTTTTTAATCAGCCAGCACTGAATGAACAGGTTGCAGATCGTAGCAATGAAGGTCCAGGGTACGATGGTTACAAGTTCCTGTGTCTCTCTCATCTTCCTACCTCCTGTCTGCGGAATACGGTGTTCCCTTTTCCATTAAGACAGGAAATTCATGAATGTGCCAGGAGCAACGAAGATCAAAAGCAGACCTGTAACGAAACCGTAAATACCAGTAGTCTCTGCAATCGCACATCCAAGAAGCATTGTGCTGGTTACGTCAGACTTGCACTCCGGCTGACGGCCGATCGCCTCCAGCGCCTTTGCAACCGCATTACCTTCACCGATACCAGGACCGATACCTGCGATCAGAGCGCAGCCGGCGCCGATGGCACATCCTGCTAAAGCGATACCTTTTGCTAATACCTGAAAATCTGTCATGATAATTTTCCTCCTCGAAAATAAATGTTCTGAGTAAAATAAGTCTGCTTAACCTTCTGCCGCATTGGCAATGTACATGATGGTCAGCATACTGAAAATAAACGCCTGCATGAGACCGGAGAACCAGTCAAAGTATACAGACAGAATGGCGGGAATACCCACATCCAGGATGGGAATGCTTCCCAGGATTTCTCCCAGCGCGCCCGGAAGCCAGCCAAGCAGTGCAGAGCTTGCCACGGCCAGAGCCGCATAAAGAAGGCCGTTGATAACAACGCCGGAAAGAATGTTTCCAAAGTGACGGCAGGCCATACTGATGGGCGTTGCGATCTCAGAAAGGATATTGAACGGCGTCATCACCGGAATCGGTGTGGTAAAGCCCTTCATGTATCCCAGAAGACCGCTTGCCTTAATCTTGTTGGCTGTGATCATAACAAAGACCACTACCGCCCAGGCTGCTTCGACGGAAAGATCGGCTGTCGGGCTTCTAAGACCCGTCAGGCTGATCAGGTTTGACACCGCACTTGTGGTAAAGAGGGCTGCCACAAAGGGGATCAGATAGTCGAACTTTGTACCGCCGGTATTGTTGCGGACCAGATTGGTGGCCTGCTCTACCAGCATCTCTGCTACCGCCTGACGTTTGGAAATATTTTCCACCCTCAGATCCCTGGTAAGCCAGATACAAAAGCCTGTGATCAGGATCATGACAAGCCAGCTGACAACCATGGTCTCAGTGATCACAAAATCACCCAGAACGGGAATTCCTGTGGGAATCCTTAAGTATATGGCCGCACCTGAAATATCAAAGTTCATACTTGCAGTTTCATCTCCTTTCTATGGATTTGGTTTTGCATTTATCATTCCAAACATACTCAGCACCTTGATGCCTGCGCTTGGAAAAAACAGGGGGATAAGCCCTGCTGCACCATTCAGAAACGGAAGGGCTACTGCAAGCACCACCCACAGAAGCTGGGTAACGGTGCGGAACCGGTAGCTGGCCTTCATATCTTTTCTGGCCTGTTCCTCATCCTCGCCGGAAACGATCTTCTGAATCGTAAGTCCCATAAAGAAAAAGTTGGCCACAGCCACTCCGCTGCCTAAAAGGCCGCTTATAATGACCTTCATATCAAAGGGAACTGATGCAGGTGAAATCTTATGAAGAACAAAAAAAGCTGCAAACATAATGACGCACCCTGTCAAAGTAATCCCCGTCACACGGGCTGTCTCCTTTTTGACAGCCGGCTGAATCTGTGCCATCCTCATTCCTCCTTAAAAATGTTCGTTAAATGCCCTCTCATTGGTTCTTTTTTTCTTTTTCTGATGCTTCATAATGTTCTGGTAGACCTTCCAGGCCGTAGCTCCAGAGCCTCCCAGCCCAAAGAAAAAACCGGGAATATAGATCCACGTCCCGATACCAAAACGTCCGGTCAGCCAGCTGCATATAAGAACACAGAGAAGAAGAGGGGCTGCCAGGGACAATCCCAGCTGGGAAAACATAGAAAGAGAACTCATGGTATGGGCCCATCCCTTCATATGTGTGATCCTCCTGTCATATCCTGCGTACCTAAATTTTTTTGGTTGCCTATAGGATTATTTTTGTGCACTCCCTGTCATATTGCACAAATTCCTTTGGCATATTTTTCCATATCAGACACAGTCTTTTTGGTCATGTCCTTACTTTCTTTGTACAATATGAGTGAATTATACTCCATACCCATGGATTTATCAATGGTATTTAGGGAGTTTCTAAATTTTTTATAATATTATCATGCAATTTTTTGTTTGTTTTGCCTTTACGTCTTTTTAACTTGACATTTTTTTAACACATTCTGTCTCAATTTTTATACAATTTTTTTTAGATTTTTTGCTCTTCCCGCGTATCTTCTGTTACATTTTTATTATGGACAGGGGATCAAAGGCATCTCTGAGGGCGTCTCCCACAAAATTTACCGCTGTAACCACGATAATTATCACAAGTCCCGGAGGAATCCAGAGCCAGGGCTGTTTTGTAAGACTGGCGGCCGGAGGCTGCACGCCCATCCCAAGAAAGCTTAAAGCAGCCTCATCCAGCATGGTAAGGGCCATAACAGAGGTGGCATAAACCAGCACAGGAGCCATGGTATTGGGAAGGATTTCTGAAAACAGGATGTGGAAAGCAGGCATGCCTGCCGCCTCACTGCTCTTTACAAAATTCGTCTCTCTTAAGCTGAGCACGTTTCCCCGCACCAGTCTGGCAATTCCCGGCCAGTCTACAAACCCCAGTATCAGGATAATGCTCCACAAACCGGGCTTGAAAATAGCGGCTGCCACTAAAACCAGAAGAATATAGGGAAATGACATAACCATATCCGTAAAACGCATGATCAGGATATCCGCCAAGCCCCCGAAATATCCAGCCAGAAGGCCCAGAAACACGCCCAGAGCAGTAGCGATCAGAGTAGCCAGTACGCCTGCAAAAAGGGAGGTTCGGGCTGCATATAGAAGGCGGCTCAGCATATCGCGGCCAATCTGATCCGTCCCCAGCAGAAATTCATCTCCGGGAGGTGCTCCGAAGGGTCCCACGATTGCCTCCGGATCATAGGGAGCGATCACAGGCGCAAGGACGGCGCTGCCGCAGATCAGAACCAGCACAGCCAGACTTGCCAAAGCCAGACGGTGGCGGCAGAATCTGCGCCATACCGCCCCCGCATAGGTCTCATGATTTTTCATTTGCTTTTTCATTTCATTTTCCTTTGCTAATCGTACTGAATGGAAGGGTCAACCACAGCATAGAGGATATCTGTAACCAGATTCGCTGCCAAAACCACCACAGCGGCTAAGAGGCAGACGCCCATAATCACAGGATAATCTCTGGATAAAATAGCGCTCATGGTCATAAGTCCAAGTCCGGGCCAGGAAAACAGCTGCTCCACGATCACAGCGCCTCCAAACAGAAGGGGAATCTGCATCCCGATCACTGTCACCACCGGCACAAGGCCGTTCCGCAGGGCGTGGCGGCCTATTACCAGCCGTTCCCCTATGCCCTTTGCCCTGGCTGTCCTCAGATAATCCTTTTGAAGGATCTCCAGCATGGAGCTGCGGATATAGCGGATATTTGTTCCCGCCATGGAAAGGGCTAAAACGGTCACAGGCATCACCATGTGGGCTGCCAGATCTCCAATCCCTCCGGAGCCTCCCAGGGTAATCATCCCGCTGGACGGAAGGAGTTTAAGCTTAATATTAAAAATGTAAACCAGAAGAAGGGAGAGAAAAAATCCCGGGATGCTGCTGCTTAAAAAGGACGCTGTTACCACCGCATAATCTCCTTTGGAATACTGACGCACTGCGCTGTATATTCCCGCAGGGATACTGATAAGAAGGCTCACTGCCAGTGAAACTCCCATCAGTAACAGGGTGGGCCCCAGACGTTCCATGATCATCTGGCTTACGGGCTGGTAGGTCTTGATGGAAACACCCAGATTTCCCTTAAGAACCTGTCCCAGCCATATAAAATACTGAACATAGAAGGGCTTATCAAGCCCCAGAGCCGCTTCCTTTGCAGCTACTGCCTCCTGAGAAATACGAGCGCCCTGAAGCATTTCCAGAGGACTTCCTGCAAAGCACATGATCGCATAATCAATCAGCGTGATCCCGATGAGGGTAGGAATAGCAATGAGAAGCCGTTTTATAATATATTTTTTCATTCGTTTCTTTTTACCTCCAAAACAGCAGGACTACAAGCCGCCAGATGGGTGCTGCCCGGACGGACGGGACGAAGCGGTACCTCTGCGCTGCTGCATTCCGGCCTTTTCCTGAAGCAGCGGTCTTTAAAGGGACAGCCCTTATCCTCTGCCCCTGTGATGGACGGCTCATACGCTGTTCCTTCACTGGTCTCGCCCCAGTTTTCCTCCCTTTTTCTGGGATCCGGGATGGGCACTGCCCCAAGAAGGGTTCTGGTATAGGGATGGACCGGATGCTCAAACAGCTCACTGCTCTCCCCCGTCTCTACCAGTTTCCCCAGATACATCACCGCAATACGCCGGCTTACATAATTTACAGCCCCTAATCCATGTCCGATAAAAATACAGGTCAGGTCTAACTCCTTTTGAAGGCTTTTAAGCAGATTCAGGATCTGGGCCTGAATGGATACGTCCAGAGCGCTTACCGGCTCATCGCAGATCAAAAGCTTCGGCTCCAGTGACAGCGCCTTTGCAATGCCGATTCTCTGCCGCTGCCCGCCTGAAAACTCATAAGGGTAACGGTCCAGAGCGCTGAGAGGAAGCCCAACCAGCTCCATCAGATGCTCTGCCTTCTTATGAACCGTATGCTTATCCGCCAGGCTGTGGTAAAGCATGGGTTCTGAAAGGATCTGAAAGATCTGTTTTCTGGGATTTAAAGAGGAATAGGAATCCTGAAATACCATCTGGATCTCTGTGCGCACTGCGCTATAGCCTCTGCCTCCCTTTGCAGTCAGTTCCTGTCCTTTATACCAGATGCACCCGGAGTCCGGGGCTTCCAGCCCGGCGATCATACGGCCCAGAGTAGATTTTCCGCAGCCGGATTCTCCCACCAGCCCCAGTGTTTCCCCCAGATAAAGCTCCAGAGAAACATCATCTGCCGCCCGGATCCATGAGGTGGGACGGCCGAAAATGGGCCGGTTCTGGGGATAATATTTTTTCAGATGCTCCACCTTAAGCAGGGGCTCTGTATTCTTATAAGGTTCTGCCACTTTGCTCTGCCTCCTTTGCCCGCCAGCACCGCACCCGGTGAAGCTCCTGTGCCTTCTGTGTTTCCTCTGCCTTTATTTCTTCCAGCTCCTGGGGCGCTTCGCAGCCCTGCTTCCGGTAAGGGCACCGGTCTCTGAAACGGCAGCCGGTCATCTGCCCGTAATTTTCAGGAACCGTCCCCTCTATGGCCTGAAGCATTTTCTCCGGATTCTGCTCCATGGACGGAACTGCAGCCAGCAGCGCCTTTGTATAGGGATGGGACGGATGGTCAAAAATCTCAAATACCGTCCCTTCTTCTATGATCTGCCCCGCATACATCACCATAACCCGGTCTGCCATCTGAGCCACCAGTCCCATATCGTGGGTAATCAAAAGCAACGACATACGAAGCTCCCTTTTCAGGGAACGCAGCAGATTCATGATCTGGGCCTGGATGGTCACGTCCAGAGCCGTTGTGGGTTCGTCTGCAATAAGCAGAGAAGGCTGGCAGGATAAAGCCATAGCGATCATCACACGCTGACGCATTCCTCCGGAAAGCTGGTGGGGATATTTCTTCATCACAGCCTCTGCTTCCCGGATTCCTGCTCTGCCCAACAGATCAAGGGCCCGTTTCCTGCACTCCTCTTTTCCCAGCTCTGTGTGGGCCTTTAAGCCCTCTTCCAGCTGTTTTCCAATGGTCAGAACCGGGTTTAAGGAGCTTAATGGATCCTGAAAGATCATGGACAGCTCTTTTCCCCTGACCTGATCCAGCTCCTTCCGATCCATTTTCAAAAGATTTCTTCCATTAAAAAGGATTTCTCCCTGTGACACACGGCCGCCCCGGCCCAAAAGCCCCATAACAGCCAGAGATGTAATACTTTTTCCGCAGCCGGACTCCCCTACCAGACAGACCGTCTCTCCCTGATCCACAAAAAAATCAATCCGGTCTGTGCCAATGGTATTTCCGCGTTCCCCTGCAAATGCAACCTGCAGGCCACGGACTTCCAAAATATGTGACATTCCTAACTCCTTTTTCAGATTTTGTAATGAACCGACATTCCCCGGCAAAAAGCTTTGCCGGGGAACGAGTAACAATGTATGGTCACGTACGGCAGACGGGATCACACTCAGCCTGTGATATCCCATTCCTCCACATGATTAAAGAAGCCGTATACCGAGGGGTTTACTCCGGTCAGGCGTTTATTTTTCGCTGCCATGGTGCGGATCACATACGCGGAAAACATGGGCACATCCTCCTGCATCCGGCGGTCAATGATACCGTACTGCTCTTTTAATTCTTCCTTATCGCTTAATACAGCGATTTTTGAAAGAGCCTCCTCTGCCTCAGCATGGCTGTAACCGGTCCAGCTTCCCTCGCCGCCTAAAAGCCATGCAATATCTACATAAGGATCTACAGGCGGATAGGTGTACTGCACCGCCATAATGTCAAATTCTCCGCTTCCTGCAGTACTCATAAGCGTATTGATATCCATGGTACGGATCTCCGTCTGGATTCCCACAGCCGCCCACTGGGCTGCGATTACAGAGGCAGCATTTACAAAGGTACTGTCTCCGGAATCAATATAGAAACGCAGGGGAGAAGAAGGCATCCAGTTACTTTCTGCCAGAAGTTCCTTTGCCTTTGCAGGATCGTAAGAAACAGGCTCAATGGACGGATCGTAGTAAGGGCTTGCGGTGGAAAGGAAGCCGTCTACCACTTCTCCATTGCCCTTTAACAGCTGCTCTAAAATCTGATTTCTGTCAATGGCATATAAAAGAGCCTGGCGGAACTTCTGATCCGGCACATTTTTTGTATTGATAAATACAGACTGGTTGGTAATAGCGTCACCGAAGCTTGTCTCCACTGTTTCCAGCGCCTGAAGGCTCTCATAATCCTCCAGCGGAATGGCGCTCATGGTGTTCTGTGTGATATCGATTTCCCCGGACTGAAGTCCCGCATAAAGCTGGCTTCCCTCTACAATACGGATATTCAGCTTCGGAATTTTAGGCGCTCCCTTCCAGTATTTCTCATTCGCCTCATAGGATACATAGTGATCCTTGTCAAAGGCGGTGACACGGTAAGGGCCACTTACTACATCCGGCTTTGCAAACCACTCGTGGGAGGCCAGCTCTGCCTCAGGGATCTCTCCGATCACATGCTTTGGAAGAGGCATCAGATACCGGGCATAGGAATTCTGAAAGGTAACTAAGGACATGGGCTCCTTTGTGGCGAAGCGCACCGTCTTATCATCCACCTTTGTGATTCCCTCAATATGGTCTGCTCCCATTTCCACAAAACCGTCATCACCAACGCCTTCAAAGACATAATACATCATGGCTGTGTTGGCAATGGCCGGACTGCACAGGCGCAGAGCTGTGTATACTACGTCATCAGCTGTTACCGGCTGGCCGTCAGACCAGACCGCCTCATCGTCAATGTGTACCAGAAAATGTTTCTCGTCCTCTGCGGTAATGGAGTCTGCCAGCATGGGCTCAAACTCCATATTGGTGTCCAGCTCCATCAGCGGAAGAAACATCAGTCCGGTGGCATATTTATTGATCTCCACGCCGTCCATCAGGAGGGGATTCAGGGTATTTACTGTTCCTGTTACTCCCACATTTACAATCTTTTCCCCTGTGGCCTGAGCAGGCTTTTCTGCAGCTGCCTCCTGTTTGGCAGATTGGCTCTGGCTTTCGCTGCTTCCGGTACCTCCTGCACAGGCTGCCAAGGACAGCGCCATGGCAGCAGAGAGAACTGCTGCAAGACATTTTCCTGCAATTTTCCTATATTTTTCCATAATGTCCTCCTGGGTGTTACGTTTGCACACTATTCATAGTAACTTAGTATGGTTTTATTTATAGCATCCAGAGGGAAAAATGTCAATACCAGCCCTCTCTGGGTTTCTATATAAAATCAAACAGGTTCATCTGCCGGATCACCGATCACAAACAGTTCCTTTCCATCACGGTTCCATTCACGGATCAGACGGTACTGAATGGGGCTGATATCCTGAAACTCATCTGTCCGTCCGGATTTGCAATTTCATCCGGTTCAAAAAGCCGGATGATACCATATTCTCCGTCAAAGCCCGGAAGACGTTTTACCCGGCCTTCCCGCAGACGGCGGATCCCCTCAGAAATCAGATGACCAGAATGGCTTCTGATTTCTTCAATCGGAATCGTTCTTAAAATATCAAATTCCGTTCCCAGCTCATCCACCATTTTACAGTATTCTTCCTGAACCTTCTTTGACGCTGCAGACCGTCCGGTAGACGCAGCAATGACCTCCAAAAGAGGAACCAAGCTTTCAAACGTTTTTCTTCCCTCTGGTATAAAGCCTTCGGGCCGGTCTGCCAGCTGATCGATCCGATGAGAAACGCCCATAGTAAGCTTCTTTTTACATACCGGGCAGATCCCGCCATACCGTTTCGCCTCCGCCGGACTCAGACAGATGTGGCATTTCCGGTGTCCGTCGAAATGGTATTTCCCCTCCTCCGGGAAAAACTCAATCGTGCCTTCCAATCCCTCTCCTGTTTCAATGGCATTTTTCAGCCCCGCATAGGACATTTCACAGTTCAAAAGATTTGCCTCTCTTCCCAGCTTGGCAGGGGAATGGGCATCTGAATTGGAAATGAGCTGGAACCGGTCCAGGGCAGAAAGCCGCCAGTTCATCGGCGGATTGGAGGAAAGCCCGGTTTCCACTGCATGGATATAGGGCGTCAGCTCCCCAAAACAGTCCTCCACCCGGTCAAAACCAGAGCATGCACCAAACATGGAAAAATGAGGCGTCCAGATATGCGCAGGAATATAGACGGCTTCCGGACAAAGCTCCAGCATAATCTCAAGGAGATCATGGCAGGGCAGTCCCAGTATGGGCCTACCGTCGGAATGGATATTCCCTATTTGTTCAAGCCTCAGTGACAGCCGCTCTGCATCCTCGAGCCCGGGAAGCA
>OGJZ01002554.1_pt1 | contig 12979 bp, 11 predicted proteins | sample 1572321 | NCBI WGS metagenome assembly OGJZ01 (sample SAMEA2582086, study PRJEB24529) | metagenome | biome: Human gut stool | place: China | collected 2011 | reverse complement strand
TCAGAGTATCATCTCCAGTTCCACCATCAAGCTGTCCATTGACCATACTTCCTGCTCCTATTGTTAAGGTATCATTTCCATCTTTCATATCTATATCTTTATTTATAACTGATTTTTCTCCAAGTGTAAATGTATCTTCCTTGTCAGTAAAAACTACCTCTCCATTCAGATATATCTCTGATCCTCCTGTAAAATCAACTCCCTTTGATGTTCCAGTAGATATATCTCCATTGATATAGACTTTATTTCCTAATACAATTTTATTTGCATTTGTTCCATCACCTAAAGTTATATCTCCATTTATAACTACATTATTTCCTGATGTAAAAGTATCATCTCCGCCTTCTGTAGTTATATTTCCATTTACAGTAGTCCCCTCTCCTGCCTCAATGAGATTTTTTCCACCTTTCATGTCTATATTTCCATTGACTACAGTATTTTTAAGTACTAATGTATCTGCTCCACTGCTTCCTAATATTACAGCTACTTTTTCTTTTGTTGTTCCTCCAGGAGGCGTAACTTCTTTTAATCCACCATTTACTGTAGCGTTTGTTAGAGAAAGGCTTCCACCACTTGTGTTATCAAATTCAACTGCTGTTCCATAGGCATTTATTGTTGCATTTGATAGACTATTGCCACTATTATCTCCTACAACTTTAAGTGTATTCTCTATTCCATTTAGAATAACATTGCTTGTTGAAGCATCACCTATTACGCTACCAGAAGTTGAAGCATCAGTAGAATTATAATCAATACCTTCATACAATTCTCCATCTTTTATTTTAAAGCTTTTTAAGCCTGTTATAGCAGTACTATTATCTACTGTTGCTTGTACATTTCTAATTGTATAAGCAACCTCATCAATAGTTACATCATTTGTTTTACCAAAATTATGTTTTGTATTATCACCTGTACTGTTTTGATATCCAGAAGTAGGAGCTTTAAAAATTAGTCCATAGTTTAATAAATTTTGGTTTCCTAGACTATTAGGATTATCAATAACTGTCATAGTAGCTCCATAGCTACCTCCACTAATTATCCCATAGTTTATTGCTTTGTTTATAGTTTTAGAGGCAGTATTATCCAAACCATACTTATCTCCATAAATAATCCCTGTATTTGTTACAGCTTCCATATTTTGACTAATTCCAATTCCAGAAGCATTACTATTCCCTCTTCCTGATATTAATCCTGCATTTGCTATACTGGTATTACCAAGTCCACTAATTCCGAAAGTATTTCCTCCAGCTTTTTCTAATATCGAACCTTTATTTGTTATTCTTAGACTGTCAGCACCATATATTCCATAACCTTGACTACTTCCTCCTTCTCCTGATATTAAACCTATATTTGTCATAATTCCTATTTTTTTATAAGTATTATCAATTACAAAAACAACACTTGTCCCTTTTGCTAGTATTGAACCTCTATTTGTTATACTATCAATTCCAGTGGAGCTACTAGAAATGGATATTCCTCTTCCCTCACTATTACTGCTTCCAGTTCCTGATATTAACCCCATATTTTCTATGGTGTTTATGGTATTGCTAGTATTAATACCATAAGTCTTATTTCCCTCTTTTCCTAATATCAATCCTTTATTTGTTATAGTTTCTATTGTACTACCACTACTAATTCCATAACCATAGGTGTACATTGCTCCTGTACTTCCAGTTCCTGATATTATCCCAATATTTTCAAGTGTTCCTATCTTCCTAGAACCTAGAGTAATTCCATAGCCAGATGTACCACTACCACTTACTATTCCATTATTTTTAAAACTCATTTCCCCTAAATCTCCACTCAATTTTAATCCATAAGCAGAATCAGAAGAAGTTGTTCCAGATATTGTAGAGTTGTTTGTATAAGTATTTGATTCTTCATCCCATATATTTTCAGGATATGGATTATTTATATCCTCAGGATCATTTGGGTCAAAAGGGATTGTATCTTTACTAAATTTTATTTCAGTACCATCATTTGTTATTTCTAATCCTACTACATCTGCCCCCATTACAGAAGTACAAGAGAGAAGCAGTCCCACTACTGCTCCTACTGTAATATTTCTCCCTCTTTTTTTATTCCCACTTTTTACTGCTTTCATAATCTTTTCTATCATCTTTCCCTCCCCAAAATATTCATTCATAATTTTACTAAATATAGCTCTCAGTGTAGAAATATCCTTGATTCATATGTTTTAATTTTATAAACTTTAGAGCACTTTTCTACTGTTCGCATTTATATACTTTTGCGAACAATAGTCTGTTTATTAATTTTAGAGAATATTATTTAAATTAAGATATTGACTTTTTTATCAAAATAATGTATCATCTACAATGTGAGTATATAGCAACAAATTATGAGTTAAAGAAAATTTTGGTACAACAAAAATAAAAGTGTTCGCGTTTGTATATAAAAGAGAACTCTTTTAAACTGTCTTTAAATTTGAAAGTCTCCAGTAAATCTATACTGAGGATTTTTTTTGTTTTTTTGTAGGTTTAAATTTATTCCAGTAAAAAAATTAGGCTCCTTGTGTAGATTAAAATACTTGTTCCCATTTTTCTGTGAAGAATGTCTCCCTCTTCCACTTTGTTGTAAATAGTATTTCTATGTTTTTTAAAATACTTTGCCACCTCGTTTATTGTCGCCCATTCTCCCAGTTCTTTCACTATTTCATCTGCTAAAGTTTTATTCATTGGGGATAGATTTCCAAGTTTTTTAAAAATATATTCCTCTCTCTCCATACATCAGTCTCCCTTTTTAGTTTTAATACATAAATTCAAAAAACTTCTGCTTTGTCATCCCTCTTTTGCTCTTCCCTGTTACCTGTACAGGAAAGCACATGTCAATTATCCTGTCTCTTATTCTGTTCTGTCCATGACTTGAAAACTTCTCGCTTATCTCGCACTTTTCCTCATCTTTGCTGAAATTCAAATTTGTAGATATTATCAAAGGTTTTTCACTTCTGTATCTTGCGTCTATGAGATTATATATCTTTTCTCCTCTCCATCCAGTTTGATTTTTGTCCAGTCCCTTTTCTCCACCGAAATCATCTATCACTAAAAGATCGCATTTTTCCACCTGTTCCAGAATATCTCTTTCAGCTGCTCCCCACTCTATTGTGAGCTTATTGAGATACAGCCCCAGATTCATTACCAGTACTGTCTTTCCTCTCTCCATAAGGTAGTTTGCTATACAGGCAGTAGTGAAAGTCTTTCCTGTTCCCACCCCTCCATAGAACAGCAGTCCTTCCTGCTTCTCTTTTTTCATAAAGCTTTTTACATACTGCTGTGCCAGCTGCATTTGTTCGCATTTTATATCAGCATTTTCAAATCTGCTGTTTTGAAATTTCTTGTCTATTACAGAGATATCCTTGCATTTCTGCATTTTTTTCTCTATATTTTCTCTGGTTCTTTTTCTTTCCAACTCTTCCAGTTCTCTTTCTTTTTTCTTTTCCAGACAGTTGCATGTTGGAAGATACTCCAAATTTTTTCTAAAAGTTTCAGAAAGGTTTTTAAGATAATCACTCTCATTCTTCACATATTCTTTTCCGCAGTATTCACACTTCTTCATCTTCAATTCCATCCTCTTTTGCTATTTTATTTAAAAGCTCCTTAATAAAATTCCCTGTAGAATCCTCATATACCGGTCTCACGAATTTTTTCTTAGGTTCCTTTTTCTCGTTGCTCTTTTTTTCTTTGTCTTTGAAGTTTCCATTCAAGGCTTTCTTTAGGTTCTCTATCTTGAATATGCTGTTGATGCTCATATTGTTTTTAACAAACTCTGACTTTGACATCAATGTCAGTGCTTCAAAAAGTTTTACAGCGCCAAGTTCTCTCCACACTCCCAAGAGTACATAGTTGTCTGAGCGATAGTTATATTCAGGTAGCTCCAGTTCCTTATATTTTTTTAATATGTCCTGTATCTCCATAGGTGCATCACTAAGTTTTTCTTTTTCTTGTTTTAGATTATCACTCACTTTTTGTATTATTTATATCTTTTACTCTTTTAATATCTTCTAAATAAGAACTATCTTCTGATGGCTCTAAAAATTCAGTAATGGTTTTATCAGGAATGATATTTTCAGGAGTGAATATTAATCTTTTCCCTTTAAACTTTCCCTTGCTTCTTTCCTCCACCAGCTGTATCACTTTTAACTTTTCAAATATTTTTAATCCTTTAGGAATCCAATCCTTGCTTAAACTACTATATTTGGCTATTGTTTGAGTGTAGTATTTGATATCTCTCCCATTAAAATCACTGTAGATTTCAGTAAGAGTTAAATACAGATTTCTAAGCTTGTCATGTTCCTTTCCCTCATACTGACATCTCAATAATCGCAGTATCTTTTTTTCCTGCCAGCAGAATGGTTGATTCTTTGTGTTTCTTTTGTTCTCCATTGTTCACTCCTTTAATTTCATAGTAATATATACTAACTTATTTATATCTAATACCTTTTTTTTAATATTTTTTAAAGCTATTTAAAATTTTCATAAATATAACGATTCATATACTAGCATAACATTCTATTTTTGTATATCAAAAAAATAAAATCTGGAATAAAGACACAAATAAAAAAAATTCTGAAATTCTTCTAACATTGCTCTTAATCAATTTATTCTTTTAGTGTTTTTCAAGGCATTTTTTTAATAAAATTTTTTTTGTTTTTTTCATTTCAAAAAGTTCATCATTTTCATCACAATTTCAAGAAATAAACTACCAAAACAAAAAATCACCCACAAGGTAAAATTACCTCACGGGTGATGATTTTTTTATTAAAATAAGTTTTTTATGTGGATTTAGTCTCGTTAAGTTTTTTGTCCTTATTTTTCAATATTTTCTCTACTGATTTTTGTCTACCTTTTATAGTTTTACAACATTATAGGCAGATAATTTCCTATGATAATTATTATATTACATTCAAATAATATAATTATATTATTTCTCTTTATCTTTATAAATGTGTTCTACAAATTTTGTATATATTCAAATGATTAATGATTCGCCCAAAAAAAATATATACCTAGTTGTAACAGATATCTCTCTACTTAATTTATTTAAAATTTAAATTTATATACCTTTTTAGGTCGCCCTCTTGTTATCTTTTCAATAGAATAATCTGCCATTTTACTGTCTTCAAGTTTAAGAAGTATTCTGCTTGTTGTTCTTTCAGTAGTATTCAGATATTTTGCCAGTTTATCTATTGTTACTTCTTCCCCTCTTTTGTATAGTTCTATAAGCTCTCTTGCTTTTTCTCCAGATATATTTATTTCTTTTAATCTTTCTATTATATCCAGATCTTTTTTACTCTCTTCTGAAGTACCAGTAAGTATTGTTGTTCCTCCAGCTTCTACCAAGCACAGTACCTCTCCATTAGATTCCACATTTTTTCTATATGATTCATCAGCATAGAATCTAGCTTCACTGATACTAGCTCCCCCACCCCATCCAATATTCACTTTTGATTTATACTCTTTTTTAATTATCTCCTTAGGATTAATATTAATAAACTCTTTCTTCAGCATAAACACTTCTACATAATCCTCTACACTTTGAGTGATGAAATTTTTAAAATCATATCCAAGCCTGTTTTTCAATTCATTTATATCTCCATCAGAAGTTATTTTTCCCATTACTATTTCCTTACTGTCAGCTTTAGAAGCTTTGATATCTCTTATGGCAAATTCAACAGTCTCTTTTATAGTATTTTTAGATGGAAACAGGAATATATGAGGTACATCTAAAGTATCTAAAAACGAAAGCATATTACTTATCCTTGTTAAAATCAAATCAACTTTATTCTCAGCTATCAATCTAAGATATTTTTCTTTAAAATTCTCATATAGTCTTACATCACTGTAGTCCAATGGAAGAAATATCGGTTCTTTTCCTTTGGTAAAAGTATCTTCCAGCCAGTATTCTTTTTCAGCTTCAGATACAAAATCTATATAGACTCTTGAAAAATCTATTCCCGGATTTTCAGACAGTACCTGAAAAAGACACTTGTATAATTCATATTTAGCAATTTCTATATAGTATACAGGTGTAGTTATTTTTGTATTTTTCCTTATAATCTCAAAACCAATAGGTCCGCTGGTAACTACTCCATCAAATTTATGAGCATTTTCTCTGTATATATCCTTTAATTGATTAAGATTATCATAAAAAATATATTCCTTTTCTCCCTCTACATCTTTCAAAGCATCTCTCACATATGAGTAAGAATTTTTGGGAGTTAAAATCGCTATTTTTATCATAAACTTTTCCTTTCATTCGTTTTTTATCATTCACTTTAATTATACCACATTTTTAGAAAATTTATGATTTTGATTTTATTTCTATAAGTTTTGAGCTATAATATGTCTATAAATATTTCAAAATTTCTATCTTAAAGGGGGAGAGTGTTTTGTGGTTTTTTATTACTTTTTTCGTTGGTTTAATAGGAGCTGGTATTGCTTTAAAATGCAAAGTTCCTGCTGGGGCTATGATAGGTTCATTGTTTGCAGTTGCTATTTTCAGTATTGTTACTGGAAAGGCTTATCTTCCACAAAGTTATAAGGTGATAGCTCAAATATCTACTGGGGCATTTATAGGGGCGCATATTAAATACAATGATATTGTTGAGCTGAAAAAGGTTTTCAAACCTGCTGTTATAATGGTAATTCTTATGGCTCTCATTAATTTTGTAATGGGATATTTCCTCTACAAATCATCTGATATGGATATGAAGACAGCTCTTTTCTGTACTGCTCCTGGGGGAATAATGGACATGACATTGATAGCATATGACTTTGGAGCTGATACATCTAAAGTTGCTGTTATGCAGATGATGCGTCTGGTTTCTGTTATGTGCCTTATCCCTGTTCTAATAAAAGGAGTTATCAGATATTACAAGGCTAAATCTCCTGCTGATAATATTGATACAGCAAAAACAGCTGAAGAGAAAGTTATCAAGAATGAAAAGGAAAAAACTCCTTTTATGGTAAATTTCAAGAAAATAGCTATAACAATGATAATTGGAACTATCTCTGGTTTTATTGGATATTTTGCTGGAATCCCTGCTGGAGCTATGAGTGTGTCTATGGCTGGAGTAGCAGCATATAATATAAAAAGCAATAAAGCTTTTATGCCAATAAAATTAAGACAGTTTATTCAGGTATTAGGAGGAGCTTTAATTGGGGCTAAAATGACAATGGGAGATCTTCTTGGATTAAAAACAATTGCAGTTCCTGTGCTTATAGTTATCAGTGGTTTCTGCCTTATGAATCTTATACTTGGGATAATGGTATACAAGATAAGCGATTTTAATATTCCCACATCTATGTTCTCAGCTGCTCCTGGAGGAATATCAGATATAGCTATAATAGCTGGTGAGTTAGGAGCTGATACTCCTAAGGTTGCTGTTATGCAGTTTATCAGATTAGTATCTGTTATTGCTTTCTATCCTATTTTGATTAAAATTATAATTCAATATTTCTAATATAGTTTACTACTAAAAAATAGCTTTCTATGATAAAATAAATCTTCTCATAGAAAGCTATTATTCTTTTGTACTACACTTTTCTTTTACAGTCTCTTACAGATAAAAACTTCTGACATTTTTATTTTTTAACTTTCTACATATTTTTTATTAAAAAATTTCAATTCTGTTTCTGCTATGACAACTGAAGCAAATATCAGTAATCCTCCCATAACAGTCTTCATTGTCACTGGATCTCCCAAAAGAATAACAGAAGTTATAGCTCCAAAAAGTATCTCTGTTGATAATATAAGGGAAGCTGTTGAGGATTCCACATATTTTTGTGCTGTTGTCTGAACCAAATATGCTATCAAGGTATTAAATATTATCAAAAATCCTACTGCCACTACCTGTACAGTTGTAAGTCTAGTAGTCACAATAGAAAAATTTTCATAAGTTATATTTAGCAAAAGAGTCAGCAGCCCCCCACTAAACATTTGAAAAGCATTTATAACAACTGGGTTCATCTTCCCTATCCTTGCTCCTATAATAGATATTTGAAGAGCAAAGAAAAAAGCACAAATCAATGTCAATACATCTCCGTAATTCATTGACAGATCTCCATCCAGAGATAAAAATCCTATCCCTGTAAAACATATTATAGAGGAAATATAAGTTATCAATTTAGGTCTCTTTTTAGTAAGCATCCACAGCATAAATGGTACACATACTACATAAGCTCCAGTTATGAAAGCATTCTTAGAAGAAGTTGTATGCATAAGACCTACTGTCTGCAATGAGAAAGCAGTTCCCAATACTAACCCAGCCCCTAATCCGAGTTTCATTTCTTCTTTTGTTATCTTCACTTTTTTTATAAAAAGGAATAAAAATATGAGGAGAGAAGCTATTAAAAATCTTAAACTCATAATAGCATTTGGTGCCATACCACTATCCAAAGCTATTTTAGTTATAGGAAATCCCCCACCCCAAGTTGCTGCTACACATACCAGCGCAATTTTACATACAGTCTTTTTCTGCACAATTATCACTCCTTATATCTATTCTGCTCTTATATAATACTCTATATTTCAAATAAAATCAATTTAAATAATATTATAGCACTTAAAGAGTGATTTTCATTCCATCTTCTGATATCATTATTTCTGATTTTTCCACTTTTTCTCTCAGTTCTTTATTAGTAAATAATAGGTTTGTATGATTAAAATGAGTCAATATAATTTTTTTATCTTTTAAATCCCAGTTGTTTTCCTCTATAAATTTTATTGTTTCCTCTACAGTAGGATGAGGTATCTCTTTAAAATTTCTTCCTCTTATATTTCCTATTTCTTCCTTTGTATAAAATGTAGCATCTACAGCTAAATAATCACACTGTTTAAAAATGTCATTTAATTGATCTTCAAATCCTTCCCAGCTGTCTATGTCAGGTACAAAGAAAAAACTTTTCTCTCCTTTTATTATAAATCCATGTGTATCAGCAAACTCATTTCTATGAGGAACTTCTACAGGAATTATTTTTATATCATTATCCAATACTAATTCTTTTCCGCTTTCAAATTCTACCAGCTCTATATTTTTAAGTTTTACTAATTGACTCCAAGGAGCATTATTTCTTAAAAATTCTGCCATTTTTTTACTCACATATACTTTTACTTCTTTTGAATTAAGAGCTTCTCTCCCTAAAAACATCAATCCTGTATAGTGTCCCATATGTGCATGAGTTAAAAATATTCCATCTAGTTTACCATTTTCATCTGCTATAAAACTTTGGTATTGTTTGGAAAAGCTAGGTGTTGCCTCTATCATATACCTATTTCCTGTTTCAGTATTTTCTATTCCAATGGCTGCTTGCAATACTTCTTTTCTTTTTCCTGCTCTTATCTCTGTACACGTCTCACATTTGCAGCCAATTTGTGGAATCCCTCCATCCTGTGCTGTTCCCAAGAATTTTACTACTACACTCATCATTTCCTCCTGTTTTACATTCTCTATGTATATATTATCTAATAAACTATTTTTATACAAGTTATTTTAATAGCGGAATTATTTTTTCGAATACTTTATATTCATTTCTGGATTATTTTTTAATCATATTTATATAAAAAATCTGTTTCATATAAACTATGAATTGATTAAAAGATTGACTATGGTTTTATTGTATGATATTATAAGGAGGTAGAACAATGACAGTTTGTTTCTAATACCCATAGTTCACTCATGTGAACAACCCATATAACCCTGACTTACATAGGTTGGGGTTTCCCTTATTTAATAAATAAAATATATTTCAAATAAATATTTTTGTTTAATTTATGACCAATAAATAAACTTTGTGATTGGGGTTTATTTATTAACCATACAATTTTAGGATATTCCTAGTCCTAAAAAAAGAGATCACAGCATATAGCTGCTGGTCTCTTTTTTTATTAAAGTATTCCTACTAACTTTCTTAATTCCAAAAGATCTTTTATTTCATAATCAGGTTTTATATTTTCTATGCTGCTTTCACCATTTGGATTATACCAGCACGTTATTATTCCAGCATTTTTCCCACCTTGTATATCAGCAGTGAGAGAATCTCCTACCATCATTATTTTCTTTTTTGGTATGTCCTCTATTTTTTGAAATATATGTTCAAAATATTCTTTGTGAGGTTTATTGTAGCCAATCTCTTCTGATACAAACATATAATCAAGATATTTATCCAGCCCTATCTTTTTTATTCTTCTTATTTGAATATCATTTCCTCCATTGGAAGCTACTCCCAGTTTTATCTTATTTTCATGAAGCTCCTGACATATTTCCATAGCATTATCTAAAAGATAAGCACCTTCTTTTAATCTGTTTCTATATTTAAAATTAAATGTATCTATATCAGTTTCTATTCCATATTCTGAAAATAGCTGCTTATATCTTTTATAAGCCAGCTGTTTTTTATCAACAAGACCTTTCTCCAACTGCTTCCAATAGAAAATATTTATTTCATGGTATCTATTCAGAATCTCATCATTGCAGATAAAATTATACTCATTTAATGTATCAGCCAATGCATTTTTTTCAGCTAAATCAAAGTCAAGAAGTGTTCCATCTATATCAAATAATACCAAATCAAATTTCATCTTTTCTCCTCACATTATAAGTTTATACTATAATTATATCATATATAAACCCTAAAAATATATTCAAAGTATTTATTTAAGTGGAAAAATCTTATTAAAAATGTTAAAATTTATTGAAATATTTTTTATAATTGGAGGAGAAATGGCTGTTTATACAGTTCTTAATATAGAGGACATCACTACTATTTTAGCTAAATATAATCTTATCCCTCTGCATTACGAAGGTATAAAAGATGGGATACTCAATACTAATTATCTTGTTTTTACTTCAAAAGGGAAATTTGTATTGAGAGTTTTAGAAGGTCACCGCAGCTATGAAGCTGAAAAAGAGGAATTGGATTTTCTTCTGGAATTAAATACAATAATTCCATGCTCTGTTCCATGCAGTACTGTAGATGGTGAAGTATTAATAAAATATAATGGAAGAATGATGAGTCTTTTTTATTTTATTGAGGGAGAAAAACTTACTGAAATAAATGAAAATTTTTTGACTCAAATTGGAAAATTACTTGGAAAAATGCATCTTTTTTCTAAAAACAAGGTGCTGAACAGAAAAACAAGAATAGATGAAAAGTACTATTTTTCAAAAATAAATATGGAACAGGTTCCAATAACAGAGGAAGAGAGAAAAAATCTTTTATCTCTCTATGAAAAAATTTCTATGATAGATTTTTCTTCTCTTCCCTGTGGTGTAATTCATAATGATATTTTTCCAGATAATATCTTTGTCAAAGATGGAGTTGTTTCTGGAATTATTGATTTTAATGATTCTACCTTTGCTCCTTTTATCTTCGATCTTGGAATAGTTATCAATTACTGGATAAGAATAAATAATTTCCCTCCAGAGATTGAAAAAAGATATGTTGAGATATTTTTAAATTCTTATGAAAGCGTGAGAAAACTCACTCCAGAGGAAAAATCTCTTTTGGATATGGGAATACTCAAAATGGCTCTTGCCTTTATTTTCCTAAGAATAAACAAATTCTCTGTAGAAGATAATCATAATTTTTTAATAGAAGATAAAACTTATTATGAACTTTTGCCACTGCTAAAATACTATCATATATAAGAAATATAGAATTATAGAAAAAAATAATTGACACTTATTATATTTTATGATACCATATCTTAGTTCAAAAGCCCCGTTCGTTCAGTGGTAAGGACATCAGATTTTCACTCTGGCAACAGGGGTTCGATTCCCCTACGGGGTACCATTGTGTACTTTAACTCAAAACTAATTGTTTTGAGTTTTTTTATTTACCTTCTTTATTTCTATCATTTATCTCAAATATATCTATTAGTTACTAATATCATTTTCATTCTCACAATTAAATAACCAATCATTAGACTTTTTTAATTGAGCGTAATGTAAAAAAGAGACCAGCATAATACTGATCTCTCTCATATTTAAATTAAATTAGAATTCTTTTCCACCAGATACAACGATATCTTTCTCATAAGTTTTAACAGCTTTTATTGATACTTCTAAAGCTTTTGTAATTCTAGATAATTCCATGTATGGTGTATTTTTCTTGTCTATTACCTGCTCAGGTATATATGGAACATGGATAAATCCACCTCTGATATTATCTAATTTATTTTTGTTTAGATAATAAAGAAGAGAGTACATGATATGGTTGCATACATATGTTCCTGCTGTATTAGATACTGCTGCTGGTATAGAAGCTTTTTTCAATTCCTCTATCATTCCTTTGATAGGAAGAGAAGTGAAATATGCTGTATCTCCATCTTCAAATACAGGAGTATCCACTGGCTGATATCCGTCATTATCAGGAATTCTTCCATCGTCTAAGTTTATAGCTACTCTTTCTACACAGAATTCATATCTTCCTCCAGCCTGACCTACACATATAACTACATCAGGTTTTACAGAGTCTATATTTTCAAATAATTTCTTTGCTGATTTTTTAAATACAGTTGGTATTTGAAGTTTTATAACTTCTATTCCATCAATATTATCTGGCAACGCTCTTACTGCTTCCCATGCTGGATTTATTTTTTCTCCTCCAAATGGATCAAAACCAGTTATTAATACTTTCATAATATTACCTCCTAAGTTTTTCTTTTATCTATTTAAATTGCCGAATTAGAAAGCAAATAAATACATGATGATGATATGAATTATAAGCATTACTATAGCTATTGGAGCTTGAACAAATATAACACTGTTCTTATTTTCCATTTCCAAAATAGAAGCTGGAACAATATTAAAGTTAGCCGCCATAGGTGTCATTAAAGTTCCGCAATATCCTGCTGTCAATCCAAGTGCTCCAACTAATGCTGGGTTAGCTCCTAAATTAATAACAAATGGAACTCCTATTCCTGCTGTAATAACTGCGAAAGCTGCAAAGGCATTTCCCAT
>OGJZ01002549.1_pt1 | contig 13016 bp, 13 predicted proteins | sample 1572321 | NCBI WGS metagenome assembly OGJZ01 (sample SAMEA2582086, study PRJEB24529) | metagenome | biome: Human gut stool | place: China | collected 2011 | reverse complement strand
CTCCGGATGAATATGATGATCTCATATCAGGAACTTGTTCGCACCTTCCCTAATAGAACTGTGAAAAGCGCGACATGCACCAATATTTTTAGTGAAGGTATCTTTTCCAGGAATATCCGCGCCGTTCTGATTTTTCTGCAATGACCCAGCGGCTAATTCTACTGTTCGCTCAAGATTTAAATTTTCAGCCGTTAGCTCAATATTTTTAGAACCATCAAACGAGACACCGTTGATAGTACATGCTGTCTGCAACTTGGTCGCTGTAGCCGCATTACCAGAGGTATCCTGATCCCCTTTGGCATTGACGCCGGGAATTGAATCTTTTGACGTATAGACCTGCGCCCATTCAGACCAGTTGGCAGAATCAGTATCCCGCCGCGAACGGATATGTACGGGCGCATGGGCACCGCTCGTGCCACTCCAGCCAATGAATAACTCACCTTCGCCAGCAGCGGTGGCACCTTTAAGGTGAAGCACATTGCCATAGGGGGAAGGGTAGCCATTGTTGTATGCCTCATACAGCTGAATCCCGGATGTTCCCTGTGCATTCGCCTCCAGGGCCGTTACGCGACCGCGCGATACCAGAGTATTGATATTAATGTCACCAGAACCATCGAACCTGACGCCATTAATGTTTCTGGCTGTTTTCAATTTCGTTGCGGTATCGGCGTTCCCTGTCAGCGCCCCGGTGATCCCGCCGTTGAAAGTCTGGCGTGCACTCCATGTGTTAGCCGTGCTCAACAGGGGGATCTTTTCACCGCTGGTACCGAGTTCTCTTAAACCAAGGTTTAGGATTGAAATGATGACGCCGGAAACTTCTTATAAAGAGTGGAAACAGCCACATCATAGATGATTGCAACCTGCTTACGGGGGATGCCCTTCTCCAGCAATCGCCGCATTTGCTGCCATGTTTCTTTCTGGTATTTAGGCCGACGCCCACCTATTCGACCTTCTGCGCGAGCTGCATCAAGTCCAGCGCGTGTACGTTCAACAATAAGTTCACGTTCCATTTCTGCCAGCGCCCCCATTACGTGAAAGAAAAAGCGCCCCATTGGTGTACTGGTGTCGATGGAGTCAGTGAGACTCCGGAAGTTAATGCCTCTGTCACGCAGCTCTTCCACCAGCACAACTAAGTGACGCATGCTGCGCCCAAGACGATCTAACTTCCATACGACCAGGGTGTCACCTCTGGAAAGCATACGAAGAACCTTTTTTAACCCAGGGCGTTCAGCCTTTTTGCCGCTCGCCTTGTCCTCAAAAATTAGCTCACATCCTGCGCTTTCAAGGGCATTTCGTTGTAAAGCAGTGTTTTGTTCATTTGTTGATACGCGTACATAGCCTATTAGCATATTTTCTGCTCACTATCGTTATTTATAGCAAGCTGCTGATTTTAATTAACAAAAACCAGTATGTGTGGAAATCACAAAGTACATACCGTTTCCCAATGAGATTTAATTCACTATTGAGGAAATAGTTATGTTTGATTTCACAATAATGCTCCTCTCCATCCTTGGCGGGGTGCATTCGTTTCTGAATGGGGTTCGTGAAAAACGTTACGAAGCGTCATGCAGGCAATTGATGGCCGAGTGTATTGCTGCCGTACTTGCAGGCTTTATAGGCATGTATTTCGCGGAATATAAGGGTATGGATGAAAGTCTTCAGAATTGCGTGACTATTATTTGCAGCATCAATAACAGGCTCATTCTTGAAAAGTTACAAAGGATTATCGATTCGTACCTCAATAGAAATGCCTCTTAAGCAACAAATGACCGGTTGAGAAGTTACTTTGCATACCATTACCTCCTGACAACGTAGGAGGGAACTTGTGCTTGACACACAGGAATTAGCTCCAGTTGCTATTGCGCTCCTGCTTTCAGTAATTGGTGGGATAGGCACGTTCCTGATGGATGTCCGAGACGGTCGCCAGTCTGGCAATTTGTTGGGATTGGTTACGGAGATCTTTGTTGCAGTGACAGCTGGCGCGGTGGCGTACCTATTGGGGCAACACGAGGGCTGGGAGTTATCAATTACGTACTTAATGGTAACGATAGCCAGCAATAACGGTCATGAGGTGATTTCAGGGATGAAACGAGTGAATATCGATAGCATTCTGAATGTTCTTACAAGTTTGGTGAAAAAGGGAGGCGGGAAATGATTGGCTGGGGTGTATGCGTTCTTGCGTTAGCCTTAGCCGATCGCTATTTGCTAAAACGCAAGGACATCACGCATTTAGAACTTGGTGATGTGGAAATTAAACCGGATTTCATCCGGGTGCCGTTCAAATACCGGTCTAAATTCCCGTTTTTGCGCGGCGCAACGGTCAGATATTGGATCCGCGATGTTCAGAAGCCGACGACAGTGATTGAAGGCGAACAACGTTGTCTGACGTCGGCTGAACAGGGCGAAAACAGTGAATGGTTGTACATACCCACTGAATATATGGGTAAAGGAGAGCGACTGTGGCATTTCAACGTCATAGTTACGCATGGCGACTCGTTCATTAACCCGTTGTATCGGATTTTCCCTGTTACTCAGCAAATCCGCAGAAGTTACGTAATAAATCTCGCACAGGATGTGTCAGATGACGAAAAATAAGTATGCAACGGTCGATTTTGACCAGGTTAATGAAAAGGGGCTGAAATCCCTTATCGCGGCGATCAATAAAACCGGGGTTACGGTAATTGAGGTTGACTCCAGCAACCGCGCAACAACGAAAGATGGCGTTAAAGTTAAAACCGCAAAGCTGGTTCTTAACGACGGACAAATTCTTGCCATACAGGTAAACGATACTGGCGATATATCGTCTGTGAAACTGAATGGAAAAGCTATTCCTAACGCTCAGTCGCCGGATATCAAGACGCTTGGTACCGTCATGGGACAGGCGGCCCGCAAAAACTCCGCAAAATTCCAGAAATCACTGATCGCCAAAGCGAAGCGTGTTGCCAATCCGGTAGACAAGAAACCGGCAGTTAAATCCAACTTTCAGCGCCTGCAAGAAGCAAAACAGCGGAATGCTCAGGTGGTTGCCGCTTATAAGTCCGCGCAGAATTCGGTGTCTTTCAATCAACAGCAGATCACTGATTTGCGGGCGAAGCTGGATAAGGAGACGGGCCGACTCAATAACGAAAAGGCACGGAATGGCGAACTCAAACGTCGTCTTAAGCAACTGAAAGCAGGAAATTAACATGGAACAGTTCAATATCAATAAAGGGGTGACGATCAAGCCTGGGCTTGACGTGCTTCCCCCGCCAGTGACTGATGATGAATATCGCGCATTAATGGCCGGTGAGGACCGCTATCTGATGACGGAATCCAACACCCTGGAGGAAATCGAGGCTACGTTCTTCTATGACACGCCGATCCACTGGTGTGCTACGGATTTACTGGAGGCGATTAGTTCTACTCGTTTGCAGTTACACCGGACCATGCAGGCATTTGTCCGGGCATTGAACCAGAAGCTGAATGGTACCGGAATCTCTGCGGGGAGTGATAAAACGGGGGATGTGGCCCAGAGCGGCGCGCGCGCGATCGGCGGCGCTGAAATTGGCCGGGCACGGAACGTTAACGGGCTGCCGGTCTTGCCAGCCATTATTCCGCTCAGTGATGGTCAGACTATCAGCATTCTGTTTCATAGCCCGACAGCGGAAAACCGGATCACCAATAGCGATACGCTGGTTGCTTTCCAGTTCTTACTGAATAAAAAAGACGTTACTCACACCGTTGCTCCGATGAGTGGACGTGATATGACGCTGGCGCAGGTCACCATGAAACTTGCCAACCTTGCAGAGAAAAACTCGGCAAAATTCCAGCGTGCGCAGAAGAAGAAAAAAGCCCTTGTTGATGAAATAACCCAACTACAGGCTGACAGTGACCAGAAAGAGGATGCCATGAGCGACCTCGCGGATCAGGTGGCAGCGGTAGAAGGGCAGAAGGCAGATCTGGAGCAGAAAATTAACGCTGTTGCATCGGAAGCGGATTCTCTTTATGAAGAGAATGAGCGTTTGCAGACGGAGATTGATCAGCTCAATCGCACCGGTGGGCGCGATACCATTGCTCCAGCGGGGATGACTGGTGGGCACTCTCGCGCGCTGACGGATCGCCTTGCCAGTATCAAAAATCGTATGCATATGGACGGGGAAGTGACGCTCAGTAATGGTGCATCAATGAAGCAATTCATTGGGGGCGGCGAAGGGTATATCCAGTTAACCGATCCGGATGGCAGCGTATACATGATCAAGGCTAAATCCATACAGGGTGTGGACATGGCAGATGCGATCGGCAAGCTGTTTAAAGCCTATAAAGCGGGTAATGTATCGGAATACCTGGTCCAACCAGAAGAACATAAACCGGAAAACGTCGAACCTGAACAAGCGGAGGATACCGGTAGCTCTTCGCCTGAACCAGAAGTCTCTGTAGGTGCATATCGATATGCCCTGCAAATGCGTCCGGCGGCCCCTGGCGCAATACCTGAAGGTAACAAAGCAATTCTGCCGCGCCCTGATGAAGGTGACCCGTATTATGAATATGCACGCTACGGCATTGCTACTTTCGATACCCCGCTTTCTGATCAGCAAATGAGTGAGTACGACCTGAAGTTATTGCCTCGCGAGGATTCTTTCGACTTCCTGGCGAAGACACTTACTAATGGTCCGTTTGGCAAATATGCACAAAAAGCTCTGGAGCTGGCCACCAGCTCACCAGACGAGTTCCGCGTAATGCTGAAAACTCAGTTTCAAAAAACTTTCCCCAATATTGCGTTTCCTGGGGGCGCTGGCACCGAGAAAATGGTGCAGAGCATGATCAATGCATTGCAGGCCGAAGTCGGTGAGATTACTCAGCCAGAACCGGCCCCGGCACAGCCTGATGAAACGGTTAGCGAAGCAGATGCAGAGGCTAATAAAGCCATTGAATATCTCAATAACGTGATGGATATGAAAAGCACTGACATGGCGGAGATCCGTAACGCCCGGGGCAATGTCCGGGAAGCGATTGCAGCCCTTCAGGCTGCCGGACGTTTTGAGGAAAACGAAGAGCTGGTTAACGGCGCAGCTCGCCACCTGGCTGATCTGTTGGTAGCAATCCAGAAAGCGGGGGTAGCGGCATGACACTATCAGCTATTGAGTTAATGGATCTCAGCGATAAGTTGGATGCTCTGATGTCCAAAGCGGCGACCGCGAGTGGCATGGAGTTGCTGGATATCAGCGATGAAATTGACCAGATCATGCAACAGATGGGGTACGGCGCGTCCGGCGGTGGTAGTGGCGAGGAAAAACAACCTTCGGAACATGATGGTGTGCCAAAACTGGTTGCTGATTTCCTGGCTGATAAATTCGTCGATCAGAGCACCGATGCATTTATCGGTACCTTGCAGGATTTGAGTCAATATGTTGGCACATACATCGACCTGGACCAGGTTAAACAGCACACGGCGGCATGGATAGCCGCCAACATTAAAGAGGCAGCATAAGGCGTAACAGGGATGAGCTTAAGCGATCAGGTGGTAATGGCCACCAGCATAGAAACGCTGATCGAGCTGCTAAAGAACCTGCCCGATTATGGGCGGGTTTCGTATGTGGTGACAGCGAAGGGAGACGAGGTAAAAACAGCGTTTGATATCGTCGATGCCTCAGTTCTTTTGGTATCCAATACTCTGGATGGGAAAATTAATCCAGACTATCCCCAGGAACTTCAGCCGCGCGACCGGACCCGCGCATCCAGCCTTCTTCAGGTCAACCAGATATCCAAGGATTTGCGTCCTGCCCAGCTTACCGATTCCGGTTTATCCAGCCATGGCGCGCCAATAATTGGTGAGGACAATGCCGTTGAGTCAGGTAATGGGCGGACCATGGGGATCATTAAAGCCTATCAGGACGGTAATGCGGATCGGTATCGGGAGTACCTGATTGAACATGCGACCGAATTCGGCATACGGCCTGAAAAGGTTGAATCAATGACGGCTCCGGTACTGGTGCGCCGCCGGTTAACGAAGGTTGACCGTGTTCAGTTTGCCAAGGACTCAAATATTTCTGATCTCCAGGAAATGGCAGCCAGTGAAAAGGCTTTTGTTGATGCCGACAGCATAACACCGGCGATGATGGCGTTGTTTAACCCGTCAGAAAGCGGAGATCTGCTTAGCCGCAGTAATGACGCGTTTATTCGCGGATTCATGACGCAAGTTGGTGCCACACAGGCTGCTGGCCTTGTAACGGAAGATGGGCGACCAACACGGCAACTTGTAGACCGTATACAAAACGCGATCTTTGCCAAGGCATATAAGGATGCGCGCCTGGTAAGGATGGTTGCAGAAGAACCTGATCCGGATATGCGTAATGTTCTGACGGCGCTTAATGCGGCAGCCAATGATTTTGTCCAGATGCAGGCTTTATCAGGAGAAGCGCACAAGCAGGCTGTGACAACTATTGTTGATGGCATTGAGACAGCGGATAGCCTCGATAAAAAGGCGCTGGCGGCATTGAAAGATGCGGTAGACCTGGTAAGGCAATCGAAGGAGTCAGGCCAGCATATTACCGATGTTATTGCTCAGGGGGATATGTTCAGCGAAACGGCCCCGGAAGTGAAAGCACTCGCGTTGTTCATCGTCGCGAATAACCGTAGCGCGAAGCGTATGGCCACCGCCTTTAAGTTGATGGCTCAACGTATCAATGATGAGTTACAGCACCAGGGCCAGGCGCTGGGGGATATGTTTGGCGGCGGCGATGTGTCGTTACAGGATATCCTTCGCCAGGTGTCTCAGGAACTGGAATACGAAGGCATGCAAGGGATATCCGGCGGTCTTTTCGAGTCCGTTTCCGGCGGTAGTTACAACGGTGTTGCTCCGTATACCAGTTTGCTATTACATCGGGCATCCGGCATCAAAGACATTATTCATCTGATCAGGCTGCTTTCCCGCACAGATCCCCAGGATGAACAGCTTGTACAAGTGCTTGCGCATTTTGTTCGAATGCCTGTTGCCGACGTGAAAAAATGGTGCCGATTATTCGGTATCAGCAATTCGTTACTTCGCGGCTTGTTAAATCACGCATCCTCCCTTGGGCGCGATGGCTTTGACGAGATAGCGCAGGCGATAAAAAACGGAGATATGCCACCAGCTATTGACTGGTTTTCCATTCGCCCAACCAGGGTGAAAGCATTCCTTAGCGCGGCGCATTCGGCATCACCATTGGCAGAAATGGTTCAGAGGTTGTCGCTCATATTCACAGACCATACCGCGTTGGGTGATCTGACTCTGGACGAGATGAAAGAAGCCTCCATTCAGTGGGCCGATCAACAAAATGAGGTTAACTCAGACTTCTTGCCAGCATTCAGGAAGGCCGTTAGTAAAGCGGATGATGCCCGTGGAATTCTGAAGGCATTTAAGGCATTGCAAAGCCGTGTTAATAAACATGTCGGTGATATCGATGGGGTAACGGCGGAAGGCCGGGATATCCTTAAAGAGCACGGCATAACGCCAGAGTTTATTGATGAGATCAGGACTGATATGCAGCGTGAGGTCGTATCGTCCCTGCAAATCGTAGCCAGAGCGTTGGCGGATGCTAATCCGAAGAGTGCGGCCATTGTTAACCGGGTTATTGGTGATATTGAAGCATCGGAGGGCATAGGGGCGCTGAAACTCTTCCTTTCGCGAGCGTTTAATCCTAACGGCAATATTCTCCCTGGCATTATTGGTGAGGCTAAAAAGTATGTCAGTGAAGAAGAACTTGAGCAGCTTGACCAACTACTTAAGCGATTCTCATATAACCCGCAGACACGCTGGCAAATGAATCAGCGAAGTATGGGTTCGGTCCACGAGAAAGTGTTATCTGCCATGAACAGTGCGATCGCAAACTCATCCGTATCTGAAGAAAAAGCTCTTGAGTGGGCCGACTCTTTTATCACGGAAGAAGTGGAAGAAGCTCGCGCTGGACAGAATGGTGGGATAGACCTGCGCAAGGAACTTGCTGATATTTATCGCCTGACCGGCGGTAAAATTTCGACCTTATCAAAGGTGGTTCACCACCAGGGAAGGGCATATGCAAATCTTAATGGTGTTGTTGCTGTCAATTTGAACGATGAAAATGCAAGTGCACTGTGGCACGAGCTGGGTCATCATCTTGAGTACAGTAACCCTGGTTTGTTAGAGAAAGCCCGGTCATTTCTGAAGGCCAATGTTGAAGGGGATAAGCCATCTTTCGTTAATATCGGTGGGCGTGGCAAGCCTGAATGGTGCTTCAGATCTCGATTGAGTAATATTTATATGGCGAAGGTATACCCGCCAGCCTCAGTAAGTAACACCGGGAAAATTCGGCAGAAATCACCGACTATTTCCAAAACGTCAGCAACGGAAGTATTCTCTATGGCTCTTCAGTTGTATCATGACAAAGAGGCCGCTGCCGCATCACTGATGAATGGTGACGGATTGCTGGAACTGTTATTAGGTGTGGCAAAGGAGCTAAATAATGCAGATTAAAATCGCAGCGCCATTAGGCGGAGATGCCATTATCGAATTTGATGATAATGAAGAAGTTTCCGGGCGTTTAAGCATTATCTCCGGTGACATTACCGAGGACATGATCACTGAAGCCATAGCTGGGGCAAATCCCAATAGCTATATGGGATTCGTTAACACCCTTGATGCTCCCGCAAGTGATGTTCTCCGAACGCTGCATCTTTACGCTGGCTGGTTTGTTGATTGGCCATCTGTAGATGGTGGCGATGAGGACGACGACGATGATTTTGGTAATCATGTAGACCAGATCGTATATTAACTCCCTGATAGTGTTAAAATAACCTGTTCTGGTATGTTAATTGTGTACTTAAGGTAAATGTGTTGTGGCTTGCTTTAGGCTATGGAAGCAAGCCATTTCTGGTGATGCCTCTAATTAGTTGAATCTGATGTATAATACGGGCTTTTGAGGTTATCTCATAGCCAGCGTTAATATTCATTGTCCCCGTTGTCAGTTAGCTCGGGTTTACCGCCATGGTCAAAACCCTAAAGGCCGTGACAGATTTCGCTGCCGTGACTGCCACCGTGTGTTTCAGCTCACTTATACTTATCAAGCACGTAAGCCGGGTATGAAAGAGCTGATCACTGAAATGGCCTTTAATGGTGCCGGGGTTCGCGATACCGCCAGGACACTGAAAATTGGTATTAACACCGTCATCCGGACTTTAAAAAACTCGCGCCAACGCGAATAACTTCTTCGCCTGTTGCCCATGCTGATGTGGCGCTTATCTGCGAGCTTGATGAGCAATGGAGCTACGTTGCCGGCAACACTGGCTCTGGTACGCGTACAACACCAAAACAGGCGGTGTACTGGCCTACACTTTTGGTCCCCGAACCGATCAAACGTGCCGGGAGCTACTGGCACTGCTTACACCCTTCAACATCGGCATGCTGACCAGCGATGACTGGGGCAGCTATGGCCGGGAGGTGCCGAAGAATAAGCATCTGACCGGCAAAATATTCACCCAACGCATTGAGCGTAATAATCTGACGCTACGCACCCGCATTAAGCGGTTGGCTCGTAAAACAATCTGCTTCTCACGCTCAGTTGAGATCCACGAAAAAGTGATCGGAGCATTTATCGAAAAACACATGTTCTACTAATTGGATGCACTACCCAGTATGTAACTGGGTTTGTCCATAAAATGCACCTTACTCAGTTGGTGTCCAACTTTTGGGGTGCAGTTCAGAAGGACGGGGTTTTACGGTGCACCGGATAAATTTAAAACTGCCTGATACTGAATGTATGAGGTTTCGTAATGCTCAATTCCCCTAGTACCGTTTTGTAGATCTCCATACTTCCACTAGTATTTATTTGCAAAGTTCCTATATTTGAGGAGTTTAATAAATTTAGCTGTCCCAAGTGATTTTTAATAGAGATAGCCTGATCATGTGCAGGATTAATAAATTTTATATCCGGTGCAACTGCTTCAAAAAAATTCTGAACAATTGGATAGTGAGTACAGCCGAGAATAATTTCATTTACTGGATGGAGGGAAATTAAATGGTTAACATGTTTTTTGATGTCATTCAAGATTGCAGGAGCATTAAGATTACCTTCCTCAATTAACATTGCAAGATTTTTGCTTGGTTCTCCAAATACATTTATTGTTGAGTTCAATTTTTTTATTAGCTCTTTGTGACACCCCGTTTTAATAGTAAACTCGGTAGCGATAATACCAACATTTTTATATTGCTGGCGAATCACATCTTCTACTGCAGGTTCAATGATGGATAAGATAGGAAACGGAAAGCTCTTAGCATATCCGCTGTATTCTTCGGATTCCAAAGTTGAGGATATAGTATTACATGCGACAGCAACTAGTTTGACATTCCTTGACTGTAAAAAAGTCAGCATTTTTTTAGTCAAACTGATGATATCATCGGCAGAACGGTTGCCATAAGGTGCATTCATATTATCTCCACAATAGATAATATCTTCACCAGGAAGCAAATTAATTATTTCCTTTACCGATGTCAATCCACCTACACCTGAGTCTATTACACCAATTGGCGATTCAGCACTAAACATATTTAACCTCATCTTTTGTAGCTTATGGAAAATTTAATTACTAGTTCTTTTTTCCCAAGAAAATGGTTCGAAATCAGAGTTTGGATCTTTCCAGTCAGATTTTCGGAAGGCGTAAATTAATATTGGAATTAATAAAAATAGGGCAACTAATACTAACAAATAAAGAACATAGCTGGTTGGACTACCAGTTGGGATTTGCTCGGGCGGAATAAAACTTAATACAAAAGCCAGAAAAGACCCTAAGAATCCAAGTGTTGCCCAGAAAAATAAAGCAGGGGCTCGATATGGGCGTTTTGTATCAGGTTGAGAATGTCGTAGATAGATAGCACTAGCGAACATGAGCATATACATAACTAAATAGAGCATAACTGTTAACTGTGATAAAATCTGAAAAGCTGCTTGAACTGAAGGCATTATCACAAAAGTAACAGAAAGAACTGAGACAATTATACCTTGTACAAACATTAGATGGTGCCCCATTCCATGACGATTGGTTTTTTGGAAAAACTTAGGTAAATAACCAGCTTTCGCGATCGCTAATACACCTGTATTAGGCCCTGCAATCCAAGTAACCACCCCACCCAGTACGCCAATTGCTAGCATAAATGCCATCACAGAGCCAAGCCATGGCACTCCAGCCCATTCGAACAGCATATCGTAGGCAACCAACAAACTTTGAGTTAGACTAATTTTATCTGTAGGAATAATAAAGGCGACCCCTAAAGTACTGAGCAGGAATATTGCAATAGTACCTATAGAAGCGATGGTAATTGCAATTGGGTATTTTTTAGTTGGATTATCTAAATCGTTAACATGGACCGCATTCATTTCCATCCCTGCATAAGCAAGAAATATGCTGGCGGCAAGAACAATATTCTGGAAGTTAGCTATATTAGGGAAAAGATCACCCCAACCTAATGGGATCACCGCTGGTTTACCGCTGAACCACAGATAGGAGAAACCAAGAATAACAAGGATAATAGCTGGAATAATTGTCCCTATAATACCGCACCACTTAGATACCTGCGAGAAAATACCAACGCCACGTAATGCAACACAAATAGCTCCCCAGTAAACAAATAGTACGAAAAATAAAATATACCATTTATTACTGGCAATTGATTCTGCCACCCCCATATCAACATCAATAAATGCAACCGAGACTGCACCAAATGTCAGTACTGTTGGAAAGTAGGGGATGACTTGTAGCCAGGTCATAAGCATTCCTACAAAACCCCAGCGAGCCCCAAATGCTTCTCCTATCCATCGAAATGCCCCCCCTTTTTGTGGATATGTTGTAGCTAGCTCAGCCGCAACAAAGGCAACAGGTACTAAAAACATAATTGCAGCAAAGGTATAGTAAAAAATGGCACCTAAGCCGTATTCTGCTTCAGAAGGTATAAATCGTAGACTTACTACAGCAGTTATATTCATGATAGCGAGTGTCCCCACTGTCATTTTCTTACTTTTGGGTGCGATATTAGCATTAGACATTTTTATACTCTCGAATATTTTTAAAATAGAAACATATAATTACGATGTAAATATAAAAACTAATATTAACTTTAACACTTATCTTAAAAACACTAACGCAATCTGCTTTACAAAAATAAGTAATACCTAAAGTCGTAACGACACCAATAGTGTTTTCATCGACATGCTTCAAAACCTCTTTAGCATTCATTATCAGGTGATGATCATCAAGTGGAATTTCACACAATTTCACATCACAGTAACGGCAGAATTTATGCCAGCATATTTGCACAGGATCGCAAATCAGGTTCGGTTGATTTACCTTGTACTTCGCGTTTTTTACACCACTGCCATTTTAACGCCAAGCGGCCGAGCATAGCAGCTTCAGATGAACCAATGGTTGAGCAACCTAAGGTGTGTCGCGAATCGGGGAAACTCCACGAATCGGAAAGCATACGCACACAGCGACCTTCAGGTTCCGCCATTTGTGGATATTCATCTTTATAAATCATGTTTTTATCAATAGCTAAATTAAGCAACTCACGGATTTCATCATCAAGCCATGTTTGACAGAAAGTAGCTAAGTTTTGTCGTGAATCCCCATCAAGGATGAGCTCATCACGTATGGCGCTGAATACATTTCGAGATTTCTTCTCATCTACACGCAAATGATATTTATGCAATATAAATGAAAGCTCAAGTGAGCTATGAATATTGACTGCTTCTCTATAACAAGAATTACCTGATTTATTTTTCATAATAAACGCCACTCAATACAATCAGATTAAACATTACAAACACAATCTGGATTTTGCAATTTTAAAACTATCAATTTTAGATATATTTTAATTAATATAAAACCATAAACATATCAAAAAATTACTTTATTATGGTCATGGTAGATGTGTTTCAATGCCAACCTGGTCTATTCCTACATATGTGAGAGCATATTTGGCTTTGTTGAATAAATCAGATTTAAGGCGAGTTTCCCTGTAACAGCTCCGACTT
>OGJZ01002536.1_pt1 | contig 13072 bp, 12 predicted proteins | sample 1572321 | NCBI WGS metagenome assembly OGJZ01 (sample SAMEA2582086, study PRJEB24529) | metagenome | biome: Human gut stool | place: China | collected 2011 | reverse complement strand
CATTGGCACCTGTAACTAAAATCATTTTAGCACTCCTTTTATCATATCTAAAGGCCTGTAAACCTTTTAAATCATTCCCTACTATTTTACACTATTTTTACAGAAAAAGCAGTAATTGGGAAGAAAAGATTTAATCAAAATGATTTACTTTTTGAGTTACCGATTTGCTTTTTAAAACAACATTTTTATCAAAAATAAAAGTAGATTTTAATGTTTTTAGTTGTTTTAAAATTCAGAAAGCGGTATAATTCTAATCAGGAGGTTTTTTACATGAAATCATTTTCATCAGCTATTTTAGCTAAGTTAATTTTGGATTATCGCAAAGATAATAAAGTGTCTCAGGAAGTTTTGGCTACTGAGAGTGGGATTAATCGATCTATCTTAAGTAAGATCGAACAGGGTGAACACATCCCATCAATTAGCCAGATTGAAACTCTTGCTAATATTATTGAATTTGACATCACAGATTTATTTATTCTTAAAAAAGAAAAAACACAAAAGCTTGACCATGCTTATAATATTGCTGTTGCAGGTACTGGTTATGTTGGATTGTCAATTGCAACCCTACTTGCTCAGCACAACCATGTCACTGCAGTTGATATTATTCCTGAAAAAGTTGAACTTATCAATAACAAAAAATCACCTATTCAAGATGATTATATTGAAAAGTACCTTGCTGAAAAAGAACTTGATTTAGTTGCGACTCTTAATGGTGATGCTGCTTATAAAGACGCTGACTTTGTTATCATAGCTGCTCCTACTAACTACGATAGTGAAAAGAACTATTTTGATACAAGTGCTGTTGAATCAGTCATCGAACAAGTCCTTTCAGTCAACAAAGATGCTATCATGGTTATTAAATCAACAATTCCTGTTGGTTTTACAGACTCTGTACGTCAAAAATTCAATACAAAAAATATCATCTTCAGCCCAGAATTCTTACGTGAATCAAAAGCTTTGTATGATAATCTTTATCCAAGCCGTATCATCGTATCTACTGACAAAGACAACGAAGAGCTTACAAAAGCTGCTAAACTTTTTGCACAACTTCTTCAAGACGGTGCTGAAAAAGAAGATATCGATACACTCTTTATGGGATTCACTGAAGCTGAAGCCGTTAAACTTTTTGCAAACACATATCTTGCCCTTCGCGTCTCATACTTCAACGAACTTGATACATATGCTGAATTAAAAGGACTTAATACTCAAGCTATCATCAACGGTGTAGGTCTTGATCCACGTATTGGTACTCACTACAACAACCCTTCATTTGGTTATGGTGGTTACTGCTTACCAAAAGATACAAAACAACTTTTGGCTAATTACAATGATGTCCCACAAAATATGATGACAGCCATCGTTGAATCAAACCGCACACGTAAAGACTTCATCGCTGACCAAGTTCTTAAACTTGCAGGTTACTATGCTTATACAAATAACGATAACTACTCACCACAACAAGAAAAAGAAACTGTTATCGGTGTTTACCGACTAACTATGAAGAGTAATTCTGATAACTTCCGTCAAAGCTCTATCCAAGGTGTCATGAAACGTATCAAAGCCAAAGGCGCTACAGTCATCATCTACGAACCAACTCTAGAAAATGGTACAACCTTCTTTGGATCAAAAGTCGTTAACAACCTCAAACAGTTCAAAAAACTTAGTCAAAGTATTATCGCTAACCGCTACAATGCTGAACTAGATGACGTCAAAGAAAAAGTTTACACACGTGATATCTTTAGAAGAGATTAATAACTTACATATACTACATATTACAAAATACTTTTAAAAAAGCTACGTAATTTGATTCTTTATCATTGCAGAATTGTAGCAATTTGATGAAAAGTCATACTCTAGAGATGACTAAATTAGTAGCTTACTGAAAAAGTAAAAACTCTACAATTTGACTGAAATGAAAAAGAGGAATCTATCCCATAATTGGGCTCTATAATTTCTGTAGTTGGTAACTCCCAACTAGAGATTATGGAGCCTTTTCCTGTGTAGCAAAAAAGTCCCATATGACCTATAATGAAAAGCAACTAAACTACTCATTAGAAAGAATCATATGGAACAATCCAATATTATCACAAAACTACTCAGAATAAAAGATAAGAATATTATTTTAATTAACATTTTTTATTATATAATCATGAAAAAGTATTATATATTTTTTTAATGATTTCCTTATCAACAACCGAATCAAATTTTCTAGCAAACATCATTTCTGATTCGCACAATTCATCATAATCAAGAACTAAAAATATGTATGGCTTTCCTCTAGTCCAATCAATTAATCGCATAATAGCGTATGGACTATTATCAAACTCTTTATGATACAAATTATTTACAAATGGGGAATTAATAATAAGTGTCTGCATAAATACCTCATCACAACAATAAGTATATTTAAATGTTTCTTTTATCCAAGGCTTCATACTAACAACGTATCTTGCAAATTCATCTGTAATACTAAACCAATTCGTCCCTTTTTGAAAAATGATATCTTTATTACGATGTATATGAAAAAATTTTTGAAGAGATACTATTACTTTTTCAATGCCCTGAAGAAATATATTATGCGAACGTCCAACCTTATCTTGTAGCAAATGGTAATACCTTACTCTATCGGCGTATTCAAAGCGGTCATTTTCAAATCGCAAGAACTCCTTGTCTGCATTAGATTCAAAAAATGACTGTATTTGTTCTTGTGTTTTAATAGGAAGATCGGCTCCTGAAATCAAATGATAGTGTTGATATTTACCAATGCTGGTTGCCTTTTCTAATAACAGTAATTCTGCATTAATCTGGCTTTCCCCTCCCCATGTGACACTTGTTCTTTCAACATGGTATAATGAAGCATTTTTTATATGGTCTTCTACATTTTCTTCATCATATTGATTATTTTTTATATCCATATGGATAAAGATATCATTCTTTGAATGATCAAGCATTTTCAACAATGTATTGAATACTAAATCATCTTTATGAGCAATTATAAGATAGGCTTGCTTTTCTTCTGGATTATATATTCTTTTTATCATGTTACCTTTCTATAAAAACATCTGATTTCTATGCTATTTTTTTCTTTTCCTAATTGCCTCTCCAATTATATTTTTCAGATAATTTGCTCCAAATAGTATTGTTTCATAATATAGAACAACCATTAATACAATACAGATTACATATCCAATTACTGAAAAGACATTAAATGGAACAAAAGTATTATAAAAAGCATAGACTACCGCACATGCTGTAAGTAAATAGAATTTTTTTAAATGAAAATCCACGTAAAAAACCTTATTTGACAAAACGGTACGTAACGTAAAGAAAACAATATATGAAATACCTGTTGAAATTGCTGCACCTTGACTTCCTAGTCTAGGAACCAATATAGTATTTCCTATTATATTAACAACGCATGCACCTAGAGAAACTACTAGTTGTAGATTACTCTTTTTCTTGAAAACTAATCCACTAACTGTAGTTTCTGATATAGTATACATAATTGGATTAAAAATCAAGAATGGTAAAATATATGCTGCTGCTCTATATTTTGCTCCAAGTAAAATGGCAAAAACGTCTTTCACTAATATCAAAGAAAATCCAATAAAAAACATTATGACTGTTATTATCTGATTTCCTCTCTGGTAAAAGCTTTTATCATTCTTATCTTTCGTATAATGCTCTATAGCCATCGGTGCCCATAATGTATTGAATGTTGTTTGTACAATAGAAAATACATTTACAAGCGTCATTGTTGATGAAAAGATACCAACCTCCACATATGAACAATAAATATTCAAAGATATTTTGTCTATATATTGGAATAACGTTGTTACACCCATAGAAAATACATACGGATATGCATATCTAATAAGTTCCTTTTGTGAAATTGTACAATCTTCAGGCTTCACCAATGAGTAATTCCATAGTCTTCTCTCTACCACAATACTAATAATCATAGAGATAAAAGCAGCAATCACAGTAGCAAGCGCTAATGCTATAGTATCACTAAAAAGATTTAGGTAGATAAAAACTAATGCGAATCCTACATAAGTTACCTTTTGGATTATTCCCAATGTCGAATACATTTTACTTTTATACTGTAATCGGACAAGTAAGAGTGAGAATCTATATATTACTTGAATAAGGGTATAGACACACACCAAAATTAACACTTTAAAGCCAAGTTCAAATTTAAAAATTCCAAGACTTCCAAGAAGAATAACAACTATTGCCGTTATCAAAGTTCCAATTACAGGATATTTTAAACATTTAAAAAGTAAAGCTCTTCTATAATTATCTGTTTCCTTTTCGTAAAAATATCGTACAACTGACTGATCTAGTCCTAAATATAACACCATTAATGCCATATTTGAATACATAGTGAAGATTGAAAACTGACCATACGATGTTGGATCAACTATTCTAGTAATAATTGGTGTTGTAAGGAAACCGATTATCATACTTATAAGTGTGCCACTACCTATAACAAAAAAATGCTTTATAAATCTATTATTCATTTTTTATTATTTTCTCTCTCCTTACTAACGTACTCATATTTAAAACTACACAACCAAATAAACAGAATAAATACATCGGATCCGAATAGGTACCTATACCATTATACATATTAACATGTACAACAACAGCAAGAAACGTAATCGATAGCCATACCATACCAGTTCGATTTTTTATAATTCTAAATTCAGGAATAATAAATATAAGTAGAAAAATCAAAATGGTAAACAGAATACCAAACTCTAGTGCATAAAGTCTATATGGATACTCAAAAGCCGCCCTTGCCCATTCCTCTAGATAGGTATAACTATATTTACTGTCCGAACCATTACCCCAGAAAAAATGGAAAAACTTAATTCCTTTAGAACTTATACGACTCCAAACTTCTGCGCGTCCTGTTGTCAATGAACCGCTAAATCGCTGCAAAACTAAATCAAATAAACCGTTAAAATATCCGACAGTCAGAAGCAACAAACTAAAAAACATGTATTTGATATTTTTCATATAAAAAACAATTAATAGCGCAAAAAATATTGCTATTGCTGATTTTGACGCTGTCATTGCAATACCAATCATTGTTAGTAAGATGGTCCATATATCATTTTTATGATTTTTTTTCACTAGCTCATTATAGGTGAAATTCAATCCTAGGGTCATAAGAAATAGCTCAGCATTATAAAGAGGGTGTCCTATATATGAATATAATCGTGTCGAATTTAAAGCCATTTCAGCATAATTACTATCGTGAGCCAGCTTATAATACAATACTATAAGTTGCCCTCCTGCAAACCTATCTATAATTCCCAAAATAACAATAAGAAGAGAGACCCATTTAAAAACTGACAATACTACGCGAATTGTTTTTTGAGGATTATACATTTCATAAAACAACAATGGCAGTGGCATTATCAATCCCAAAAAAACACGTATAAATCCTTGAACAGTTCTACCTGAATGAATTTCAGATAGTATTAAAATAATTGTCAAACAAATTATAAGCGCATAAGGAATAAAATATCGTTCCCCTAGCTTTCCACCCTTAAATGTGGAATAAAGTACAAAAAAGCAACCTAATACTGCAAAAATATTTGCTTGATAAAAGTTTGAAAGTACCATTTCCCTTACATAAATCGGTACAACAAACAATCCAATCAAGACCCAGAAAATTCCTCGATCTATTTTTCCATCTAACCTTCTTTTGTTCCAAGTAGTCATATTATTCCTCTTGCAAATTTGTAAATAAAGAACTCCATTCATTAATAATTACACTAATTGAAAAATCTGATGCTCTTTGTTTTGCACTCTGCCCCATTGTATATCTCATTTTTTTATTGTTGCATAGTAAAATGATTTTTTTAGCAAAAGCTTCAGTATCATATTTTTCAATTAAAAATCCATTTTCACCATCGATAATTATTTCAGAAGGTCCTTCTGTTTTAAACGAGACCACAGGAAGTCCACATTCCATAGCTTCTGTTACAACTAAACCAAATCCCTCTTTTCTGGATGTCAAAAGCGCGATTGATGCTTCCGTATAATAACTAGCTACATTATCTGTTTGTCCCACCATAGTAATGTTTTGTGATAATCCTGTTTTAGTTATTATCTCCTCGAGTTGTCTTCGATCATTGCCATCCCCAACTATTGTCAAATGAATATCTGGAATCTCTTTTTTTACAAGCAACATAATATCAACTAAAAAATCAAGACCTTTTATATCGTAAACAAGTCGTCCCACAAATATAAGCTCATTTTTTTCTAAACTTGCTTTTTTGTCACAAGATAGTGTTAATGGATTATAAATCCGAATCGGGTTACACTCAATCTCATTCTTGTACTTTTCAATGTCACCATCAGTAAGAACGACCATTGCATCAAGTCTAGCCAGCAACTTTTTGTATAAAACTTCCTGATGCCATTGAAACTGATTTTTTGTCAAAAAGTATACATCATACGGATTATGTAGCCAAACAATTTTTTTGCTTTTAGCTTTTATTAAGGAAAGCATCCCCCCTGCTCTAGTACCCACACCAATGATGATATCAAAATTATTTTTCTTAAAAAATTCATTATTTGCTTGCACCTCATGTGCAGGAAAATATATGAACTGCTGGAAAGTAGCATTCTTAATTTCAAGTATTTTTTTATTAAAATATCGCAGCATTTTGTACGGAAGATCTTTTTTACTAGAACATAATTGCTTATCCCATAATACTCTGACATTACTATTTAGCTTATAGAACTGTTTCATAGCAATTTCATAATCAGATGTAAATACTATTGAAACATCCATATCTTCAGCATTTGCAAGTTCATTAGTCATTAGAGCATTAACTCTTTGCCTTCCACCCATTGTAGCAATATCATTCGTCAAAAAGCAGACTTTTTTTCTTTTTTTATTTTGAAATTCGATTTCATGATCTCTAAGATATCGTACAAGCTCATATATACGGGCTCCTAAGGTGATAGGATCTTCACAATTATTTGAGAACTCCCCATTTTCATATGTATTTTCTATTTGAAATTGAAACAACTTATTTTCTAAATTTTGGTCAATTGCCCCTCTAAAGCTATACGCTACAAAAGGATACTCAAATGCAGGAGAATTATAGCCAAACGCAAATTTATTAAAATTACTCCCCCCACAACTATTACGTAGTTCCAATAACTTGTCCGTATCCAAGGCATAACACAATGCTTTCTCTAGCTTATCTGATTTAAAAATCGTATGCTCTCCGTATAAATTTTTGAGTAACGCGAAACCATACAGATCGAAAATATGATATCCCTCTTCCAATCCTTCTGTAAATGAAAAGCGTGATAACTTATCCGTAATTTTCTTTCTAATTACCCCAATTGGTTTTGTACGCAAAGTCTGAATTTTTCTTTTTCTCTGCAGTTTTTCGATGTGCTCTATCTCGGCAGGTGTTTTTGTATAATCCACTGTATGAACAATACAACCATCTTCTTTGACATTGAAATATCCATTTTCAGCAGCAGTTAAAAAGTTTTTAATCTGTTCATCAATCCATTTAGATATTTTTAGATTATTTTTCTTTTCATACTCTAAAATCATTGCTCCTGATGCTGCAAACCAAAGCTGATGGTTAAAAGTTAAATCAAAATCTTTTGTCCCATCGCAATCTATTACTTCCCACAAATTATTACGTGGATTAAAACATTGAATACTAAATAACTTTAGTGCTTTCTCATAGTATAATTTACTTTGAAATAAATCTGCTGCTGCAATTAATCCTTCTATTACCCATGCTTGGCCAATTAAACCATTTGTATGATCAAACCTTACATCCGTTCTTGTACGTATACTTCCACTTAAACCGTAGTTTTCTTCTTTTAATAAGAAATCACTTAAAATTTTTGCAATTTCATAATATTGATGATTTCCCGTCTTATTATAAAGGTAACTATATGTTATAATCCAATGAGCAGAGTTTCTAACAGCAGTATCTTCATTACGGTATGGTCCATTAATACCTGCTCGTGCATAACCATATTCACTAATATACTGAATTTCTTTATCTGCTAGCTGTTTTACAATTGTATAATGATTCATACCTCTTCCTTATCCTTAAACATGCTTAGGTTTTATAAACCGTCTTCCTATCATTTTTAAAAAAACTATTATATTTCGTTTTAGTTTATATGGATTACTTTTTACTCCAAGAATATAATACTCCTTAGCTTTCTTCATATCATCGTTCAAACTATAAAAATAAGTTCCCATCATATAAAAAGAAGAAGCTAACTTAGTATTATTTTCCAAATCTTTAATGATTTTTTGATGGATGTTTTCGAACGCAACAACCCTATTTTGGGAATTGGCAGAGATACGTTCTCCATCATAGAAATAGTATATGGCAACAGGTTTGTGTACATAGACAGCTTTATATTTTTTGAGGACTCTAAAATATAATTCCCAATCTTGAAGAGCAGGCATATTAATATCAAACCCTCCAACCTCTTTTAACACATCCGTACGAAACATTGGAAAAGAGCAAGACCCTATATTATTTTTTTCAATTTGCTCAAAGTAAATATAGCCTTCTTTTTGCCTTTCTACAAATCTAGTAACATCCTTACCTTGATCGACATATCGGAGTATTGCATTACAGTATGCAATAGCAGCCCCCTTTTGTTTTTCCAGTGCCTGTACTTGCAATTCTATTTTCTCTGGTAACCACTCATCATCGTCATCCAGACATGCAAAGTATTTTCCTGTAGCTCTTTCTATAGCAATATTTCTAGCCTTACAAGCACCGCCATTATTTTCAACAACAATATAGTTAACTCTTCTATTTCTCGAAGATTCTACAATCATCTTTCGTAACTCTTTGACTAACTTTTTATCTGCTGGGCAATCATTAATTACAAATATTTCTATATTGTTATATGTCTGTTCTATAATACTATTTAAAGCTCTTTTTACAACTTCTGGTTTTCTCTTATATGTAGTAATCACTGCCGTTACCAACGGTTCACTAGTTTTAACCATAGGTCCTCCTCGTTATTATCTTTTACAAAGAATTTAATACTTTTGTTATATCTGCATATTTACTTTTCCCAAACGGTTCATAAGAAGTCATTATAACATCATTTTTAGGGAACTGATTAATAACTATATGTCCTCTGTTTTCATCTGACCAATGCTTACATGTAAAGAATAATTTATTCTTAAATGGAAGTGACATAAACTTATCAACTTCAGCCTGTGTACAACCATTCTGATCATTAAATTTGATTAGTAACTTATCCCAATTAATTCGTTGAATGCGTCGTTGCCATTTTTCTAGTACTTCTTGCTCGTTAGCATAATGTAAAAAGAAAATTTCGATTGTATTTTTACCATTTGATAGCACACCTACTGGATAATGTCCAAATCTTTTATCACTAGAAATCTGAGGATTATCTTTCCAACGAGATTCTTCAGAGTTAATAAAAGTCAGTTCACCATTAATATAACCTTTTAAATCAGATAGAAACTCGATATATTCTTCCACCATAAAAAACATTCCAACTGTAGGCGTTTGCTTAGGCAGGTTATAACTTTCATAGAACATGCCACCCTAACAATTATTAGAAATAATTGTAAAATCTGTGCTTTTTAGCTGCTTTCTACGATAATCCGCTAAACCTATGCGCCAATAATTTAACAATTTTAGCCTTAATCCTTCGTATGTTAACATCTTCTCTCCCATTAATTTATTCTATTTTATAAATGAGTATAAACTTTCATACAATTCCTTTAGTTTCTTTGCATCTTCGTCTATATCATATCCAGCATCTCTTACTTCTTTAAAAATCTTATCTTTATTAATATTACGATCTTCTATCTTCAGCTCTACTATATCTTTCGCCCAAGTTTCTGGCGTAGTCTCAATGGATTCAAATTCTACAAGTGACGTTATTTTACATTCATTTGTAATATTATCTGAAATAAGACAAGGTAGACCAGAAATCTGCCACTCAATCACTACTAATGGCAAACCTTCATATAAACTAGGCAATAACATAACATCAAATGCCGATAGATAATCTGGAACATTATTTACTGCACCAATAAAAATGACATAATTCTCTAATTCTAGCTCTGTAACTTGTTGTTTTACTTTAGTAACAGTATCTCCTGTTCCAATAAGAACTAAGTAGGATTTTGGATATCTTTTGTGAAATTCATAAAAGATCTGAATCAAATACTTATGATTTTTTTGTTCGTTAAATCGGCCTACATGACCAATAACCAAAGCATCGTCAGGAATATGTAACTCTTTTCTGTACTGCAAACGTTTCTTCTGATTATATTCATACTTTTTCAAGCTGCGGCCATTAGGAATGACAATAAAATTTCTATTCCCAAACAGCCATTTTCCAGCTTCTTGACCACATGAAAAACACTCTGTATAAAGTTTATTAAATACAGGTCGAAGTATTTCATCTACCCTCTTGTTTTCACATATTGTATTGTGGCTATGTGCAATTCTTACCTTACACCCAGCTAACTTTGCAGCCAAAAGTTCAACACTCATGATTGCACTGCTTCCATGAACATGGACGATATCAATTTTTTCTTTTGCTATATATCTAAATAACTTAAAAAAATACTTTATAATGTTCTGTTTTCTGTATGGGATAGAAACAACTTCACAGCCGCTTTCTTTAACTCTTTGGAGAGTGCTTTCTTCTGCATTATTTGTTGCTAAAACCCGAATATCCATTCCAGATTTATCCATTGCCGTCATATATTCTACAATAAAGCTATTAATTCCATCTGAGAACAATCCTCCTGTTGGAATTTGAAGAATTTTCATTAAATTCACTCCCTACTAATTATTCGATACCTGTGAGTTAAAAGATATGAATATGCTATCCTCTCTATGATTTTTACATTTTTTTAAATTATCTAGAATCATTGAACTATCAGTTTTTCCTTGGTAAATCTAGGTACCAAAAGAAACATTAACCTCTGTTTTCAATTGAATAGTGTATCAAATACATTACATATGATTCTTTGTAACCATAATATTAAGCAAGTTTGTTAGTGGTCATACTACTATACATTGCTTTTGTTTTCCTGTTCAATTTTTGTATAAATGTGTTGTATGATACCAGGATCAATTATCTCAGAAAACTTACGTGCAAATAGATTCTCGTTACTCATCAACAATTCTTCATCTTGCTTTCTAAAAGTATATGGATTACCATTTTTTCCCCTACTCCAATCTATATACCTAAGATTTGCTGCCTCGTTACCAACAGGTTGGTAGATACAATCTTTGAACCCACAATTATAAGCAATAGTTTGGATAAACAACTCATCTGCACAATTTGTATATTGAAAAATACTTGTTATTTTCTCTTCATGTTCTAAAATTATCTTTACTAACTCATTCGTTATACTTACCCAGTTTGAACCATATTTAATTTGCCAATCTAGCTTCTTGACCCTATTAACACCAAAAATTATTTGTAGAACAAGAGAAACACGTTCACAAAATGTAAAGAAGCTATTTTTCCAATTTTCAGTATATCTTCGTCTATAATTTTGAAGAAAATGATAGTATTTTGTTCGCCTAGAAATCTCAGGATTATCTTCTAGGATATTATTATCATATAAGATAAATTCTTTGCCCTTGTTTTCTTCAAAAAATAAGTCAATTTCTTTATTATTTTTAAGTGGTAGGTCCACTCCAGAAATAATATGATAATAATCATATCCCTCAATGTATGCTTGTTCAAGAAGGAACATTTCAACTTGTACTTGAGAAAAACCTCCCCAATATACTGAAAACTCACGATAAAACCTTAGTGATGATTTTGTTACAGAATCTAAAAAATAAGACTCATCAAAGTCTTTGCTTTTTTTATCTACATGAACAAAAATATCATGTGTCTGACTATCCAAGCATTCTATTAACTTTTTCAATTGCCCCCAATTATTATGTGCAATGATTAAAAAAGCATGTTTTTGCATATTTTATCCTACTCTTTTACGTTATCTAATAATTTAACCACTATATCTTCAAGATCTTTATTAAATTTTTTATTGTTGTTTCCCATGCCGTATTCTAACTCGGCAACAATACTATTGTAATTTTCAATAGTCTCCCCCAGTTTATCTACATCTTCAACCAGAATGATAGTTCCCATTCTTCTTGCTACATTTCTTGCAAAATCTACTTGATGGTCATTGACATGTTCACCAAACTTTTCTTGTCTAGGCACAACAATTGGCTTTTTGCCATTTGCAATGGCACTCATAAAAGTCGCTGGACCTCCATGAGTGATAATAATATCAGCTTTTTGCATAAATTTACTCATTTGATCAAAACTTATCAAATGAGACCACTGACAAAATTTAGGTTCGTAGATAGAATATCCTGTTTGAATAAAGACCTCTTCCTTTATCACTCCTGTTTCAACTAAATGATCCACTTCCTGAATTAGGCGATTAAAAGGTTGTTCGTGTGTTCCTACTGTTACAAAAATCATTAAAAGATACTCCCTAAATTAATAGCTTTTGGATAAACTTTTTTCATCTCTTCCCATTGAACAATGAACTTATCCGTCACAGGGTACACTAATTTTCCTGTAACTGTTGGTTTATCAATTCTATCAAAGACTTCAATATAAACCGTCTTAGCTCCAAATAATTTTCCAATGTAAAAGAATGGAACGGCTACCGCAGCTCCAGATGAAATAATGACATCAGGTTTTTCTTTTTTTAATACTTTAATAGCTAGAAAAGTATTTTTAATTAAATTTTTTAAGTTTCGATTTGTAGGAAAGTGACAAGAATACATTTTTTCGTCTTTTAAGATGCTTCTTGCATCCTCTTTATCAAAGGTTACCCAAAAACGTTCTTCATCCTTCCAGAATGGTTTTAACATATTTAGATGTGCTAAATGCCCTCCAGATGACCCTACTAAACAAATTTTCATTTTTTTCTCCCAATACAAGAATGAAGAGGGACTCTACCTGCTTCCCTCTCTTTTTAGTACGACTCCAAATGTTTTGGCAATAATTTTAATATCTT
>OGJZ01002525.1_pt1 | contig 13175 bp, 13 predicted proteins | sample 1572321 | NCBI WGS metagenome assembly OGJZ01 (sample SAMEA2582086, study PRJEB24529) | metagenome | biome: Human gut stool | place: China | collected 2011 | reverse complement strand
GCTACTAAGGCTATGGTATAATCACAATACAACCTGCCGTTGCTGGAAGTGATGGCTGAAACCAAGATACCCATTATTCTGTCTACCGGCATGGCAGGCAGAAAAGAACTGGATGATGCTTTGGAGGTGATTACCCGTTATCATAACAACATATCTATCTTGCATTGTGTATCCCAGTATCCTACCCAGCCTGATAATCTGAATCTGAAGACTATCACCTATCTGAAACAGCACTATGGGCAGTATTGCATCGGCTTCTCCGACCATACCATCGGTATTGCCGCTCCTATCGTTGCCGTGGGTATGGGTGCGGAAATCATAGAGAAGCATGTCACCATCGACCGCCGTATGAAGGGAACCGATCAGCAAGGTTCTCTTGGCCCCGACGGTGTGAACCGCATGATACGTGATATCCGTATTGCCGAACGTTGGCTGGGAAAAGAAGAACTGTATATCGACTCTTCCGTTGCCTCGGCAAAGGTGAAACTGGAGCGTTCCATTGCAACGAATAAGACGCTGCATCCCGGAGATATCATTACCGAACAGGATATCCATCTGTTGAGTCCCGGTGACGGCTTTAAGTGGGTGGAGCGTGCGAAAGTGGTAGGGCATAAAGTACTGAAAGAAATTCCCCGGAATGAGATTATCTATCCGGATGTCATCCGATAATTTATGAAACTCTTAGGCATAGTCATCTTATATTACCCGGATGATTCGGTAGTAAAGAATATCGCTACCTATCTTGCTCAACTGGATGAATTGATGTTGTGGGATAATACTCCGGCTACAGATCGCAGGGATCTGGATTTGGATTCTTTGGGAGACGGGAGAGGGAAAATCATTCTGGATGGTTGCGGTGAAAATCTGGGCATTGGTTCTGCGCTGAATAAGGCGGTAGCGTATGCCCGTGCAAATGGATTTACGCATCTGCTGACCTTGGATCAGGATAGCTGTTTCGGTGAGCGAAACTTCGAAAGCTACCTTCGGGCAATCCGTAGCTATGGTGAGGACAAGGTTGCCATTTTCTCTACCAATTATTTCATTAAATCCCAGCAAACCACCATGTATCCGCCAACGGACTCTGTGGATGAAGTGTATTCGGCAATGACTTCGGGAAGTATATATCCGGTTAGCCTGTTCGATACTTTGGGCGACTTTATGGAATCCCTCTTTGTCTGGGGAGTGGATTGTGAGTTTTGTTGGAGGGCTAAAAGGAAAGATATTCCCGTTTTATGTTTCAAGAATATTCTGTTGACACACGATTTGGGTTATCAGAAGAAGAAAAGGCGTTTGCTGGGAAAAGAAGTATTTCCTAATGAATACGGTCCGGCCCGTTCCTACTATAATGTGCGCAATGGTATTCTCCTGCATCGTCTGTATCCAGAGGCGTTGAATTTGAAGTCGCATTTGCGCTATCATTTTTATAAGCGTGTGGTTTTTATCGTACTGTATGAGCAGCAGAAGTTCAGTAAGTTGTGGGCATTGCTGTGTGGCTATCGCGATGGGCTGAGGGGGAAGAGCGGGAAGTGGAAATAAATGATTGTATCATCTGAATAAAAAGAAAAAACTATGTTACCAAAGTTAGTGATTACTGATATTGATGGTGTGTGGACTGATGGTGGAATGTACTATACCGAACAGGGCGATGTGATGAAACGCTTCTCCGTGAAAGACGGCTGGGGAGTTATTTTCCTTCGCAAGCTGAATATACCTGTAGCCATTATGACGGGTGAGAATACGCAGATTGTTCAGAAGCGTGCTGATAAACTGAAGATAGATTACTGCTACCTGGGGGTGAAAGATAAAGTGGCACAGGCGGAAGAATTATGTCGTGAGTTGGGCATTACGTTGCAGGATGTTGCCTTCATCGGTGATGATGTGAACGACTTGGCGCTGCTCCGTAAGGTTGGATTCAGCGCTTCCCCCAGTAATACACCGGATTATGTGAAACGTGAGGTCGATTACGTCACCGCACAGCATGGGGGCTTTGGTGCCTTTCGTGAGTTTGTGGAGAAACTGCTTTCTGATAATGGGATGCTTGAAAGAGTGCTTCAGCAGTTTCTATCCTGAGGTTTTTCCCATACTTTGTAGACCTTGATTTCCCGGAAAGAGGTAGGTGTCGTATAAGTACCTATTACAATAGAAAACAGTTTTATTTGTCATTTTTGCGTGTCTTTAAGATTGTTCAATAGCTTTGATAATTTCTTCTTTTTCCGGTGTGGAGAATGTACAGGGGTAGCTTTGCATACCTTGTACCGCTTTCAATCCTTTCTGAGTATATCTCCAGTCAGCCAGCCTGTTTACCCAACGTAACAGGGGATGCTTATGAGTGAATTCCATAATCTTCCTTTTGCCAGAGATTTCGGCAGTGTCTTTAGGCATATCGCTGATGCTACAAATAAAGGAGAAAGCATCTTCAAGCGTATCACCTTCCCGGGCTGCCAGTAATTCTGATAACGCCAGAAGGAAACCTTGATATTCCTCCCGATATTTATGAGAGGTTTTGATAACTGAAACAGGTACGGTGGTTTCCGTGGCGGAACCTCTGATACGCTCGCGGGCACTGTAGAAATAGGGTAGTGTAGCATATTTGCCGAAGATAAGCGCAGCATGGTTAAAGAACTCTTCAGCTAGGAAAAGATTGCGGAAACGCAGGCTTCCGTCTGGGTTGAAACAAGCTGCATACATCCTCTGAAAAGCTTGTGTCCGGATGACGGAGTAGAGTAATGAGGCATACATGTTCTTCTCTTGTAAAAGTCTTTCCCGGGGAGTATCACCCGTTACTTGTTTATCGAAGTAGCGGATATAGCGAGGGTAGAATGATATTTTCCCTTTATGGGGAGTGAAGGTCAGGTAATGTCCCTGTGCAGTGCTGTAATCTGGGTGTTCGTCTAGAAAGGCGGTCATCTGCGCAATGCCGGAGGGAACAGCGAAATCATCATCAGCGCAATAAAGCACATAGGGTGTACTAATCATCGGAAGCACTTCTTTCAGCTTCAACAGGAAATGTAGTTTAGGACGGTGCAGATAAGTGATGTCCGGGTACTTCTCCGCATCGGCAAACGGATGGTCGGATGAGTCGGGAACAAGAATCTTGATATCTGTGCGGCTATAGTAGTCGAGCAATCTGCGCAAGCGCTCGGGACGGTTGTGCGCAGGGATGATTACAGTTACATTTTGCAGTGTCATTATTGTATGGTTTTCTTTTTAAATAGATATTGAAGACTTTCCCTGAATACGGTCGACTTCAGGCTCCACATCAGGAATATGTAGAGTGAGGCAGCTAAAGCGATTTTCACCAGTAAGGAAAGATAGATGTTCTTCACATAACCTGCTACCCAGTAAGTAAAAGTCATTACGGCTACAGATATAATGAGATAGGGAGCTATATCCTTCAGTGTATTAAGCAGGGAAATTCCGATATGTTTATGAGCAAAATAATGCCAGATGAGTAGCCAGAAGATATTGGCTGCTGTATAGACTATCAGCATGATATTCAGACCGTACGGGTAACTACCCCACACGCATAATAGCTGGAAGATGCCCAGTGCGATGGTGTTCCACATATATACGTTCGGCCGGCCGATGCTATTCATCAGGTTGGAGTAAAGAGTTGAAATAGGCATGAAGGCTCCCCATACGCACAGTATCTGCATGACGGGTACACAGGGTAGCCATTTCTCTGTAATGCTTATTACGATCAGTTCCTGAGAAACAATGGCGAGCCCCAACATAGCGGGGAAACTGACAAAGGCGGTGAAGCGCATCAGCTTGCGGAATATGTTTTGCAATCGTTGCCTGTCCTCCGAGGCTTCCCTGAACACAGGTTGCCCTACACTGTTTATCATTCCGAAAATGGTGGAATATCCCATCGTCGTCCACTTGCTTCCCTGTGAGTAGTAACCGGCTTGCTGGATGGTGTAGAAACGTCCCAGCAATGCGGAGAAGATGTTGTTATTGATATGAGTGAAGAGCGAGGTAAAGAGTAATTTACTGCTGAAAGGCAATAATTCCAGCAATGGGTGAAAGCGGAACGAAAAAGTAGGTCGCCAGGGAGAGAATATCCAAAGCAGGATAGTGTTGGTGCTGACATACACAACGGTCTGTACGGCAATTCCCCAGTATCCCCAGCCATGGTAGGCACAACTGACACCTGTAATACCCGAAATGAGGATGGCGGCTATCTGTATCTGACTACGCTCTTTCACCATGAGATTACGGAAAAAATAGGCCGTAGGGGCAGTACCGAAACTTCCGATGAAGAAACTCAGAAATTGGAAACGGGCCAGCCGGGTAAGCTCGGGTGTATGGTAGAAATCGGCGATGAAAGGAGCGCAAAGAAAAAGTATGAGGTAAAGTGATGCGCCGATACTGATGTTGAACCAGAATACGGAATTATATTCCTCATGCTTTACCTCTTTCTTATTGACAAGTGCCAGGATGAAGCCACTCTCCGAGAAAATTCCGGCCATGGCGGAGAAGATGGTCAATACGGCCACCATGCCATAGTCTGTTGTGGATAACAACCGAGCAAGGAATATGCCGAAGACGAGGTTTAGCAGTTGCATGGCGCCGTTGCCTATTCCGCCCCAGAATAATCCTTTTGCTGTTTTCTCTTTGAGTGATGCTTCTGTCATTCCTTGTTCGATTTATGATTAAGATATCATTTAATTGCGTTTAAATTATCCGCATTAAGAAACCAATCCGAGTGTATGCCTTTGGATACATTTCTAATCTTATCCTGCTTCCTCAGTTTGGTAAGTAGGTTTCTGACTTTTGAGTGTTTTTGGCTTTCGCTCAATACATCTGGCAACTTATTCCAAAGTAATTCTGTTATTTCCTTTTTTGTAAGCGTACCGTGTTCAGTGAGTGCTTTTAAAATTAAATCACAATAATAACTGTCCTCAAATCCTTTATTGTTGGAATAGGCTGTTTTCTGATCTAATTGCTGAGCAACCGGTTTTGCTATAAATAGGTTCGGCTTTCTTCCTTCAATAAGCTTTTGATAATGATTCGCCATCGCGCCCATAATAGTGTCCTTTATAAGAAGTCGGGATTCCTTTAGGGGCTGCCGGAATTTGAAACATGATAACTCTTTTCCCTTGATACATGATTTCATGTATTTCCGTAAAAGTAATGCCACAGTTGGTCCCTTCGGCTATTTCTCTTTTTAGGGCGTCAAGCGAGGGACGTGTCGGTTTATATGAGCTGCCTAAAACAGCGTGAGTCTTATCATGAATGCCGAATAACAACCACGCAAATTCTTCCTGGCCAAGATTGGCTTCGTTGCTACGTGCAGATATGAGTTCTTGAGTTGTCATTCGGCATTAAGATTATTTTTACTTCACTTCGCTACCCGGCTTCACCTCCTTCATGGTTGTAACCACGGAGAGTGAACCGTCAAAGTTCTCGGCAGAGAGGATCATACCTTCGCTGACGATGCCTTTCAGCTTACGCGGAGCAAGATTGGCAATGAAACATACTTGTTTGCCTACCAATTCTTCCGGATTGTAGTGTTGTGCGATACCACTGACGATAGTACGGTTTTCCAGTCCGTCGGCAATCTTGAATTGCAGTAATTTATCGGCTTTGGGAACTTTCTGACATTCCAATACGGTGCCCACGCGAATATCCAGCTTCATGAAGTCGTCGAATTCGATATTCGGGCGGATAGGATTGGCTTTGTAGTTGGCTTCCTCATTAGCCTTTTTCGTATCGAGCAACTTCTGTACCTGCGCTTCAATAACGCTGTCTTCTATCTTTTCGAAAAGCAATTCAGGAGTAGCCAACTGGTGTCCGGCCGGCAATAAATTAGTGCTGCCCAAAGTAGCCCAGTCGAAGCTGTCCCTGTTCAGCATCTTGCGTAGTTTTTCGCTGCTGAACGGTAGGAATGGTTCGAATGCAATGGCAAGATTGGCAACCAGTTGCAGGGAGATGTTCAGGATAGTGGCTACACGATCCATATCCGTTTTGGCAATCTTCCAGGGTTCGGTATCTGCCAGATATTTGTTTCCGATGCGGGCCAGGTTCATGGCTTCTTTCTGTGCATCACGGAACTTGAATACATCCAGTAACTTTTCTACTTCTGCTTTTACATCAGAGAATTCTTTTAGTGTTTCGCGGTCGTACTCTGTCAATTCACCGGCAGCGGGTACTACACCATCGAAATACTTCTTGGTGAGTTGCAGGGCACGGTTCACAAAATTACCGTAAACGGCTACCAATTCATTGTTATTGCGTGCCTGGAAATCTTTCCAGGTGAAATCATTGTCTTTAGTTTCAGGCGCATTGGCTGTCAGCACATAGCGAAGCACATCCTGCTTGCCGGGGAAGTCTACCAGGTATTCGTGCAACCATACGGCCCAATTGCGTGAAGTCGAAATCTTGTCTCCTTCCAGATTCAGGAATTCATTGCTCGGTACGTTATCAGGTAGAATAAAGCTTCCTTCTGCTTTCAGCATGGCAGGGAATACGATGCAGTGGAATACGATATTGTCTTTACCGATAAAGTGAATCAGGCGGGTTTCGGGATCTTTCCACCAGGTTTCCCAAGTGTCAGGCAGCAACTCTTTTGTGTTGCTGATGTAGCCGATAGGGGCATCAAACCATACATACAGCACCTTTCCTTCTGCTCCTTCTACGGGTACAGGAATACCCCAATCAAGGTCACGGCTTACCGCACGGGGTTGCAGGCCCATGTCAAGCCAGCTTTTGCACTGACCGTATACATTGGGACGCCATTCTTTATGATCTTCCAGAATCCATCGGCGCAACCAGCTTTCATGTTGGTCAAGCGGCAAATACCAATGCTTCGTTTCGCGCATTACGGGCTTACTTCCGCTGATGGCGCTTTTCGGATTAATCAGGTCTGTGGGGCTGAGGCTCGTACCGCACTTTTCGCATTGGTCACCGTAGGCACCTTCTGCATGGCAGTGGGGACATTCGCCTGTGATATAGCGGTCGGCAAGGAAAGTCTTGGCTTCCTCGTCGTAATACTGCATGCTGGTTTTTTCGATAAAATCGCCTTTATCGTACAGCTTACGGAAGAATTCCGAAGCGGTGTCGTGATGAGTTTTTGAACTTGTGCGGCTGTATACATCAAATGAGATGCCGAACTCTTTAAAAGACTCTTTGATAAGTGTATGATAACGGTCTACTATATCTTGCGGTGTTACGCCTTCTTTCTTGGCGCGTATTGTGATGGGTACTCCGTGTTCGTCCGAACCTCCGATAAAGATTACATCTTCTTTTTTCAGTCTCAGATAGCGGACGTAGATATCAGCGGGTACATAAACTCCTGCTAGATGTCCGATATGAACCGGGCCGTTAGCGTAGGGCAATGCCGACGTAACGGTAGTGCGTTTGAATTTCTTTTCCATTGTGATATATGTATCTCTTTTGTTATGAGCGCATTTTGGTGTGCAAAGATAACGGTTTTCCACTCAAAGAAAAAGAGAAGACAATGAAATGTCCAATGATGTATTCAAAAAGATTCAGAAATTGTGTATTGGTTATTGATTGCAATACCGTAGAATCGCTTTTTCTATTTCAGTTTTCTTCTTTTCATCTTTCACAAAATCACTTATTAAAAATATATGAGTGGTAGATTGTCCGATTCCGATTAAAGTTCCCACCTGATTATTAATTTCTTTAATCCACTTGTCAAAGCCCATGATTTTATCGCCTTCGGCAACAAAATGTGACGGGTTTCCTCCATTTGCTTTAAAATGAATATTTACTTTACTGCATTCCTCAAAAATTGGGTTTACATCCAGAGGATAACGAGATGCATTAAAATAGTTGGTGTAAGCTTGAACCCGCTTCCTAAAATCCACATCAGATAGCATATAGCTATATTGAGCAACATAAGAAAGAGAGGTATATCCCCCCAAGAGTACATCGGTAAGAACATGGGTACCATATTTTTTCACTATCTCATCCCCGTTACTCTTCTCTAAATCATTCAGGAACTCTTTAGACAAGAAAAAACACAAATAATGTGGCCAAACATGGGGAAGGGTATATCTGCTGGTAGGGTGAAAACATTCCGCTTTGTGAAAATAGTTGCCTTGCAAGTTTTCCTCTATATTTCCTATATCTTCGGTAAATAGCCTAAGAACATCATCCCCTATCTTTGTTTCCACTTGGCTATTTAAATAGATATTATCTATATATTTATTCAAGTCTCGATTTTCACTTATAACCCAACCTCCCCCATTGTAAAGCAAAAATATTTCTACTGTAGAATAAGGGTATAGTTTAATTGGTTCCTGCTTTACATAATCATATCCGTCACCTGCTAACAGACGTTCTACATCAATAACTTTGCCTTTTACATTTATATATCCCTTTATGGTACTCTTTTTACAGTCAAATCCTCTGCCCAATAAGTCTATGTAATCATAGGTTTTATCGTTCGTTACTGTTTCTATAAATACTTTTATATCAACAGGATCTTTCTCTACTACAGTCGGCGGTTCGATTTCTGGTTCCGGTTCCGGTTCCGAAAAATCACATCCACTCCAAAGCAGTAACAGTACCCCAAATAAAGTGTAGTTCAGTCTCATATTTTAATTTTTATATTGACAGTGATAAAAAGCGATAAATTGGGTGCTTCATCGAGTTTCCCCTTCTATGTCATATCCTTCATCGTTAGAAGCTATGCAATTGATGTTATATTCGTTGTTAATCCCTTTCATTCTCAGCCAGTGAGCCTTAGGAGGAGGAGCCGATCTTGTTGTTTCGAATAAACCTAAGTTTAAAACAGCGTCCAACATATACAACGCTACATAGTCGCTTTCTCCTATATCATAAACCTCCGTAGCCTCATTGCCATCATCCTTCTTATAGGCGAGTGAGAGGTAGTATTTCTTCTCGGATTTGTATATTGAATATAGCCCTTTTGCAATGTCCACATCTTGAACGGTTATGCGAAATGAGCGCTTTTCATCCTCTTTGAACCATAAAAAGCCGCCTTCTTTCAATAAAGGGTGATTGCTTTCACGTATGATGGTTCCGATTTCATTGTCTACAACTTCTGCTTTTATAATAATACTGGTGTGGCAAATGTTATCTGTTATTTCAATAGTTGCTTTACCTTTCTGAATCGGTTTTATGACTATGTTGCCATATTCCCCGTCTTCATAGATATATGCTTCAGCTATATCAGAGTTCAAGTTATTTATACTATAATCCATATTACCGCTTAATATTTTTATTCTTCCCCAAAATGCTTTTGCTATTTTTATATCTTGTGTTTCAATGGTGAAATCAAGATAATGTTCATCGGATGAGCAAGAATACAGAACCGGTATTAATATCAGGAAAAAGAAATGCGATAGTTTCATCATGATTAGGGTGTTTATAAAGTTTGTATAGATTGACGTTTACTTCATAATTAATAAAGTATCATGCAAATGTATAAAATTAATTTGTATAAAGTCTAAATTTATGGCTTATTTCTGAATTCAAAATTTTTCTGAATTCTGAGTTTGTCTAAAAAGGGTGATTGAATATAAGTTTGTATATTTTTCTTATAATTATATTTGTCGAAATTTATCATGTATTTGCTCTGCATTTATGAAAGCATTTTTATAATAATAGACTGAACTGTCTGTGTAATTAAGTGGGGTAAAAGTATGTCTTAGTGAAATATACCTATACAATCTTTATTTAATATGCAGTATTGATAGACTTTAGGGAAATTTCTAAAGCTTCATTAATATGTGTCTGATATAAATATAACATTCCTGTTTGGTTATAGATTCGGTTGACTTACTTATAGTTTGTGCTATCTTTTGCAGATTTAATAATTTTGAAAAAAATATTCAATACCTACTGTGTATCTCCCAAACCTCTATATATCTGTCCGATCTTAATAATGCTTCTGAATATGTCTCCATAAAGTATAAAAGCAATACTCTTTAACTTTTAGATTAATTTCATACATTTGCATGCTTGGTCTGATAATTCAGTATTGTTATTCAACCATTTTGTATGGTTATTTGTACGAATCTTTTTTTGCAATGAAACAAAACAACTTTTTAAGTTCCCTCACTAAAGAAGAACTGATAAAACTCATCGAAGCCTATTCCAAAAATTGGTTGGCTATGGATGGCGTGTGGTTTCAATCAATAGAACGGAAATTTGGAATGGATGAAGCCATGCATCACGATAGGGAAGCATGGAAGTCTTTCACGATAACAGAGGCGAGAAGAATAAAACAATTCCTCGGATTGCCGGAACATGCAGGACTGGAGGGCTTGGCAAAAGCCTTGCAGTTACGTTTTTATGCGAACATAAACAATGATGAGATTATTCTGGGGAAAGACAATAAAACTTTGGTGTATCGCACGCTTGAATGTCATGTGCAAACAGCCCGCAAACGAAAACAGATGGAGTATCATCCTTGTAAATCGGTAGGTATAATTGAATATAGCGGTTTTGCTAAAACAATAGATGAACGCATTACTTGCGAATGTCTTAGCTGCTATCCGGATATTACCGATAATAGCTGCTGTTGCGCCTGGCAGTTTACTTTGAATGAGTAATACGGAGAATTTCATTTTAGAGTATAGAAACATGAGGTAGTAAAGAAGTTTCTCAGATATGGAATGCCGGCAATTATGGCATATAGTCTCCGGGGTTTTAATCGGAATTTTATTTCATAATGAGGATTTATGAAGAACAGTTGCCTATCTATAATTGTAATGTGTTTCTCATGCACTAATTTTTCAAATAATTCTATTGAGGTTTTAGTTTCCTTTATAGAGAGAAGTTCTTCAATACAACCGGTGCTCTCACCGCCAAACTTCAAAATGCCTTTATATATAGGTGCTGGCAGTAAATGAATGAAAGGGAAGTGGGAAATTATTTTGCTTTTGCATATCTGCTGATGTCCTCCAAAAGGCATTTGCCACGCGGGAAATGACATAAAGATAATCCCTTCAGGATTAATGTATTTGGGAAGATTTGATAAGAATGTCGCTTTGTCCTTTATATGTTCTATAACATCGTGACAAATGATTAAGTCGAATTTATGTTCAAGTCCTTTCAATTTGAAAATATCCGAGGCAATGAAATTCCCTTTTATTTGTCTTTCTTCAAAAAACAGGATGGCATCTTTTATTCTTCCTGCTGATAAGTCGACTCCTGTCGTGTTGCATCCCAGTTCGGTGAAAGGTAATAAATTACCTCCATCTCCGCACCCTATTTCTAAAATATTCATTCCCTTTTTAATCTTTTTGTATTTTGATATATATGGAATGTAATATTTCCTGCTTGTTATGGAAAGTTCCTCAAAATACAATCTTCTGTTTTTCTGTCGTTCTTGCATGATATTTATATTAAGTTTGTTTTTTAGATTCTATCGGGTTTATGCGACTGTTAATTTAATATGTTGTCTTGTCCAAAAAAGAAACGGGAAAAGTGCAGTTTATCCATGCTCCATGCTATCGCTATGCATCCATTTATGGTAACAATGACAGATATCACCATGAAAAGCATTCCGGTGGAATCAAAGAATAGGAAGGGTAGGAAAAGCTTGCATAAAATTGTAAAAATGGGGGAGAACAGGAATATGACAAGAGTGTTCCTGCCTATAAAATAAGAGTATTCTTTGATATCTTTAGGCAGATAGTTGTGCGCATATAATGATATAATGATGACCAGATAAGTAATTGCAATGCCTGCTAATGTACCTCTGTCCAGATTGTTAGGGAAGTAGCATAGTAACATAATAGGAATAAGGGCTAAAAAAGAGGGTTGAAAGATTTGAGTGAATGGTAATTTACTTTGTTTGATAATGATTCCTGCAAGGAAATAAATGGCATTGGCAAATACTATGAGTCCACCCCAGTATGCGGTAGCAAATAAACCAAGGCCAAGCAATATCAACTGTGATATTGTTTTCATGTGAGTATAACGGAAGGCCAGATAATGTAGGAGACTACAAATAATCAAGGTGTGAAGATACCAGTAGGGACCTAATGGTTTTATAAATATCTTGTGTAATAATATAATTGGAGTAACTTCTGGTATACTTTCCCTGACCGGTAAGATATGTGACATAATTACGTAGCCTGCCTCCATGCACATGTATGGAACAAAAATCCAGAATAGTTTCCTTACAAAACTTCTGATGTCTTTCTGAACATTATCCAGATAACCGGATATGATTAAGAAAGCGGACATATGGAATGTATATACGATTTGCTTTATATAAGGATACTTATCGCCAATGTATACCAGATGGAAAACGATCATTAGGAGGATAAAGATGCTTTTCAGATAGTCCAGTTCTTTAATTCTGTGTTCCATAGTTTGAGTTTTATATACGCTCACATGAGTGGAGTCGCGATAGTGAAAAGGTAATGATAAGTGATTGCTTGATTAGTTTCATGTATTCGTTTGTTTTTGTTGTTAATGCTTTAATACATACAAAAATAGGTAGCTTTTTATAAAAAACAGGATAATAAAACTTCTTTATGATAATGTAACTATATTTTAAAATATATATAAGTCTTGTGTAAACTCGATGTGAGTTATATCCGAATCGTACCCGAACCGTATCTGGGCCGTACCTGCTCCGTACCTTCTTCGGTCAGAGGTACCTCTATATGGAGAAGCTACGGAGTTGGTACGGAGCAAGTACGGCTCAGGTTATGCTGCATAGTCTTTTGATCTGTTCTTATTTCAGAGTATAAAGACGTTAAAAGTCCGTACTCCTTTGCTTTATCTGTAATTTCTTTGGAACTTTGCATTGCATAAATGGTGTAATGTAAAATATGTAATGAACCGGATGGAGACTCAGGAAATGAAACATACTATTAAAGTCATTGCTTTCGATGCAGACGATACTCTTTGGAGCAATGAACCTTTTTTTCAGGAGGTGGAACGAAAGTATACGGAGCTATTAAGTGAATATGGTAACGCAAAGGAGATTTCGGTAGAACTGTTTAAAACAGAAATGGAAAATCTGGAATGTTTGGGCTATGGTGCCAAAGCGTTTACTATTTCAATGGTTGAGACTGCTTTGCGGGTGAGTGAACGGAAGGTGTCAGCAGATAAGATACAACAGATTATTCTTTTAGGTAAATCTCTACTTCAGATGCCGATTGAGTTGCTGTCCGGTGTGGAAGAGACCTTGAAAGCTCTGAAGGAGCAAGGCCGTTATC
>OGJZ01002515.1_pt1 | contig 13213 bp, 15 predicted proteins | sample 1572321 | NCBI WGS metagenome assembly OGJZ01 (sample SAMEA2582086, study PRJEB24529) | metagenome | biome: Human gut stool | place: China | collected 2011 | reverse complement strand
CATATACTTCATCATTATAATTGTAAAATAAATAATTCCATGAAAAAAGTATCATTACTGCTTTTAACAATGTTACTGACAATCGGTTGCAATCAAAAAACAAAAGAACAAGAGGACGTTCAAGAGTCAAAGCCTCAACTCACAATAGCAGAAAAAAGAAATCAAGAAATACAAGACTCGCTGAACCAAATCAGAACAGACTCCTTGTCGTTAATCGCATGGGGAGACGCTAAATTCGGAATGAGCATGAAAGAAGTATTAGCAACAGAATCTTTCAAAAACGGATACAAATATTCCTCCAAGGATTTTAATTCAATTTCTATGGATTTTGATAAACTATGGAAGCTAAAAGAAATCTTCAATTTAAATCTATCAGTAGACAGATTAAAGGCTTATTTCCAAGAAGACGAATTGACTAAAATAGAAATTGAATCAAACGAATTAACAGCTGATAAAATCAAGGAGTTAGTAGTAGATTGTGATATTCTCATTAAAAATTTCACTGATAAATATGGGAGTCCATCTTATCAATGCAGTAGAGTCAATATTTTGAATTTCGAAGCTGGCACAGTATTTACATATGCAAGATTCCGAATAGGGAGCAAAAGTATTACTATTAAACTGGGAGAAAGAAGTTCCGGGTATAAATATTATTACATAATATATATAGAAAATGATAAATTCCCCAAAAAGAGACACATTCAAACAGAAAAAGAGAAAAGTGAAGAACAAAAACGCATGGAAGAAGCCGAAAAAATAAAAAACAACTCATTCTAAATAAAATATTAAAAGACAAACAAGAGCATAATTATGTTTCATTATTATAACTGTAAAACAAATAATTCCATGAAAAAAGTATTTTTTCTTCTATTTATGGCTACTATAGTCACTTTAATTGGTAATGCCCAAAGCAGAACTAATAGTAATCCTGCGGCGCTATCTTACAAGTCTAAAGAAATAAATTCTGCCCTATATTGGCAACAAAGCAGTAAAACGGGACGTTGGGAAAGTCGCAAAAACACAAAACGCGTATATCTTGGTGAAGGAGTAGCTGTCAATAATTTCAACAGCATATTCATAGGCGAGTATAATAATAAGCGTTATCTTTTTTTGGACTTCTATAGATATTCTTGGCGCTATCCTGCATTGAAAACAGAATGGATGTATTCACGGACAATAATGGCAGCATTACTTACCGACGATGATTATAACCATTTATCATCGCTTGCTACTAATCAGACACTCTCAATCATACCACCCTTCTATCATAGAATGTTTAAAGGACACGCAGAATATTCATTTCCATTCTTTTTATCTTTAGGAGAAACACTTCTCTCTTCTACAAAAACACTGTATGAATCCAATAAAAAAGCATACGGAGAAAAATATGCTAACAAAGAATGGAAAAAAGAATATCCACCTATTAATTTTATAGTTTTGAAGCGTATTACAAATTCTAACGATCAGGACGTTGTACGATTCACCTTATATCCTACAGCTTTACCTGAACTCATAGACCACACATATTTCGAGGTTAATTACTCCGTTTATAAGAATCTATTCACAGAGGATAAGAAAATAAACTACAAGTAAAAACAAATAAGACAGGCTAAATCGATAAAATAACGACACTGTCCACTATTTTGTGCAAATGGTGAACAGTGCCAAAAAGTTATTCTTTTCTTTCAGCACAAACATTTTTATATGCTGACTTACTATATTTTATTTCAATTGTTTGTACCTTATTAGTACTGTACTTAACAGCCATCGCCCCATTAGAATAACCTGCTGCTGTCCAATATTCTTTATAATTAACCAACTGCCATCCTCCATTCCTAATAATAGGTAAAGCCATTCCAAATGGTAAATACCATTCCATATTATTTTCTGGATCAGGATTCATTTCTATGCAATAGGCAAATGCTGGATAGTTTTTGTAAGAATCCCTTCCATTAGTATTCTTTTCTAAGTTATAAACAAACTGAGTTATTTCTTTGGCATTACTACTCTGTACAACATCAGCCAGTTCATCAGGATCAAAAGTTGCATTTGCATTACTCCATTGCAAAGTAGTAGGAGCAAATGGAGTTCTTGATTGATAAATATTAAATGTTTGTATAACTTTTCCACTAGAAATTATATCAATTTGCCCTGTTCTATATCCCCGAGAAGTATTAGTATTTTCTTCTAACCAAAATTCGATTTTATCTCCCTTCAATTTTAAATCCCTAATAAAATCAGAATTATAATCATGAATCTTAACTTCTGCGAGTCCTGTCAGATCCTTAGAAAGCTTCACTGAATATTCTTTGCTCTCATAAGAAGTTTTTAAATCTTCTAGTCTATCAATTGTAATTTCATCGACATCATTTTCTCTACTATCACTACTACACGCATTAAATACAAAAGCGAATAATACAGGCAAAATAATTAAAAGGTTTCTCATTCTTTATAAATATTTAGTTATACATTTTGTTTGCATCAATTTATCAAGATAAACAATAAACATTCCTCATTTGTGTAAGGATTGGCAAAGGTACAAATAAAAAAGATATCACGTCATTAATCCGCCCAAAAATCAAGGCTCTTTATAACCTATGATTCAAAAGATGTGGCTATATAGCTAGCATATTGAACATATATGCACAAACTGTTGCCATTTATACGAAAGATTAAATACACTTTTCCTCCAATAGTGACTTAATTACAAAATATATCACTACCTTTGTCGCGGGAAATAATAACATAATTATTAATACAATAAAACAAACAAGTTTATACTCCAAATTGGAAACAACTTATCACCTACTTAGACAAAACAAATTTTAAACATATAACAATGAAAAAAGTACTACTTCTATTGGCTATATTGCCAATATTGACAACAGCGTGTTCAAAAGACGACGAATCTACCGAACAAACATTCTTCGTAAACGTGTACACCAAATGGGAAAACAGTGAAGAAGAAATATCAAAACAGGCTTTTGCGTATATCTTCGCTAATGAAAACAAGAGTATTGATAACAGCAAAAGTGCTGAATCTGTAACAGATGATGGAGTAATCACTTACACGGACGGCAGCAAATCTTCCAAACCTAAATATGCTACAAAATATCAATCGGGAGTATTTAATATAGAAAATATGCCTAACGGAGAATATATATTATGGGTTACACATATGAATGAATATGGTGGCGCATGCTACTCATCATATAAGAAAATATCTGTAAATGAAAGCTATAGAGGTACGAGTGAAAAGAAAGTATTCTTAATAACTTCAGAAGACAGAGGGTTGTACTTCTATCAAAACTGGTAACAAACACTCAGGACATCAGTTATTAATAGTCTATCTCTCAAGTATTAACACTCAAAGTGTAGACTATTAACACTTGAAAGGGAGATTATTAATAGCCAAGAAGTCAGGCATTAACTATTGAAAGGGAGAACCTTAATACATAAAAAAGGCTTCCAACCCGTGGAAGCCCTTTGATTTGTCTTAATAAGATTTAATGAATTAATAATGATGTATCCGATATTTTAGTACCAATGTCCTTCAGGGCATTTGATAATATATCCAGTTCTTCGTTAGTGAAAGCCGCTGGCTTCCCATTTACACATGTCCCATTAATCCGCTGATAAATCCATGATTTATCTTTCCCGAAGTAACGTTTTGCAATATACGATAAAGAAATAATATCCTGTATCTCTATTAACTTTTCTTTCATATTAATATCCGTCCTTTTGACGCGTCGAGATTCACGTTTCTTAGCTAAGAGTTCACGCATGATTTTTCCTCCTTCTTTTTTCTCTTCCGGAGTCAAGATCGCATTTAGTTCCTCAAAATAACCATCCACAGCTTTCCGCCCTTCATCCGTGGTAGATTCAGACATTTTGTCAACTAGTTCCTGTATTTTATCACGTAAATCCATAATATATAATAATTGGGGTTATTCTCTAAAAAGCGATGAAGTAAATGATAATGATTTGAACAGTCCCCCTTTTCAGGGGATCGTCAAATCATTCATCCTGCTGGAGAAGTTTAACCAGTTCTAAAACCAGGCGTTTGAAAACAGCTAAAGAAATAACCAAAAGGTGATTATTCCTAAATTCGCAATTTTATTGCGTTAAACAAAAGGGAGAACTTTAATATCCAAGACATCATTCACTAATCATCTTCCTAATCAATTCCCGATTCTTAGGATCATCCGCATTAACCACCTTTCCATCACCGCGTCCCAGTTTCTTTCGTTCTTCATCACTAAGATACACAGTAGTAATAGCATCGGCAAACAGCATATTCAGATTCACATAGCTGATGCCCCACAGTACATAATCCATTGTCCAGCCATAGCGTTGGCAAGCAAAGTCAATCAATAGCCCATAAATGCTTTTTCCTCCAAAAGTGATACTACTGCCCTCTCCCTTAATCCTACTGATTTGAGCTTTCATTTCACGCTCCACATCAATTCCGAAATACTGGATGAATTCTTCTATTTTATCATTCGAAAGGATAATGGTCAGTATAGTAGCCATATCTTCCACAGAGGTATTATCCTGAAAAAACTTCGCACGATGAAGCACTTTCTCCATATCCATAATACTTTTCTTATCGTTGAATGTCGAATAAGCAATGATTTGACATACCGCGTCCGGTTTCTCCGTACAGATCCGTAATGTCTCAGCCAACGGATTTATCGCTAAAAGCTCCATATTTACATCCATTGAAAAATACAGGTTCTTCAGGATTTGCATTTTTCCCAATGTCGGCGGATAAAGACAGAGCTTGCTCTTACCCATGCTAAAATTGACAGGTCGCTCGATGATGGCATCGGAGATATTCCGTTCTATTTCTTTATTAAAGTCCATATAATCAGATTTATATAAGAAGAGCGCTGTCACCAGCGCTCTTCGTCAACAACTCATGCGACTTATTCTCCAGAAGGAGTGTAAGGTTTCACCTGGTTACCATCCTCCGGTTTCAACACGTCTACCGTGTATTTCCATTTCTTACCTTCGGCCGTATCGAATGATTCTTCCACAGAAACAACAGAACGGTCGATCAGGATACCTTCACAGGTTGCATCTTCCGGAGTCACACGGAAAGCATACTCACCTTCAACGACTCCGTCAGAATCAGGAATCGGTTTCTGACGACCTTTTGCCGCACGGATTTCGAACTCGAAAGCATATGTGTTTTTAGCATACTTCACTGCTTCGTTTTCACCGCCTTCTACCTTAGCTTCTTTCTTCTCGCCTTTGGTAGGAGTCAGTTTTGTAGAGTTCTCTACCGGATCACATAAAAGTTTCGTCCACGTTGTGGGCGCTGCTCCGTTAGCTCCACATTTTCCAAACTCAATTGTGGGTTTTCCCCAAGATAATTGTGCCATAATCTAAATTGTTTAAATTTTTAATTAATAATAATATATATATAAAAGCTAGCTTTTGGTTTTTAATTCGACGGTAAAAGTACTGCCTAAAATGATGACTGACTAATTTTTGCTCCTTTCAAACATGACAACCGGAGAATAGTCACAAAATCAAAATCAGACTCCTCCCATCTCCTTCATACGATCACTCCAACCCCACATCATAGCAGCATAAATTGCACTTGCGTATAAGTGGATTTCTCTCGTATTTGCAATAAACCCCACCCGAAATGCGGCATTTTTTGCGATAATCCATATTTTCTCATTAGTTTCCATCATCTTTCGAACGTATTTATTTTTAATATTATATCCCGACAATTATACCTTGTCCTTCCAACCGTTCCAACACTCGTGTATACATATCACCCACAGCCACCCTGAAATCCGCATAGTTCTTATAGTCAGCTATTATTGAGGGAATACTGTTGGAAATTGCCGATGGAGCATGATAATCCAGTATTTCAGCCAAAACACAACGAATTCCATTTATTGTCCTTTTATCACCTGCCAAAACTGACGGAGAATAAAGAAAAAAGACTATAAACATGAAACGTCTTTTAAATTCCTTTTTAGATATTCTGTCAAGGTCAGCTATTTCACGGCACCACCTATATAGCAATGAAATATATGTCAAGTCTGTAAGTTTAGGTATCGACAAGTGACTTATACTGTCTAAGGAATCGGTCTTTTTTTGAATTGCCAACTCCAGTTCTCTGATAATTGCAAAATCCTTATGCATAGTTTACTATTTTTGTGTTAATACTAAAAATAAATCTCTCCTTTTCTTAAACTTCTCATTTCTCAAAACTTTCGACAAATTTATTAGTATTTACTATGACATAAAGAATTTCGATAAGACAGAAACGTGACATCAGGCGGATAGTCACAAATATTCTCAAAAAACTAGTAAGCACCTGGCTTCTCATCAGACATCTTCTTTTTTAATACATTCTTTTGCCATATACATTCTTTTTTTCTACCTTTGCAATATTATAAACGACAAGATGTTTTTACCAATTCATAAGGAAGAATTAATCACTTCGACTGCATCAATTAATAATTCCCCCTTATCCTTTAGCAATTTCATCCGCTTGAATTAATCTGTTGCACTTGGGCAACTAGCCAGATACACTTGTGCAATTTCTTAGTTACACTTGTCCATTCTGGTGAATGCCCAACTGCAAGCAAATAGTGATAATCTAAAAGGAATTATTATGAGCATACTTTACAAGACAACCCGCTTTGCGGATACTTTCAGTGGTGACAAGGAAACAAATGTACGAGTACAGCTATTATCATGGGATACGCTGGACACCAAAGCCTTTGTAGAATATCTGGCTTTCAAGAACAACATTTCCAAAGGAGATGCATACAAAAATCTCAGCATGGTATTGGAAGGCATAGAGGCTATTCTGAAAAACGGCAATATTCTCAATTTGGATGATTTCGGCAGTTTTTCTCTAAACGGCAGTTTCTGCGAAGACAAAGAACCCGGTGAAAACCACCGTGCAGAATCCATAGAAGTGAAGAACGTTGTGTTCAAGGCTGAAAAGCACCTGAAAAGACGGATAGCCGCGGCGGGATTTGAGAAGTATAACCCTGAAAGACATAACAAACGAAAATACTAGAACGACATGGAATGGAAAAGAAAAGGAATATAACGATGGAGTTTCTTATCTTTTTATGTATCTTCGCAGAAGCTAGAGGTATCTAAAAAAAATTATCTTATGAAACTAAAACATATCCATATTGATGCATATAAAGTTTTTCATGATTTCGATATTGATTTTTGCTATAACGGCAATATCCAAAACCTGATCGTTATCACGGGAGTAAATGGCAATGGAAAAACGACTTTACTTAGAGATGTGATTGCAGGAGACACCATCGGCAAACCGAAAGGAACTGTCACTATCGAACACAAGGGTAAAATAGAAACTTTTTCACTTCCAGACACTTTTGAGAATAAAGACTATGATGATGTGTTTTCCAAAGTGATTTTTTACAAAGCGAATGATAAAAGTTCTGTAAACCAGCTTCAGGATGAAATTATCAGATATGTAGACAAATTTGTATATGTCCAGGGGAAAACCAGTTTCGAAGCTTACAGTAGGATTCAGGCAATGATTGAGGATATCTTCTCAAACTTTAACCTGCAAGTGCGCTTTAAAGGTATTGATGAAAATAAAAAACTGATTTTCACCAATATAAACAATGAAGAATTTGGCATTGAAGGTTTATCCGGCGGAGAACAACAGATTTTATCCAAAGTATTTCCCTTGTTCACCGATAGCATGAAAGAACATGTTATTTTGATTGATGAACCGGAAGATTCGCTGCATCCTTCCTGGCAAGCACGTCTTATACCTATTCTTCGCCGCTGCGCAAAGAATAATGATTGCCAAATTATTCTCGCTACGCATTCACCGCAAATTATATCATCTGTCCGCAAGGAAGAAATACGTATTTTTACACATGGTGATGATGGTTATGTAAAAGCAGGCGTCTGCTCAGAGAGTCCATATGGATGGACTATTGAAAAAGTCCTTATGGAAATACAAGGCGTTGATTATATTCGTGTTCCCGAAGTGGAAGATGAACTAAATGAATTGACCAGAATGGTAGAGGAAAACCAATATGATACTGACAAATTCAAGAAAAAACTTTCAATTATGGAAGCGACTATTGGATTTACAGACAAGGATTTGGCGCTTATCCGAATGGAAATTATCCGTAAAAAGAAAAAAGAATGAAACAGCTTGTAAAAGGAGAAACTCCTGACTTTTTGACTAAATTCATCACGCATAATCAACCTAAAGTTTGGGACGACATAAGTTCTATTCGTCAGCAGCTAAGAAAACACATATTAAATGAACAAAATAATTTCTGTGCTTATACGGAACTTCGGATTAATTCGATAGATGATTGTCATATAGATCATTATCATACCCGCAACATATTTCCCGACGAAACTTTCAGTTATACAAACCTATTAGTTTCCTGCAATTCTGAAAATTATGGAGCCAGACACAAGGACAAACAAGTCAAAAAGAAGGAAGACTACAAAGAGCTGATTAATCCAATAGAAGATTTGCCCACAGATTTTATCACTTTTGGACTGACCGGGAAAGTACAGGCAGTAAATGACTGTATAAAAGGAGAGCAAACAATTTCTTTCTTCAATTTGAACGAGAAGAATCTTGTCCAACGTCGAAAAACGGCTGTGGAAAATTTACTTCAAATGAAGGATTATTTGACAGAAGACGAAATGGTTGCATCTTTGGGAGAATTTGAAACGATGATTCGCCAATTATACAAAGACTGTACGAATGAATGACATAACAAACGAAAATACTAAAATAATATGGAATACGACAGAACTTACTCCATCCGAAAAGGTGAATACTTTGCGGATGCACTGAAACGCGCCGGTAAAGACTTTATCCCGACCAATTGCATCATCAACAAGTTACTGCCCGGACTGGGGGCTACGCATTGTGAACTGACAGCACCGCGGAAATCTATCATTATCGAGCCTAATGTGCCTGTTATCGAGTCGAAAGCGAAGAAACACAAGAATGCGTTGGCTGTATATAAAGGTGTAACTATCCGGAAAGTGGCTGATTTTCTGGAAGAGAATCGTGATAAACATTACAAGCTGTTAACCACTCCCGAAGGTTTCACGAAAATCAAGGAAGCGATGCAAGCTGTAGAGATAGATATGTACACAGAATGCTTTATCTTGTTTGATGAATGTGAAAAGTTAGTGCAAGACGTGCATTACCGTGATTCCATCCGCGAACCGATGAACGATTTCTTCCGTTTTCAAAACAAGGCATTGATTTCCGCCACTCCTATCATACCCGAAAAGGACAATCGTTTCGACGGCTTTATGCGGGTATTGATTCAGCCTGACTATGCATACCGCCAAAAGCTGAAACTTATCACTACGAATAATGTACTGGAAACATTGCAGGAAGTGATTGACGCCAAGCGAGGAACGGTCTGCATCTTCTGCAACAGCATCGACTCGATAGACAGTTTTTACCGGTTGATACCCGAATTGAGTAATGCATGTACCTTTTGCAGCGAGGACGGGCAATACAAACTGTGGAAAGGCAACCGACGCAAGAAATCAATGATGATTACCGAACTGGAACGTTACAACTTCTTCACTTCACGTTTCTATTCGGCAGTAGATATCGTGTGCAAGAATCCCCCGCACGTGATTTTCATCAGCGATTTATACGGTGCCGCACAATCCGTCATCGACCCGGCTACCGAAGCTATCCAAATCATCGGACGTTTCCGCGGCGGAGTAAATAGTGTGACACATATTACTTCTATCCGACCGGAACTGGAATGTATGTCTGCACCGGAAATTGACCACTGGATTCAGGGAGCATCCACCGTCTTCAACGAATGGAAGGCACAACTGGCACGGACATCGAATATAGGAGAACGGACATTATTGCAGGAAGCTATCGGAGAAAATTCCTATCTTCCTTATCTGGACGAGAACGGAAAACCCGACCCGTTTCTGATAGCCAACTTCTATGAGAAGGAACAAGTGAAACGGCTATATACCTCTGCTGATTTATTGTGTAATGCCTATCAGCAAACCAGCTATTTTGAATTCTCACACGAAGAACGCCTTATGCCGGTTTCAGATAATGAGCGCATGGCTATCCAACATCGCCTGGCTAAGAAAAAGCGAGCGGAGCTTATCGTCCGTAAATTGGAAGAAATGGAAAAGATGAGCAGAACTACCGATAAGAAACTACAAAAACGCTATCAACGCATGTTGGGAAATCTCATAACTTCTACTGCTGACAGATATATATACGATTGCTTTTGCCGGTTTGGTGGTGAATTTATCCGTGAATCCGACTATAATGAAAATAAGTTGCGTACAGCATTAAATGTCAGCAGCGAACAATCCATCAAGAAGTCGGGACAGATGAAAACCCGCATCCAACGAACTTTCCCCATAGGGACTGAATTGTCGGTTCAGGAAGTAAAAAGTATGCTCAAGCAAGTATATAAGAAAATGGGACTGAACACCGGACGAGGTATCACGACTAAAGAACTAGAACAATATGCAGAGGTGGAAAATTATAGAAATCATGAAACCAGAACAATCAAAATACTGAAATTCAAATAATTAAAAGAAAAATGCAGTTTTTATTCCGAAAAAGATAAAAACTCCCTATTGATTTTTGCAAACTTATCTTAAAATCAGGCTATTTTTAAAGATAAGGCATTGATAATAAGCTCTGCGACATTTTTGTTTTTCCCCGTATAATACTTAGAATACAAACAAAAATGTCACAGAGAATTTTCCAAGTTATCTAAATGCCTTACTGATGTGACCTGTACAAAACTTATATGTTTACCAGTGTTTTTTACGTCAAGACCATAAAGTTCAGCCTTCCCCCCTTAAGTCCGAAGGGGGCATATTCAAAAAAACATCTTATTTTTCAAATTACCCCCTAAAAAATAGGGGTACTTTCAGAAAAAACATATAATTTTGCACCATCAACCGATAAAAAACAGACCATTTATGTCTAAAATGAGATTTTTTGCATTACAAGAGCTTTCCAACCGGAAACCTTTGGAAGTAACTGCTCCTTCCAACAAACTCTCTGATTATTATGGTAGCCACGTGTTTGACCGCAAGAAGATGCAGGAGTATCTTCCCAAAGAAGCCTATAAGGCTGTGACCGATGCTATCGAAAAAGGTACGCCTATCAACCGCGAAGTGGCAGACTTGATTGCCAACGGCATGAAAAGCTGGGCAAAGTCACTCAACGTTACACACTACACACATTGGTTTCAGCCTTTGACAGACGGAACAGCCGAAAAACATGACGGCTTTATCGAGTTCGGCGAAGATGGTGGAGTTATCGAACGCTTCTCCGGGAAATTACTTATCCAGCAGGAACCGGATGCTTCTTCTTTCCCGAACGGCGGTATCCGCAACACTTTCGAAGCACGCGGCTATACGGCATGGGATGTTTCTTCACCGGCATTTGTAGTAGATACGACTCTTTGTATCCCTACTATCTTTATTTCTTATACAGGCGAAGCACTGGACTACAAAACTCCGCTATTGAAAGCACTCGCCGCCGTGGATAAAGCGGCTACGGAAGTTTGCCAGTTGTTCGATAAGAACGTGACACGCGTATATACAAACCTGGGATGGGAACAGGAATATTTCCTTGTCGACTCTTCCTTATATAATGCACGCCCCGACCTCTGTCTGACAGGACGGACATTGATGGGACACTCTTCCGCCAAAGACCAACAGTTGGAAGACCACTATTTCGGCTCTATCCCTCCACGTGTCACCGCATTTATGAAGGAACTGGAAATAGAATGCCACAAGCTGGGTATTCCTGCCAAGACCCGCCACAACGAGGTAGCCCCCAACCAGTTCGAGCTGGCTCCTATCTTCGAAAACTGTAACCTGGCAAACGACCACAATCAGCTCGTCATGGATCTGATGAAACGTATTGCCCGCAAGCATCACTTCAACGTGCTTCTGCACGAAAAACCTTATAGCGGTGTGAACGGTTCGGGCAAGCACAACAACTGGTCGCTTTGTACCGATACGGGTATCAATCTGTTTGCCCCGGGAAAGAATCCGAAAGGAAACATGCTATTCCTCACTTTCCTGGTCAACGTATTGATGATGGTTTATAAAAATCAGAATCTGCTGCGCGCTTCCATTATGAGTGCCAGCAACAGCCACCGCCTAGGAGCCAATGAAGCTCCGCCCGCCATCCTTTCCTGCTTCCTTGGTTCACAACTTTCGGCAACGCTCGACGAAATTGTACGCCAAGTAGGAAACGAGAAGATGACACCGGAAGAAAAGACTACATTAAAACTGGGTATCGGACGTATCCCCGAAATCCTGCTCGATACAACCGACCGTAACCGTACCTCTCCTTTTGCTTTCACCGGAAACCGGTTTGAGTTCCGTGCCGCAGGCTCTTCTTCCAACTGTGCCGCCGCAATGATAGCCATCAATGCTGCCATGGCAAACCAGTTGAACGAGTTCCGTGCGTCCATAGAAAAACTGATGGAAGAAGGAGTGGGAAAAGACGAAGCTATCTTCCGGTTACTGAAAGAGACAATCATCGCTTCCGAACCTATCCGTTTCGAAGGTGACGGTTATTCGGAAGAATGGAAACAGGAAGCTGCACGCCGTGGACTGACTAACATATGCCATGTCCCGGAAGCACTGATGCACTACGTTGACAACCAATCCAAAGCCGTACTTATCGGCGAACGTATTTTCAACGAAACGGAGTTGAACAGCCGCCTGGAAGTGGAACTGGAGAAATTCACCATGAAAGTCCAGATTGAAGGACGCGTACTGGGCGACCTCGCCATCAACCACATCGTGCCTACTGCCGTTGCCTATCAGAACCGGCTGCTCGAAAATCTCCGCGGATTGAAAGAAATATTCCCTGCCGAAGAATATGAAGTATTGAGTGCCGACCGCAAGGAACTGATCCGTGAGATTTCGCACCGGGTGACTTCCATCAAAGTACTGGTTCGCGAAATGACTGAAGCCCGGAAGGTGGCGAACCACATGGAAAACTACAAGGAAAGGGCATTTGCCTATGAAGAAAAAGTGCGCCCGTATCTCGACCAAATCCGTGACCATATCGACCATCTGGAAATGGAAGTGGACGACGAAATATGGCCGTTGCCTAAATACAGGGAACTGTTGTTTACCAAATAAAATGTCTGCAAGATTGCACGAAAGCTCCCACTTT
>OGJZ01002507.1_pt1 | contig 13250 bp, 4 predicted proteins | sample 1572321 | NCBI WGS metagenome assembly OGJZ01 (sample SAMEA2582086, study PRJEB24529) | metagenome | biome: Human gut stool | place: China | collected 2011 | reverse complement strand
GCTATCGAGTCCGGTAAAGAGAATGGTTTCTGTTTCATTCTCCCAATCGTGTCCTGCAAAGATAATCAGATTCTCTATTTTCTCCGAATCTGATTTTATCATTAATAGATGCTTTTCAGTCAAAAAAGACCAATTTCCATTCATTGGTACAATTTTCCATCTGTCATCTGTGATCTCTCCCGTACAAGTTCCGTCCTTAGCCAACTTGATTCGGGTGGAAAGATTCCACTCACCGTCTTTCAATTTGCCTTCTCCCCACAGAATTTGACCGGCCTCCAGCCGACGTTCATATTTAGGCTCCTGCACCCGAATCATCTCCCACTCTCCTACCAAATCGACTTCGGTGAATTTACGCGAAGGAGTTCCTGTATATCTTTCGGGAGAAACAACCGGCCATCCGTCCGGTGTAAAGAACAACTGGCGGACGTGTAATACCATCAGTTGATTTTGTGGAGAAAGACGTCCCTGATGTGCCATGAAATAGTTTCCCTGTCCGTCGGTGAATACTCCACAATGAGCAGTGCCCGCCCAACCGGAATGATTTTCAAAGCGATAGGGAGCGGTCAGTATCGGGAAGTTGTTCGTGGTGTCCTTTTCGGCTTTGCCGAAATAGTCGGTAAACGGTCCCTGGGCAGCATCGGAACGGCTGACACGTACATTATAAGTAGTCATCAATGGGTCGTATGAAGTGAAGAGATAATACTTTTTCAAGTCGGGGTTATAGATGATTTCCGGTGCTTCCAGATTGTCTTTCCGATAGTTGGCACGGCGGGCTACCAGATGTCCCAAGTCGCCTTCATTGAGAGCTAGTCCTGTTTCCGGATTCAGTTCCACGCAGTAGAGTCCACCAAAGAAAGAACCGTAGTGCATCCACCATTTTCCGGTGATTTCATCGGCTATCACACTGGGGTCGATGGCATTCATGACGGTAGAATCATTGGTTTTGACGATACTGCCTATTTGTGTCCAAGGACCTTCGGGGGAGTTGGATTCAGCAAGTCCGATATACGAAGTCTTGCGTCCGAAAGCGGAGACACAATAGTAGAGACGGCATTTGTCTTTGTAGGGAATGATATAAGGGGCCCAGATATTGGTTGCTCCTTTTCCATCGGCATGTGTCTGCACCCACTGCACAGCTTCTTCCGGAATTTCGGGAAATGCCCATCCCAGAAACTCCCAGTGTACAAGGTCTTTGGAGCGACGCATCTGAATGTACCCCAAGGGCACACCCTTTTCTTCGGCTTCCTTTCGGTTTTCGCCGAAGATGGCGTCGGTAGAATACATATAGTAATAGTCGCCCAGCTTTCGGCAGGACGGGTCGTGCACGTTGTATGTTCCCCATTGGCGGTAATCTTCCATCTTGGCTACTGACAAATAATTATCATCCCAAGGATTCGCGGATGGGGTCGGGCTAAACACGGCAGAAGTACAGCTTGTCAACAAGCTACCAGCTACAAAAAAAAGGGGCATAAACAAGTTTGTCATAACATTAGTGATTAGTTTGTCAATCATGCCACAAAAATACGCTCCGTTTCCCCCATTGAAGGTGGACATACGAACATGATTGGTGGATAATCCGCTAACCTGCTAAAAAGAAGCCCTCTTCCGCTTTTGCGATTTGAGATTATCTTTTAACTTTGCTACTATTAATACGTACAAATATGAAAAGACACCTACTCACACTCCTTATTATATATAGCGTTTTGTTTTTTGCCGGATGGAAGAGCGTGCATGCACAGGAACGATTCGCAGATCGATACAACATCACTTACGTGACAATGAACGAGGGATTGCCTCATAATTTCATCGACGATTTATATAAAGACAGCCGTGGATTCTTGTGGATTTCCACTGCCGGCGGCGGAGTGTCACGCTACGATGGTTATGAGTTTGTGAATTACAATCCAAACACTCCCAATTGCAAATTGAAGAGTAATTTTATTATTAATGTATGCGAAGATTCAGCTCAACGTCTTTGGATGGTGTCTGAAGGAGGAACGGATATCATTGACCTAACTACCTTGAAACCGACCATACCGAGGGATGCCAAAGGGGTCTTGAAAAACATATTGAATCAACCGGCTGTACACGTCATGAAAGATTCGAAAGGTTGTATCTGGCTACATTGTGCCAATAAACTCAATCGTATTGTTTTTAATGAAAAAGGAGATGTAGAAACGGTCTCCACTCTCGACCTCGTTGTCCTGAACGGGCCGAATATTGCTCTTCAAGATATTGACGAAGACGGTAAAATTTGGGCAGGAATCAATGGTGAAATACTTAAAGTGGATTGGGACTCACAGGGAAAACTGACAACTACCCCAATCGCCGAATGTCTAAAATTCGAGCCTGGAACTTATATTTCCGATTTTCTTATGAAGGAAAACGAGGTATGGATTTCCACCGACCGGGGACTGTTCCGATATAATAAAAGCGGGAACATCGTCAAACGGTATGAACACGACCCTAACAACCCACGTTCGCTTTCGCAAAATTACTTGACCGACCTGTCTATAACCAATGACAAACAATTGATTATTGCCACCTTGCGCGGTGTAAACATCTATAATCCAATGACGGACGACTTTGAGTGTATCGCATCCGGTGACTTTCAAAATGGAAGTTCCAATCTGCTAAACAGTAATTTTATCAATTGTATACTGTCTGAGGAAGATCATATCTGGTTCGGAACCGAAACCGGTGGTATTAATATGCTAAGTCCACGACGGTTGTCGATACGGAATTATCTACACAACAAGGAAAATCCGTCGAGTTTGTCTTACAATCCGGTGAATGCCATTTACGAAGACAAGTACGGCACTTTATGGGTAGGAACTGTGGAAGGCGGGCTAAACCGGAAAGAGCATGGAAGTGAAAAGTTTACACATTTCACCCGTGACCATGGTGGACTAAGCCATAATTCCGTCAGCGCGTTAACAGCTGATCCGGACGATCATCTCTGGATAGGAACCTGGGGTGGAGGCATCAACCTTCTCGACCTGAAAGCTCCCCAAGAAGTGCTGAAGGTCATTTCTTCTCAGACAAGTAGCGGATTTCCAATCGACTTTGTCGGTTCGTTGACATACGACCCTATTAATAAAGGTATATGGATTGGTGCCAATCAAGGGCTTTACTTTTACGAACCGGAAACCGGAACAATCAGTGCTCCTCTGGCAGACAAAGTGGCGGAGAATATTCATGGCTGCATCGGTTCTATTATTGATAAAGAAGGGAAGCTTTGGATTGGATGTCTGGAAGGGGTATATATCATCAACCTTCATTCCCGTTCGGCCGCAGGAGAGTTCGAATACAGGCATTTAAACTACAAGCTGAACGATCCCAACTCTCGTCTGATTGAAAAAATCACCTGTTTTTTTGAGACAAAGGACGGCACACTCTGGCTGGGAAGTAGCGGATATGGCATTTACAAACGGACTACCAACGAGCAGGGAAAGGAAATATTTGTATCTTACAGCACTCCTCAAGGATTGCCTAACAGTAGTGTGCGTGGAATATTAGAAGATGGCAACGGGTATCTGTGGATTGGCACAAACAATGGTCTTTCCTGCTATCATCCGGAAGAGAATCGGTTTATCAATTATACTTTGCAGGATGGACTGATTAACACCCAGTTTTACTGGAACGCTTCTTGCCGTTCGACACAAGGTTTACTTTATTTCGGCAGTGTTGGCGGACTGGTAGCTATCGAGAATAATCGTCCGACCATTTCTCTTCCTGCCGCCAAGGTACGTTTCACACGCCTACGGATCGGCAATGAGGAGATATTGCCGGGAAGCGAATATTTGCCGGAAGACATTGCTATCACTACGGAGCTACGTCTGCACGAGAAGGAGAAATCGTTTTCACTGGAGTTTTCAGCGCTCAATTTTAAGCCAAGTAATACGGCAATTTACAGTTACCGGTTGCTCGGATTTGATGATAAATGGATGCAAGTGTCCGGCAACCGCCGTTTTGCCAGTTATACCAATTTGCCTCCGGGCGACTATACACTGCAAGTGAAATATACTCCCGACAGAGAAAATGAAGGAGAGAATGTGACTGAACTGAAAATTACAATTGTTCCATACTTTTACAAAAAAGTTTGGTTCATTCTACTGATTATCATCCTCGCGCTAGTAAGCGTATGGCAATTCTACCAATGGAGAATCCGCACGCTGAAACGACAGAAGGAATATCTGCATCGCACGGTGGAAGAACGCACACACGAGCTGGAACAGCAGAAGCATCTGCTGGAAAATCAGACGGAAGAACTTTCACGCCAGAACCAGATGCTAACCCAGCAGAATGAAAAGATTACGAAACAAAAAGCGCAATTGATCCGAATGTCGCATAAAGTACAGGAGCTTACGCTTGATAAGATCTCGTTTTTTACCAATATCACACATGAATTCCGTACGCCGATTACGTTGATTATCGGGCCTATCGAGCGGGCATTGAAGTTGAGTTATAATCCGCAGGTGATCGAACAACTTCATTTCGTTGAGCGCAATTCGAAGTATCTGTTGTCATTGGTCAATCAGTTGATGGACTTCCGCAAAGTAGAATCCGGTAAGCTGGAGATTGTCAAAACACGGGGAAATTTTCTGAAATTCATTGATTCGCTAATCACTCCTTTCGAGGTGTTTGCGGGAGAAAGGAATATCGTACTGAAAAGGTATTACAGGATAGAAACACCGGAGATTCTGTATGATGAGGAAGCAATGCGTAAAGTGGTGACTAATCTATTGAGTAATGCTATTAAATTTACGCCGAATGGAGGTACTGTTTCCCTGTATATATCTTCCCTATCATCTGGTGAGGGTGGAAAAGAATCTTTGTATATATGTGTCTGCGATACCGGGCCGGGCATTCCGGAAGAGGATCTGAACCGGATATTCAATCGTTTTTACCAGTCGCAGAATCAGGTAAAATATCCGGTGTACGGACAGGCGGGAACCGGTATAGGGCTTTACCTCTGCAAACGAATCGTGCAGATGCACGGTGGGGAAATCAAGGTGCGCAACAACCACCTTTCAGGCTGTTCGTTCCGTCTTCTCCTCCCCTTACAACGGGAAGAAGAAAAGGATGACAAGCTGATAATCATTAATTCTAACGATTCTTCGATTAATGCTACGCCAACTTCCCAAACTCCTAAAGAGAAAGAGGCTTTGACGATTCTAGTGGTGGAAGACAATGTGGATATGCGGGGATATATCCGTTCCATCCTCCGTGAACAATATAATGTACTGGAAGCGGCGGATGGAGAAGAGGCGTTGCATATTCTAAACAGCAATCCGGTGGATTTTATTATCAGCGACTTAATGATGCCGGTGATGGACGGTGTCGAACTTTCCCGTCGGGTGAAAGATACTTTCGCCATTTCACACATTCCTTTCCTGATGCTAACTGCCAAGACTTCACAAGAGGCCCGTTTGGAAAGTTATCGTATGGGAGTAGATGAATATTTATTGAAACCTTTTGATGAAACATTGCTATTGACACGTATTCAGAACATCTTGGAAAACCGAAAACGCTATCAGCGCAAATTCACGCTCGACATGGATGTGGATGTGCTGAATATGGAGGAAGAATCGGGTGATAAGAAGTTTATGAATCAGATAATGGAAGTAATCAAAGAGAATTATAAAAATTCTTATTTTGAGGTCAGTGATTTCAGTGAAGCTGTAGGAGTGAGCAAAAGTTTGCTGAATAAGAAACTGCAAAGCCTCATCGGACAATCAGCCGGACAGTTTATCCGAAATTACCGATTGAATATAGCACGCGAACTGATTCTGAAGAATCGGGAAACGAAAAATATGAATATTGCGGAAATAGCTTATGAAGTAGGATTCAACGATCCTAAATACTTCACCAGGTGCTTCACCAAATATTTTAATACGACACCGAGTTCACTGCTTAATAAGGAAGAATAGTTTTACCTAAAAACAATAATCTCACATAATAAGTTGTATTTTTTACACCTAAAATCTTTTATCCACCTCTAAAACACGTTTGTCCACCCTCATTTACCATCAATGCCATACTTTTGTCATGCAATCGGTGCTCAATCCTTTGGGAGAGCACCATGCATTTAAAGTTTAATCTAATATTAATATTATGAAGAATGACAAGAAAATGGCTGTCGTATCGTGCATAGCTTCGGCTAAATCCAACCTTCCCCCTATTGCACAACAATTTAATCTATCAAATTAACAACCTTAATACTTTTAAAAATGAGGAAACATTTATTTTTTTCCCTAATGCTTAGTATGTGTACCTTTGGCGGCATGGCGGTGTATCCTACACCTGCAATGGCTACCGTGGCACAATCTCCGACTATCAAGGTTCGTGGTCAAGTTATCGACGAACAAGGTGAACCCATGCCAGGGGCTACCATCAAGATTAAAGGTGGACAAGGCGGAACCGTTACCGACTTAGACGGTAACTTCCAACTGGAGGTTCCTGGAAACGCTACCCTTTTGATTAGCTATGTGGGCTTCAAAGAACGTGAAGTGGCTGTTCGCAACCGCGCCATTATTGAAAGCATCCAGTTGCAAGCCGATAATAAGATGCTTGAGCAAGTGGTTGTCGTAGGCTACGGTACACAAAAGAAATCCGACTTAACCGGTTCTGTTGCCGTGGTAGATGCGGAAGCCTTGAAACAGACATCAAACTCCAACATCTCCACCATGCTCGAAGGTAAGGTTTCCGGTGTACAAATCACCTCTGACGGACAACCCGGAGCCGATCCTACCGTTCGCATCCGTGGCGTCGGGTCTTTCGGAGACACCTCTCCTCTTTACGTTATCGACGGCGTTCCCATGGGAACTTCCATCCGCGATTTCTCTTCAAACGATATTGAAACCATCCAAGTGCTGAAGGATGCTTCGGCTGCTGCCATCTATGGTTCGCGCGCCGCCAATGGTGTGATTATCATCACCACCAAACGCGGACAAAAAGACCAACCACTGAAAGTGGATTACAATGGTTACTTCGGTGTGGATAATATTCCTAAAGGTGTCTATGATGTAATGAATGCTGACCAGTACAGCCAGTACCTCGGTCAGGCAGCCGCAAACTCCAACACTCCGTTGCCAACGGGATATAAACTTGACAGCGAAACCGGAAAATACCATTTCCAAGATGACACCAACACCAACTGGTTTGATGAAGTATTCAAAGCGGGTATCCGTCAAAACCACAATGTAAACCTCTCCGGAGGTGGCGCCCATAACACCTATAATATATCATTAGACTATTTCAACCAAAAAGGAACTCTCGAAGGTGCCGGCCCTAACTATGAACGTTACACGGCGCGTGTCAACAACACCATGGAGACCAAATTCATAAAGTTCCAGACCAGTCTTGTTTACTCTCACTCCGACCAAGACAATATGGGGCTTTCGAATGCTTCCGAATACGTTCAAGGTCTGTATGGTGACGTAACCAATGTGCTGCGCGGTACCTTAATGATGCAGCCCACCATCAAGGCATACGATTCTTCTACATGGGTACTTGATAACTTAGTAGGAATCGCCAACAACTTTAATTATGACGCTTACGGCTATGGCGTATACTACGATACCGTGCATGGTGACATCTCCGCTTCCAACCCGTTGCTGGTAAATAACCTACTGCAACGTAACACCCGCGTAGATCGTTTCGTGGGAACCGGATCTGCCGACGTGGATATCCTCAAGATGATTGGCGTTGATAACAAAAATCATAAGCTCAACTATAAAGTGAACCTCTCTTACAGCAAAACCCATTGCAAGGACTTCACTTGGATTCCGGCATGGGTGCAGAGTAACCGTGTGTACTTGTCCAAGAGCAACGAACGGCTCACCAAGGGGTCGCGCGACTATTCGGATGCTTTGATAGAGAATGTGATTACTTACGATGGCACGATAGGCAAGCACCACATCAACGTATTGGCAGGCCAGAGTTACGAAGAAGAAGACACCGACCTGCTGACCGGATGGGGAATCAACTTCACCGAACCGTATTTTCTACAGCTCCAGAATGCTTCCGACACGTATTCTGAAAGCTACGAATACAAACATTCCATCCTTTCTTACATCGGTCGTATCAATTACAATTACGATGACAGATACTTATTCTCGGCAACAGTGCGCCGGGATGGCAGCTCGCGCCTGACCAGAAATATCCGTTGGGGAACTTTCCCTTCCGTCTCTGTGGGTTGGCGCTTCGACAAGGAAAAATTCTTCCCCTTCGACCAGAATGTCGTAAACCTGTTCAAGGTTCGTGCCAGCTATGGTGAACTCGGTAACGAGAATATCGGTGAGTATATGTATCAGGCTGTCATGTCGCGCAACAATATGACTTACAATTTCAACGGTAACGTAGTGACCGGTTCTGCCGTTTCCACTTTCGTGGACAATAACCTGGCATGGGAGAAAAAGAAAACCTACAACGTGGGTATCGACCTCGCCTTGTTCAACAATCGCTTAGAGTTCACAGCCGAATGGTACAAGAACACCAGCGAAGACCTGCTGTACGCTGTCCCTGTGCCCGAACAAGCCGGTGTATCCAATACCACCGTTACGATGAATGCCGCCTCGATGAACAACTCCGGTTTTGAGTTCTCCGCTACCTACCGTAACCGCGATCATGACTTCAAGTATGAACTTTCGGCCAACCTAAGCACGTTGCGCAACCGTGTGACTTCGTTAGGCTTTGGTACCGACTCTTATATCTCCGGAGCATATATTACCAATGTAGGCCAAGAAATAGGTCAGTTCTACGGCTGGGCTTATGAGGGTATTGCCCGCACGCAGGAAGACTTGGATAACCACGCCACTCAAGAGGGTGCCCAGATTGGCGACTGCCTCTATAAAGACATAAGCGGACCGGACGGTAAACCCGACGGTAAAGTAGACGCCAACGACCAAGTGGTGCTGGGCAGCGGTATGCCTAAGATTCATTTCGGTCTCAATGCTCGTTTTGAATACAAGCGCTTCGACCTAAGCATTGCTACCTTCGGTGCGCTGAACTATCATGTCAGCGACGACATCTACAACTCGCTTAACTCTTGCTACGGCTGGGGAAACAAAGAGGTGGGTATGCTTGATGCCAACCGCTTTAGCGAAGACGGTAGCACTTATCTTTCCAACGTGCCACGCACTTATGTCACCAACAGCGCCAGCTTGGGTTGGAACGACCTCTTCAGTTCACGCAAGATTCAGAATGCAGCCTACTGGAAGATTGCCAATGTAGAATTGGGCTACAATTTCCCTAACGAGTGGTTCGGAAAATATGTATCAGATGTACGTTTCTACGTGTCAGCACAGAATCTCCACACATTCACCGGATATCACGGTTATAATGTAGACTATGCGGGAGGAACTTTTACTCCGGGATACAACTTCTGTTCTTATCCTACTGCACGCACTTTCATGTGTGGCGTTCATTTTACATTTTAATCGTTACTATCTAGTACCTAAATACTAAAAACATATTTTATGAAACTATATAAATATTCACTTATTCTCATTTTGGGATTTAGCACGCTGGTTTCTTGCAGTGACAAAATGGATCTGTTGAATCCCAACCAACAAACCTCAAGTACTTTCGGCTTTAATGCCGATGATTTGGAGGAAAGCGTGATTGCCGCCTACAACCATATCCGCATGGAGGGTTCCTATGCTCGTGTAGGCTACACCATCGACGTGTGTCGTGGCGATGAAGCCTGGAACTCTTCACAAGTGTGGTATCTGCCTTTTGATGACCTCAATGCAGAAGTTACCTCAGACATTACGTGGTGGCCCTGGCGGGAATGGTACTACACCATCAACGTGTGCAACTTCGCCATTTCCCGTTGCGGTGAGGACAACAGCCAACTTTCTAATAAAATGAAACGCATCAAAGGACAAGTGCTTTTCTTGCGCGGCCTGTCGTACTACAACTTGGTTGGTTATTATCAGAATCCGCCCCTCATCACAGATTATGCCACCTATTCTTCGTTAGACGGACTGTATACCACCAACAGCACTTACGATAACGTGCTCGATCAGGTGGAAAAAGATTTCCACGAGGCGATGGAATTGCTTCCTTCCCGTGATGAAGGCGGCGAATGGGCTGGTGGACGTGCCACCTGCGGCGCTGCGGCAGGCTATTATGCTCGCGCCCTCATGATGCGTCAAAAATACAGCGATGCACTCACGGTGCTGAAAGACATCATTGGCAAAAAATACGGCACCTATCGGCTAATGTCCAACTATGGCGATAACTTCCGCGAAGGTTCGGCATACGAGAACAATGCGGAAAGCCTCTTCGAAGTGCAGTATCTTGACTATGGAGCGCAAGGCACCGACGACGAGTGGACTCCGGTAAATACAAGTCCCAATGCCACACAAGGATCGGCTATTGAGAGCAACTTTGGTCCCGGTAACTATGGCGGTTGGGCCGACATCTCGGCTTCGCCCTGGCTCTATCAACTCTTCAAAAGTGAACGTACTATCAATGGCAAACTCGACCCCAGACTCTATTGGACCATCGGAACCTACGAAAACGACTGGGCGGATTTCGAGTATGGTAATGTAGCTTATACGCACAAACTTACAGCCACCGACAATATTGTAACCAACAACACTTACGGTGGTCTGCCGATTGCCAAATTCACGAATCTCCGTACCGGTCTGTACAGCACCGTCACTACAGGCTTGCATGATGGAATCAACCTACGCCTGATGCGCTACTCCGATGTGTTGCTGCGTGCCGCTGAATGCGAAAATGAGGTCAATGGCCCCACGCAGCAGGCTATCGACTGGATCAACGAGGTACGTAACCGTGCCAAGCTGGCAGACTTGGAACTCGAAGATTTCAATACTGCCGACAAGCTCTTCGAACAGATAGCCAATGTGGAACGTCCTAAGGAATTCGGCTGCGAATTCGGTCGAGGCTTCGACCTCATCCGTTGGGGCTTCTTTTATGACAACAGTCGCTTGCAGCAACTCAAGGAACACGGCACGGTACGTCGTTCTACAGAAGGAGTAAAGAATCCTGTGAACTACAGCGATGTAGCAAACGATCCTGAACTGAAGAGCACTTTCGATACCTACATATCGGGACACGAATTCCTGCCCATTGTGCAGCAGTTGATGAACAACAACCCGAATCTGAAAGGCAACTCCGCCAACTATAGTACAGATAATTCCACTTACTTCCGGGAAAGCGGATGTAAAGTGCGTCCGGTTGTAAATTTAAGCAAGTAAATAAACTTAGAGACCTATTAAAATTTAAGACAATGAGATTACTAAAAAAGATAGCATACGCTTGCTGTTCCGTAACCTTTGGATTACTGACACTGACAGGCTGCACGGATGGCAAACTTTATGACGTAAACGCCCCCGACTGGATTTCCGATAAGATACAGGAAATTGAAGATTCGAAGAAACAACCGGAAGATGAAGTGCTTGAGGGCATGCAGGAAGATGTATACACCATCGGGAATACGGATTTCACCTCCGGTTGGTGGTCTACTTTCTCCAAGTATTATGTGGTACCTGATGGCGAGAAGTGGAATGCGGTGTTCAATCTCCATATCAACCCGACCGATAACACGTATTTCAAGAACTATGCCCTTGTAGTCACCAACGATGTGGATCGTGGAGGTACAGGATACACTGAATACGGAGCTATCCGTTTTGATGCCACAAGCGATTCTATAGCTTACAACTCGCAATGGGGCAAGCTCTATTTTAAGTACACCACAAGCACATTGCTCCTATCTCCTGATGCCAGCAATGCAGCCCCTAACGTACAGAGCTTGGGCGGCAAGGTGACACTCACCGTTGACCGTACCAATGAAAATGCTTTTACCATAAAGATGACCAACGGTGTAGCCACCAAGATTTACAAGCAACCATACAAGGAAGGAAATCTGAATGCAGATGCGAACAACACCAATATCCGCTGCTTCTTAGTTCCCGAAGGTTCTTACATCGATTTCTTGCAGACCAACATCGTCCCTATAGGTGGCCTTACATCTGCTCTAGACAAGAATCCGGTATCGATGGTACTGCAGGACGTACCTGATCAAGTCAACGTAGGTACTCCGCTCGAAGAGGCCATGATCGATGTATCGGCCATCGTTACCTTTGAAGAGGGAGTGACCAAAACTGTACCGGCTGCCGAACTCTCTATCTCTGCCATCCCTGATATGGAGCAACCTGGTGTGAAAACTCTTGTGGTCATCTACAACAAGACCTTAAAGGGTGAGAATTGTGATAAACCGATTATGGCTAATACTACCTTTGAAGTAGTGGAACAGATTGCATCCATCGAGGTGACTACCCCACCCTCGCACACACAATACTATTATTACACCTCGGCAGCTACCGAGAGTTTGGCGAACCGGACGATGGCCTTCGACCCGACAGGTATGGTGGTTACAGCAACTTACACCGACGGGAGTTCAAGAATCGTTGACAACGAGAAACTCAGCTTCTCTACTATTCTTGCGAAAGCAGGCTCTCAGACCGTCACCATTACTACCACTACCGGAGAAGAAGTCACCGCAACGATAGAGGTTACCGTCTCCGAATCTACAGCTTCTGTAGTGAAGAACAGTACCAACATGGTAGGAACCGAAGATAACTCAACAGTCTTCTGGGGAGCCATCTCTGACGATTTCAATGTACCTATAGGCGAGACAAAGTACATAACTTTCACCAATTACAGTAGCCTGGCTAACAACTGGAACAACTTCGCTGTGATTCTCCGCAAAACCGATATTACCGCAGAATACGCAGTGGTTCGCGCTGACAACTATGGCTGGGGTAATGGATATGCAGCCTGCGTTCACAACGGAACACAAGGCGAATGGGGCACTTGGCTTGCCGGTATGAATGGAGCCAAAGTCACAGTCTATGTAACGAACTGTGGCAATAGCGTCGCCGATATTCAAGTAGTAATGGAGAGTACTACAGGTACAACCTCTACCCAATACTATTTAGGCATCAACACTGTGGAGTCCAGCGACCTGAACTTTGCATTGACCGTTGACAATTGTCATCTTGTCTTCAATGAATAAGAATAACTATTAACTTTTCTATCATCCATACCGTCCCTCTTTATCAGAGGACGGTATGGACCTTAAAAACTTACTGACCCAATGAAAAAACTAACATTTTTCTTAATATCCCTGCTGACGGTTTTTACGGCTTGCTCTGATGGGCTTGACAACGTCGAATACAATAGAAACAGCGATATAGTCGTAGCCACTCCCG
>OGJZ01002505.1_pt1 | contig 13252 bp, 10 predicted proteins | sample 1572321 | NCBI WGS metagenome assembly OGJZ01 (sample SAMEA2582086, study PRJEB24529) | metagenome | biome: Human gut stool | place: China | collected 2011 | reverse complement strand
GCGTTTGACTACGAATCAAAAGGCCAGGGGTTCGAATCCCTTCTGGGTCACCAAACTAAAACTCACACGAATGTGTGAGTTTTTTTATTTATCTAAATAAGGTTATATGGATTCTGTTAAGGCCGATACTGATCATAGGAACTATTATAATGGTCTCTTTTAAATTAGTACAGGCCTGTACTAATTCATAGGGACTTATATATAGATGGGTCGCTTCTCAGATACTACAGGCCTGTACTAATGTTTAGATGCCCGTATATATTGTCTACTATTTGGACATAAAAAGAGGAGCTGCTTTACATTAACAGCTCCTTTTGCCTTATACTCTATAAGACGCTTAAGTCTCTAGTGGCTACTCAGTGTATTAGTTGGATACTTCTTTTAATTGTCCTGCAGCAATAGCCATATTCTTAGAGTAGATAGCTTGCATATAGCCATAGGTATCTGGTTTTAATTCTTTTAGTTTAGAAATTTTTTTGATGTTTCGACGTAAGATTTGGCCAGTACGTGCATCAATGAGATTAATTTCATCCTGTGTCCAATAAATCGTATCTTCGTCTTGATTAAAATAGTAATGATTAATATATTCTGTCATGTAATACATAGCGCCTTGATGGCTATATGTTTTGGCGATAATTTCATAGTTATTACCTTCGCCTGCACGGACGATTACGTGGTTATCTGCGTAATACTGTTGTCCATTCATTCGATACATGTAAGAATAGCCTCTAGCGTTTTCTAGGTCACCAATATTGACTGCTTGAGCACTACTCATTAAGGTAACGAAGGTAAGGGTTAGGATTGCTAACTTTTTCATGATGTGATTATACTCCTTATTTAGCGTGGGGTTGATCAGATTCAGCCACGACATTTACCATCACTTGTTGGTCAGATGGTAATTGACTCATAATAAGAGGCATTGGTTGTTCTATAGCTTGTGCAATACCTTTGATTTGACGAATGGCAACCGGTACAGGTGTAGATGAGCTATTTTGAAAGTTAGATTCGAGTGTATTGATTTCCTCAACTGTTAAACCTGCTTTTGCTGCAAATGCTTCTTGTGAAAGTTGATGTTCCTCACGGAATGTTTTGATTATATCACCAATATACATAGTGACCTCCATATAGTTAATTACTCTACTATTATACATGAAAGCTTAATGAGATAATAGGTGCATTGAAATATAGTCTTTTTTTATTAGTGTATTCTAAATATTTATTTATAAAATCGTAAAAAAGGTTTGACGAATATCATATATAGTGATACTATAAACACATAGAAAACATCATATTTGGGAATAGGTGCTGAAAAGCATAATAGAGAAGCTGGTTAAATGCCAGCACGGTCCCGCCACTGTATGGTCGAGCGAGTCTAAATTAAGTCACTGGGAAACTGGGAAGGCTAGATGAGCGATGACGCCGAGTCAGGAGAACTGCCTATTCAACATTCACCATTTGACCTACGAGTGATAGGGAGGAGAAGTTAGAGACTCCCTTTTTACGTACCCGTAAAAAGGATTTTTTTGTGTAAAAGCATTCTAATTTTACACAAAACTAGGAATCTCTTGATTGAAAGTGTAGTCGTGGTGAATATACCGTTTGGTATTATCAGCATGGCTTTTGTTATGTCTGTTAATATATTTATTGGTAAATGTAGGGCATGCATTTATTCATCATCATCCTAAAAAGAGAGATGGTCCTAGCACCTAGGTTAGGTGTTTGGACCATCTCTTTTTTTACTTTCACGGGATTTTTCGCCGGCGGGATACTGCTGTCTCTGAGAATTTTAAATACCTAAAAGGGGTTAAGATTATATGGGGATGATGAAGTCTCATAAAAATTACAAAAAATGATTGACGTCATATATAATAAGTGGTATTATAGTTTCAGTCGGTACGCGGGAGTGGCGGAATTGGCAGACGCACCAGACTTAGGATCTGGCGCCTTACGGCGTGGGGGTTCAAGTCCCTTCTCCCGCACCAACTATATTGCACCTATAGGGTGCTTTTTTTATACCTATTTGCATCTGTTCTATGGAACAGATGTTTTTTTTGTATATTAGTAAATATGTTATAATAAATTATTAGTAACTTTGTTACAGCTAATTAATTATATATGGAGCAGTATATGGATACTTCAATTGATACGCTGCTTTCACAGAACCCATCTATGGCAGATGGGCTAAAGGCGTTTAGCCAAAAGGGAAAGTCAGTTATATATGGTTTAAGTGGATCACAAAAGTCATTCCTTTTAAGCCGTGCTGTTCCAGAGGAACAAGTACAATCAATTATTATCGTAGTACACGATAAAGAACATAAAGAATTATGGGAACGAGATTTGGCATTTTTCTGGCCTAATGTACAGGTGTTGCCATTTCCCATTACAGAACGAGTAGAATTTACTACTGTAGCTCGTAGTTTAGAAGGACAAGGGGCACAAATGCGTGCACTCAGCATGCTGGCCTGGAATCAGCCTGTTGTGGTTCTGGCTACAGTAGAAGAGGTTACTCAATATGTGGTGAGTCCTCAATATGTGGTTTCTCAAAGTGTGCATCTAGAGGTTTCACAATCGATAGAGCGTGATGAGCTATTAGAAAAATTAGTTACAATTGGATATGAACGCGTAGACCAGGTGGAACAACGTGGTCATTTTTCTGTGCGCGGAGATATTTTTGATATATTCCCTGTGAATAGTGATGATCCGATTCGGATAGAATTTTTTGGCGATGAAATTGATACGATGCGTCATTTCTCTGTAGATACACAACGGTCTATTGAAAATGTTGACGCCTATACAGTCACACCATTCTATTTGACTAGTGATGATGCTGATAGCACATTGTTATCCTATGCTAAAGAAGGTCTCATTATCTATGATGAGCCAGGGCGTATTCAAGAGGCGTTAAAGAAGTATTTAAAAGAAGATGCAACCCATCGTAAGCAACACTGCGATTGGTCTGAATTACAGCGTACTGTAGAGGCTAAGATACAAGTGGCCTTTACATTTATGCAACAACGCTCTATTGGCTTGCCTGGATTTAATCCTATTGGTATTCAAGGTAAGACCATGACGAGCTTTGAGCGCCAAATTCCGCTTTTGATGGATGAAATCAAACAGTGGCAAAAGTTAGGTAACCAGGTCGTGTTAATTATTAACAATCAGCAACGTCGAGAGGGTATTGAAAAGGCTTTATATGGTGATGGTATTTCGTATCGTTACTGTGAAAGCTGGGATTTTGAGCCTACTACTGTTCATATTATGCAAGGTTTGTTGACCGACGGTTTTGAATTACCTCATAGCCGCTTAGTCGTTGTTGTAGAAGGCAATATTTACGGTCAACAAAAACGAAAGCTGCGCAATAAGCCTAAAAAAGGCCAAGAAATTAACTACTTTACAGACTTATCCATCGGTGATTATGTAGTTCATAATATGCATGGTATCGGTAAGTATATTGGCTTAAAAACGATTGAAACAGAAGGCATTCATCGTGATTATATTGAAATTGCTTATGCTGGTACCGATCGACTATTCTTGCCGGCTAGTAATTTAGACCAATTGCAAAAATACATCGGGAATGAAGGTGATGTACCACGGATTCATAAGATGGGTGGTAGTGATTGGCGTAAGGCCGTTACTAAGGCTCAAAAATCTATCGATGACTTAGCTGATAAGTTGGTTGAGCTCTATGCGAAACGTGAGATAACAGAAGGCTTTGCCTTTTTACCAGATCAACCTTGGCAGGTTGAATTTGAAGATGCATTTCCCTATGAGGAAACGGAAGACCAATTACAAGCTACGCGAGAAATTAAGGAGTCAATGGAACGACCTACTCCAATGGATCGATTATTAGCTGGTGATGTTGGCTTTGGTAAAACCGAAGTCGCTATGCGTGCTATTTTTAAGGCTGTTATAAGCGGTAAGCAAGTAGCTGTATTGGTTCCGACCACTGTGTTAGCACAACAACATTACCAAACCTTTTTAAATCGATTTAATCCATTTGGTGTTAAGGTGGATGTACTCAACCGATTTCGTTCTACAGCGGAGAAGAGGGAAATCTTAAAGGGCGTAGAAAATGGTTCTATTGATGTACTAATCGGAACTCATTCACTTTTAAATAAAAAGGTGAAATTTAAAGATTTAGGATTTCTCGTTGTGGATGAGGAGCAACGGTTTGGCGTGGCACAAAAAGAAAAGTGGAAGGAATGGGCCAATAATATTGACGTGCTAACATTGAGTGCCACACCTATTCCACGAACACTTCACATGTCTCTCGTTGGGGTACGTGAAATGTCTGTTATTAATACACCACCAGAAGATAGATTGCCTGTTCAAACCTATGTGGTGGAATACGACATGAACCTCATTGCGGATGCAATTAAGCGTGAATTGGCACGAGGGGGCCAAGTGTATTTCGTATATAACCGAGTAGCCTCCATTAAACATATGGGGGAATTGTTAGAGGCTGCTCTGCCTGAATTGCGATATGCTATTGCTCATGGGCAAATGACGGGGCGTCAAATCGAAGAAATTATGACTGATTTCTATGAAGGTCAGTATGATGTACTACTCAGTACGAGTATCATTGAAACGGGCCTTGATATACCAAATGCTAATACGATTATTATTTATGATGCAGATCGTTTAGGCTTATCTCAGTTATATCAAATGCGTGGTCGCGTAGGGCGTTCTAGACGTCGTGCCTATGCATATTTCATGTATCGGCCTGATAAGATACTTTCAGAAGCGGCAGAAAAACGATTAAAAGCCATTGAAGAGTTTACCGAGTTAGGGGCAGGCTTTAAATTGGCTATGCGTGACTTAGAAATTCGTGGAGCAGGCAACTTATTAGGATCACAACAACATGGCAATATCGCTTCCGTAGGTTTTGGTATGTATGTAACCATGTTAGAGGAGGCCATTGCAAAAGCGCAGAATAGAGAGGTCGTAAAAGAGGTTATACCAGACCCTGCTATAGATCTTGAAATTGATGCTTTTATTGATGATGCGTACATCAAGGATAGTGCTCGTAAGATTTCTGTATATCAACGGATGTTACACATCAAGAATAAGGAACAGCTTGATGATATGACCGATGAGTTAATCGACCGTTTTGGTACGCCAACAGACCCAGTAGATCGTTTATTGCGGGTAGCTCAAATTAAGGAACAAGCGCGCCTTCTCGGCATTAAGAGTATAGCCCGTCGCGATAATAAGCTTATTATCCATTGGTATGACGATTCTAAAATGGCGGATTGGGATATGGGGGCTGTTCGTGAAGATTTATGGAAAAAGATTAAATTCATGGACACAAAACCAGCGTCATTATACATCAGTTTGAATGGATTAAAGGGTTCTATTTTAACCATTACAGAAGCGGTGATGAAAGAATTGTCGAAAAAGTCTAAGGGGGGCCTATGAATCGATTTTTAAAGGGTGCCATGATTTTAACGATAGCCGGTATTATCGTTAAGATTATTGGTGCTTTCAGTAAAGTACTCATCGCTCGTATTCTCGGTGGCGAGGGCATAGGTCTCTATATGATGGCCTATCCAATCTATCAAATTATCGTTAGCATCTCCGCTGCAGGAATTCCCGTTGCCATTTCTATTATGATTGCCGAAAAACTAGCCAATCGCGATATACGCGGCGTGCAACAAGTATTTAATGTATCCTTGCGTGTGCTTACACTCGTGGGCATCGTATTTAGCGTGGGCCTTTATGCTAGCGCGGAATGGCTTATTAAGTGGCATATTATTACGGACCCACGGGCTCTAATTCCCATCCAATTATTGTCACCAGCCATTATCGTCGTAACGATTTTAAGCTGCTTTAGAGGCTATTTTCAAGGCTTTCAATACATGGTGCCAACCGGAACAAGCCAGGTGTTTGAGCAAATATTCCGAGTAGGCTCCATGGTGGGGCTAGCTTATTATTTCATTGATTCTGGATTGCACCTCGCTGCAGGTGGGGCTACATTTGCCACATTCCCAGGTGTTCTAGCTGGCTTAATCGTACTCATTTATTTCTATCGCTCTCAACGTAATTTGCGTCAGCAGATGTTGACTGAACAAAACGAAACAGCTCCTATAGAGACGAATGGTACTGTCATTAAACGGTTATTTGCATTAGCCATACCAGTATCCATGGCAAATATTATGTTGCCGATGGTATCCTTAATAGATACATTCATCGTTCCTAAACGTTTGATGGATATCGGTTATTACTTACATGAGGCGACTACACAATTTGGATATTTAACGGGGATGGCTACTTCACTCATTGGATTACCTATTATTTTGACGACTGCACTGGCATCTAGTCTTGTACCAGCCGTATCCGAAGCCTATGCGATGGGAAATAATAGACGTATTATCGAGCGTGCTAGTACAGCCATGAAAATCGCAAATCTCTTTGCTATACCTGCCTGTATTGGTCTGTGTGTGCTGGCTACGCCTATTTCTCAGTTGATTTATGCAACACCAAATGCGGGGCCTGTTATTGCCGTTATCAGTCTTAGTATCATCTTTTTAGGATGGCAACAAATTACAGCAGGTATTTTGCAAGGTTTAGGGCGTACAGTAATTCCTATGATGTCGATTTTTGTAGGGCTTATGGTGAAAGCCGTTTTAGACTATCAATTAACTGGTACAAGTGAGCTTGGTATTAACGGGGCTGCTTGGGCAACCAATTTAAACTTTGCCATTGCTGCATTGATTAATATTATATTTGTAAAACGTCATGTGGGCAGCGTGATTTGCTGTATGAACCTATTAAAAATCATCATTTCCGCGATGGCCATGGGTGGGGCTACACAAGTTACGTATATGTTCCTTATTGATATGATTGGTAATGGTGCATCGGTAGCAGTTGCTATTATTGTTGCCTTAGCCGTTTATGTACTTTCACTATGGATTACAAAGGCTATTGTAAAGGATGATATCTATCAAATGCCTGTTATCGGTAAGCGATTACGGAAACGACAAGCAGAGGAGAATAGGATCTATGAAGAAGAATATTGATATACAACCGCTCGTAGATGTAGTGGCTAAATTACGTGCCCCTGATGGCTGCCCTTGGGATAAGGTGCAAACGCATGAATCGCTACGTCGATATTTTATTGAAGAAACCTATGAAGTAGTAGATGCTATAGATAACAAGGATATGCATAATCTCAGAGAAGAGCTAGGGGATGTATTATTACAAGTTGTTTTTCATAGTAGTTTAGCTGAAGAATCTGGCTTCTTTTCATTACAGGATGTAATAAATGATGTAACGGAAAAGATGATTCACCGACATCCTAATGTATTTCCTCAAGATAATCTTGAGAAGGAAGGAAAAATATACACCTGGGATGAATTAAAAGCACAAGAAAAGGGAAATATACGAAAAAATGTATTAGATGGAATATCCAAGGGTTTACCTGCATTGGTGGCTGCTCAAAAGCTACAAGAAAAGGCTGGAAAGGTAGGTTTTGACTGGGATGAACTGGAGCCAGTTTGGGCCAAAGTAAGTGAGGAAATAGGTGAATTTAAGGAGGCTGTTGCCAAAAAAGATAGAGAAAATATGGAAAAAGAGGCAGGAGATGTGCTTTTTTCCTTGATTAATCTATTCAGATGGTATAAAATAAGCGGTGAAAATGCACTAAATCGCACAAACACAAAGTTCCGACAGCGTTTTTTACATGTAGAGGCTTGTGTTAACCAAAGCGATCGCTCATGGGAAGACTTTTCATTAGCTGAGCTGGATGCTTTTTGGGAGGAGGCTAAAGTGCAGGAAAAGTAACCTAGAGGTTTTGCATACTTCTAAGGTATTGTATTTTTAAGGAGGTTCTGTCATGAACAAAACAGAATTAATCGCAAGTGTTGCACTCAAAACTGAATTAACTAAAAAAGACGCTGAAAAAGCTGTTAAAGCTGTATTCGACACAGTTGCTGAAGAATTAGCTGCTGGTGGTAAAGTTCAAGTTATCGGCTTCGGTACTTTCGAAGTTCGTGAACGTGCTGCTCGTGAAGGCCGCAACCCTCAAAACGGTAAAACTATCACAATCAAAGCTTCCAAATCTCCTGCATTCAAAGCTGGTAAAGGTTTGAAAGAAAAAGTTAACGCAGCTCCTGCAAAAAAACGCAAAAAATAATCTAAATTTGAATAAGATTAAAAGAGACCTCTAAGAGGTCTCTTTTTGCATTTATATTATTTTTGCGTGCTTATGTGGTATAATCACATGGAAAGGATAGATTATGACTACAGAACAATCACGCAAGGTCCTCATTGTGTCTGCCTCTATTGGTACAGGGCACATGCAGGCCGCACGGGCTATAGAAGAATATTGGCAATTGAAAGAACCACAAGCAGTAATTTCTCATGTGGACTTTCTTGATACGGAAACACTATCCGTAGAGCATCTGATTAAGGGCACTTATATTAAGATGATTGACGTATTTCCCATGCTATATGATATGATTTATCGCGTATCAAAAGGGGAAAAGAAAGGAACTATTCTACAGACGGCGCTCTCTTATATATTGAAGAGTCGTATGTTGAAGTTAATCCAACAAGAAGAACCGGACGTGATCGTGTTTACCCATCCATTTCCTTGTGGGGCTGCAAGCATATTGAAACGCCAAGGTCTTATCGATGTTCCATTAGTGGCAATTCTAACAGACTTTAGCAGTCATCAATTTTGGATTTATCCCCAAGTGGATACCTACTTTGTTGCTACTGAAGATATGGTAGGAGAAATGACGTCCGTTGGCATTGAACGAGATAAGATTTATGTATCTGGTATTCCTGTGCGAAGATCATTTTTTAAGGATGCCATTGATCATTATGAACTGAAATCACCGGTGAAGGTTCTCGTCATGGGTGGCGGTCTCGGTTTAGGCTCATTAGAGATTGCATTGCAACATTTAGATGCAGTTAGTGGTATAGATGAAATTACCGTTGTAGCAGGTCAAAATACATCGCTCTATGAGTCGTTAGTAAGTCTTAGTGTACGGATGAAAACAAAAACCACTGTATATGGGTATACATCTAATATTTCAGAATTAATGAGTTCTGCTACTATGCTGGTTACAAAACCTGGGGCCTTAACCTGTATGGAGGCTGTAACGATTGGATTGCCAATGGTATTCTTTAACGCTATTCCAGGTCAAGAAGAAGCGAATGCGGAGTTATTAGAAGAACGTGGCTGTGCTCGTTGGGCTAGAGATATACATAATCTAGAAGACGTAGTAGCGGCATTATTAATTAATCCGCCACGTTTACAACAAATGTCTGAACAAGCTCGTGCATGGCATGTAGATGGTGCAGCTAATATCGTAAATGAACTCATACATATTCTTGATGCAAAATCGGAAACAATTGCACCTACGTGTAAGTTGGAAACTTTATAAATATAAAAGGTCATCTAAAAACCTTCCTCGCTTATAACGACATATCTGTCGAAGCTAGGTTGATTTTTAGATGACCTTTTATGTTAAAATTTCTTATTATTGATAATGTTCAATGTTTTTAGTACGGATCGCTTGTAAAGCGTCTAAAAAATCTTCTGTATTGCTGTTTTCCTCTAGTAATGCTTGCAGTTGATGCGAGTCATCAAGGCTTACACTCCATTGGAAGGAATCAGTATCATCATATACATTGAATACGATTGGAGTATCTAGTGTATCTGGCATATGACCATCATCATCGGACACAGTTGCATAGGTACCGTCGTCTAATAACTCGATAAGGAGTGTATCATATCCGTCAAAGTCGATAATTTCAAAGTCGAGGGAGTCATAAAAGTCTAATACTGCATCTGTTGCCATGAGAACCTCCTAATAGAATGTACTTATCATCATGTTATAAATTATCTTCGTATATACCTGTATTCTACTGATGCGGTGTATGCCTGTCAATGGAAATCTGTAGTATAATAAATAACATAAGAAATCAGAGGAGTACGGTAATGAACGTAATTAGTTTACAAAATATAGAGAAATCCTATGGAACACGCCTGCTATTTACAGATGTGTCTATTACATTTACAAATCAAAAGCGTCTAGGGCTTGTAGGTATTAATGGAACGGGCAAGTCTACCTTTTTAAAAATCCTAACGGGGCAGATGGAGGCCGATAAGGGAAGTATTGAACGGAATGGTAAAGCCAGCATCCATTATTTAGCACAGTCCCCAAACTTTGATGAAGGGGATACCTTACTAGAGGCGATTTTGGATGGTGATCACCCACGATTGCAATTGGTAAAGCACTTTGACAAAGCTAGTCGTGACTATCACTACATACAAGAACAAGGTGTAAGCAATAATCGTATTGAGCGTCGCTATATGCAATGTTTAGAAGAAATGGATAGACAAGACGGTTGGCAAGTAGAGCAAGAGGCTCGCATTATTCTAAGTAAGCTTGGCTTTCACGATGTAAATATGTCTGTTAGCCTATTATCAGGGGGGCAAAAGCGTCGATTGGCCCTTGGTCAGGCTTTGTTATACCCTTGTGACTTGCTTTTATTAGATGAACCGACAAACCATTTAGATGAAGATAGCATTGAATGGCTTGAAACGTACTTGAGTAATCGACAAGGTGGTTTATTGATTAGTACTCATGATCGCTATTTTCTAGACTCTGTATGTAATGGTATTTTAGAGTTGTCGAATCGCCATATGTATGAATACGAAGGAAATTACGAAAAATTTATTGAGTTGAAAGCCGATCGTGAGGCTCGTCAGGCCGCTACAGAGGAAAAACGTCGTCAATTTTTAAAGCGTGAAATTGAATGGGTTCGCCGTGGTGCGCTTGCTCGTACTACAAAGCAAAAGGCCCGTTTACAACGGTATGAAACACTTAAAAATATGGAAAAGACGCGCCGTCCTGATCAAATGGATCCTATTGCCTTAAAAACGCGTTTAGGAAAAACTATTTTTGACATAGAGCATTTATCATTTGATTTTGATGGGCGCCCTATGATAGATAATTTTACATATCATGTGGTGCGCCATGATCGCATTGGTATTGTAGGCCCTAATGGAGTTGGTAAATCCACGTTCATGAATATTCTAGATGGCACCTATGAGCCATCGACGGGTACTATTGGTAAAGGGGAAACCGTTCGTATCGCTCATTTTAAACAGGAATTGCCTGAATTTGATGAGGATATGCGCGTTCTCGACTATATCAAAGAAGACCATTTCTATATGGCCCTTGGTGATGGTACTACATTGAGTGCAGGACAAATTCTGGAACGTTTTTTGTTTACCCCAGAATTACATGGCGTGCCTATCCGCAAACTCTCTGGTGGTGAGCGTCGTAGACTATATCTTTTAAAATTACTTATGAGTGCACCTAATGTTTTGTTGCTTGATGAACCGACCAATGATTTAGATATTCCTACATTAGAGGTATTAGAAGATTTTCTTGATTCTTTCAGTGGAGTTATTATCACTGTTTGCCATGATCGATATTTCCTTGATCGTGTTGTAGATAAATTATTTGTCTTTACCGGTAATGGGCATATTGATATTGTGCATGGATCCTATTCGGATTATAAGGAAGAACATGGTGAAAGCACTAATTCTCCATTTTATATACCAGAACATCAGCCATCTACTGTAACGAATAAGAGTTCGGTATCAACAGTAGGTCCCGTTGAGGTTAGTGACGCAGATACAGATACAAATGCAAATACAAATACAAATACAAATACAGCGGTTAAGGGGTCTGCTGATAAATCTACACCTGTTGATTTGCCCACAAAAAAAGGTCTTAATAAGGCGGAAGAGGCGGAATATGCGTCTATCATGGAGGAGCTACCAAAATTAGAACATCTTATAAAAGGCTTAGATGTTATGATTAGCCAAGCGGCTACGGATTATGAAAAAATGCAAATATTAATGGCTGAACGAGAGGGTGCACAATCTCAAATCGATACGCTAACCGAGCGGTGGATGGAATTAGAGGAACGCTTGTAAACCTGTATTTTATGCAGTTTTCTAATACCTGTTATGCATAGGAATTACTTTCATAATCATTGATAAAAATTACGATTTGTAGTATAATTTCAGGGATTAACGATAACAACGTTACCTAAGTAGGAGGAACTATGAGTAAGTACGAATTTTTAGATCGCCGTGTACCGATTGAAGACGGCAACATTGCGTTAGTACAGGATTTATCCAAATGTAAAAACTGCTCCTTATGTCGTAAAGCTTGTGCTGTAGATATGGGTGTATTTGATTATTATGATTTAACAACTAATGGGGACCATCCTATTTGTATTCATTGTGGTCAATGTGCATCTATCTGTCCATTCGATTCCATCAATGAACGCAGCGAAATTGATGAAGTTAAAGCAGCGATTGCTGATCCTGATAAAATCGTTATCTTCCAAACGGCACCAGCTGTTCGTGTTGGTTTAGGTGAAGAATTTGGCCTTGAGGCGGGTACATTCGTAGAAGGTAAAATGGTTGCAGCCCTTCGTAAATTGGGTGGTGACTATATCCTCGATACAAATTTTGGCGCTGACATGACTATCATGGAAGAAGCATCTGAGTTGTTAGAACGCGTTATCAACAGTGATGCGGTATTGCCTCAATTTACATCTTGTTGCCCAGCATGGGTTAAGTTTGCAGAAACATTCTATCCAGAATTCTTGCCAAACTTGTCCACGGCTAAAAGTCCAATTGCTATGCAAGCGCCTACGCAAAAAACATATTTTGCTGAAAAAATGGGCCTTGATGCGAAACAAATTGTTGCTGTTGCAGTAACACCTTGTACAGCTAAGAAATTTGAGATCCGTCGCGAAGAAATGAATTCTTCTGCTGAATACTGGGATGCACCAGAAATGCGCGATACAGATTACTGCATTACGACACGTGAACTTGCAAAATGGTTGCGCGCAGAAGACATTAATTTTGATGAACTTGAAGATTCCGCATTTGATCCATTGATGGGTGAAGCTTCTGGTGGTGGTATCATCTTCGGTAATACTGGTGGCGTTATGGAGTCTGCTATGCGTGCAGCTTACAAAATGGCGACAGGTGAAGATGCACCTCAAACATTGATTCCATTCGAAGCTATTCGCGGTATGGATGGTGCTCGTGAAGCTGACGTAGTAATTGGGGATAAAACATTACACGTAGCAGCAGTACATGGTACTGGCAACTTGCGTAAGTTCATCGAACGCATGCGTGCAGAAAACATCCATTATGACTTCATCGAAGTAATGGCTTGCCGTGGCGGCTGTATCGGTGGTGGTGGTC
>OGJZ01002501.1_pt1 | contig 13265 bp, 10 predicted proteins | sample 1572321 | NCBI WGS metagenome assembly OGJZ01 (sample SAMEA2582086, study PRJEB24529) | metagenome | biome: Human gut stool | place: China | collected 2011 | reverse complement strand
GAAGCGGACTTTTTAAAAATATTGCGTGCCCAACAATTGGGCGCAGGTCACATCAAGTACCCTCAGAATTATAGAGAATACCTGAAATTTTTGTAGAGCGAGGTTTGTTACCCTGCCCGACCAGCGACATGTGGTTAGTTTAGTGATCAGAAATGTCGAGCGTTTGGTCGTTCATTGACGCGGGATCTTCCAACGGTTCCACATGAGTGGTGATATGGATAAAAGGCAGTGCGGTGCGGATATCATTCTCTATACGCTCGGCCCAGTCGTGCCCATATTGAACAGTCCATCGCCCAGGAACTAGGATGTGCATTGTCATAAACGCCCGCCCGCCAGCCTGGCGTGTACGTAGTGCATGGAAATCAAGCCCCTGTTCACGATATCCTGCCAGCAGTGACTCGATTTTTTTGAGTTCTTCCGTGGGTAGCGATACGTCCATCAGACCTGCAGCTGAACGACTCATAAGCTGATAACCAGTCCAAACGATGTTGGCTGCGACCAGCAATGCAACGATCGGATCGACCCAAAACCAGCCGGTCAGATAAACCAGTCCGACACCAAAAATGACACCGACCGACGTCCAGACATCGGTCAGCAGGTGATGAGCATCTGCCTCAAGAGTGATAGAGTTGTGCTGCCTGCCAGCCCTTAACAAAATGAGAGCCGTCACAAAATTAAGGATTGATGCGACTGTTGAAACCAGTAATCCGAGACCAATCTCCTCAAGCGGCTGTGGAGTTAACATCCGCTCAACTGCGGTATAGGCGATACTGGCTGCCGCCAATAGGATCAGAAATCCTTCGAAAGCACTCGAGAAATATTCGGCTTTGCCGTGCCCATATGCATGGTTCTCATCGGCCGGAAGCGCAGCCAAGGTCAGCATCCAGAGCGCCATTAGGGCTCCTGCGAGGTTAACTACGGATTCGATGGCATCAGATAGCAGACCGACCGAACCGGTCATTTTCCACGCCACACCTTTGAGTCCGATAGTGGCAATAGCCGTGGCAATGGAAAGCCAAGCGTAGTGCGTCAGCGGACGAGGTAACCCTTTTGTTTTAGTCATTATTAACTTCCTAAAATAGGACGACTAACTCACATTTCTATCCATGATAGATAATTAAACAATCATTTCGCCATGAATATTTTTTCGTTTTTATTAAATTTAATTAAAAAGTCTCTGCAAGTGCTGTTTCATCTTCTAGTAAACTAAATTTTATTTTTAGGGTTTTCTTCAACTTGAAGTAATATTATCTCACAACAGATTAGTCACTTAGGTTAACTGAGCGGCTTTTATATTTTTCAATTAAAATATGCAAAACTCCCATTGCACCATGTGCATAAAAATAGACCTCAATGAAAGTAGTAAAGAACTTATGCCAGTGGATTACTGTTTCAGCCAGATTTGACTGCATGGTATTCAACAAGAACCATAGGCCACCTGAAAGTGCTACAATTAGCAATGCTAGAACTCCAAATCCTTGGATTGTACTGGCAATACCTCCCGAATGTGCATCGGGCAGTCGGAAACTAGTCAACGTTTTTATATCTTGCTTAATACCACTAAAGTCAAGCCCTACCCATGAAAAATAATAAGTAAAACCTCTTTGAGTAAGCATCCAACTTAACATAATAAAACCACAAATAATCAGTCCTAACCCTGAAATAATGTGCATCCAGGTTATAACTCCTTCAAGACTATGTTCACCAATTGCTTCGGTCTCTGTCAGATTAGAGTTAATAATTTGTGATAATATTAGAAATGCCACAATGATGTGAAGAATACGAAAAAAAGGAGCGTAATCATGGGGTAATAGATTCCAGAGTCGCAATTTCATTAATGAGTCCTTAGTAAATTTATCGATGATCTTAATCATACAAAAGAATTATTAGGATAACCTTAATTCTTAAAATTGCAGCAGGCATTAGTTCACCTCTGATATGGCCACTTGCGAAATGGGAATGGTAACTGTTATTACTATGTGTTTACTTGCTGTTCTTGTTACGCAGCCCCTTAAACACATTACTTTCAAATATGATTTCCTGCTGGGTTTAAATATGTGTCTTTCTATAGTGCGGCAACCTATTTTTACACCAACTCATGAATTAAATAAGAATCATAAATTAAATGAGAGGTTTAATTCTCTTGCTTAACGCGATGATATTAAATGGAAATTTTAATTTTTGTAATTTATTAAACAGGTAGAATGAGACATGGTAAATACGATCTTCCTTTAGATAATTCTGATAGCACTTTTTCTACTGGGCAGTCTGCAATGTCCGCTTCACGCCCTGAGACATTCGACAAGCTTTTTATGGCTTCAGTAAGGGCGAGTGGCGCGCTTCGAGAGCCAGCAAATATTTTGCTTCATCGTACTGGGTTCTGGCCTTCCAGCAGCGGTAAATGATCCTTATCCATTTGAACGCCAGTGCCCGGATCGCAGACTGATGAGATTTGCCCTTCTCTCTGAGGCCCTGATAATACAGTCTGGCCCAGTATGATGAATTAACCGTCTTGGCAGCCCATTCAACAAAGGTTTGCCTGACGAACTTGGCACACTGCCATCGCCAGTGAACCCAGGATTTCTGGCCACTTCGTTCTGTCACCGGTGCAATACCTGCGTAGTTTTGAATTTCTTCAGCGCTGTTAAACCGGTCACGGTTATCACCAAGTGCAGCAAGCATCCGTGGGCCCATACACGGCCCCATGCCCGGAAGTGATTTGAACAGCTCCGCATCTGGCAATGTGTCAAACAACGCTTCGATTCGTTCGTCATAGGTTTTGATGATTTCACTCACGACTTTAATTTGTGTCGCCAGTGCTGTTGCCATCAAAGCATTAGCCTCTATAACACTCGGGTCTGTAGTCAATGGGATCGCATTATCAATACTCGCAACACGTTGCTCGGTAAGGGCCATTGCGCGACCACCTTTGGCATTCAGAAAGTTGCGGATCGTGTCGCGCCTCGCTCGTTTCAGTTGTTGCAGACTGGGCCACCGGATAATCAGCTCACACAATAGTAAGCTACCCCGATGTGAGAACCACTCCAGTGGCTGAGGATAATACTGTTTAAGTGTGTTGATTATCCGGTTCACAAAACGGCGTTTATCTTCAACCAGCTGACGGCGCTGCTCAACCAGTTGCTGGAGTAACCGGATATCCGCATTGTCGGGTTCAATGGCTTTTATCTTTTGGGGATAACGCAGCATTAACTCTAATGCCAGCTCGGCATCCTGCGGGTCATCTTTAGCGCCGCTGGGCGAGAAGGCCTGCCGGTAACGAGCCAGGGACAAAGCGTGGACGGGGAAAACGGTGATAAATGGATATTTCTGAAGAGCATACACCACGGGACCTTTCTTCAGCTCAACGGCGATAGCGATCCTGCCTTTTACCTTCTGGTGTAACTCGGTAAGCCAGACATCAAGTGCTTCCGGCGTATGTTCAATCACATGGAATGTGCGTTCACCGTTTTTAAACTGAACACAGACATCGTGCTTTTTATCTGCCCAGTCCAGACCAACGTGCGCAGCAAATTGATTAGTCGCAGTCATCACCAACTCCTTTTTATCGGGGATTGGTATGCATTCCACGCTCTTCGAAAGAAATATAGCCAGCAGTTTATCTGCATGCCCTGAGTATTCGTTAGCGAACGTGGAGCACTTACTGGCTCGAAAGCAAAGCGGCAATCATCGAATCACATGATTCTGGCACAATATTCGTAACCAATAAGCGCATACCCTGAATCACTTAAAAGTGTAACTCTCAGGGTGTGAATGACTATATCTGGCACAAAACGGACTGTCATTGTCAGGCATTTTGTCAGCGGTCAGTTAATCCAGTCTCCCTGCGTGAGGCCAGGCAACTGCTCAAACGCCCTAATATGGTCGTTACCAGCACGATGCCGGCGCCAATGGTATGCCCGGCGATCGCCGGGCCGTTCAGACCAATCGGCATCCAGCGTCGCTATTCAAAAATACTCAGTTATTACTGATGCCGAAACTGCAGCGTTGCGGGCAGGTAGCGTTGTAGCGTTTCGGGCGTATCGCCCTCGATCAGCTGGCTTATCAGATCGTAGCAGTGCCAGGCCAACTGGCGGTTATCCTGCTGTACGGTATCGATACGCAGCGACAGCGAATCATAAAGATAGTGATCGTCAAAGCTCGTCAGATGGATATCTGAGTCGAGTAAATGGTGCTGGCTCATATAGCGCAGTACCCCTTCGAGCAGTCCACAGGCGGCAGTGAACAGCGCCTTAGGCGGCCGCCCAAGTCGCGCGCAGAGTGCGGCGAACATCTCATAGCCTGAGCTCGGGTGGTAGTTACCGTTAATCACCCATTCCGGGCGCAGTGCAATACCCGCCTGAGCCAAACCCTGCGTGAAGCCGGTCAGACGATCGCGTGAAGGCGACAGACGCGACTGACCGCCTAAAAACCAGAACTCATCGCTATGCTTAGGTGCAATGCGGGAAATCAGTTCCGCCGTTGGGGTAATCGAATCAGTCATCACCAGCGGCAGCAGGCTTTCATTAGGACAACGGTCAAACAGCACTACTGGCAGTTGTTGGCTGAGCTTAAGATAGTCGGCATCGTTGTGCATACATGAAGCGACGATCAGACCGTCAACCTGGCGGGAAATCATGTTATTGACCACCACGCTCTCCTGACCGGGGTTTTCATCAGTACAAGAGATCAATAGCTGGACGCCTGCTTCGCGGCACAGCATTTCCAGCTCATGTGAAAAGACCGCAAAGCCGTGGTTGGTGATCTCCGGCACCACCAGTCCGATGGTGTGGCTGCGGTTGTCGCGCAGCGAGCGGGCGTGAATGCTTGGCTGATAGTGCTGCTCACGGGCAATCGCCAGTACTCGCTCACGCGTTTCCTGCGCCACACGCAGCTCCTTACCACGACCGTTCAGTACTAGGCTGGCGGTCGCTTTTGAGACGCCAGCCTGTTCGGCGATATCTTTAATGGTTACGCGTTTAGTTTTCATTACGACGCCATGAGCTTGAGGCAAAACGCTTATTCTACCATGCAAGTTCGCAGCGGCCAGTAGCAGAATGCGTCCGGTGTGATGCCAGAGAACATTAGCTGCCCTGAACAGGCCGGGAAGTAGCGGCAGCTCATCACTCCTTCGCCGCCGTTGATGAAAATCTCCACGCTAGACTGGTCGATGAAAATATGCAGCGAGCGGACGTCTCCGCGCCAGTAACGATAATGCTTCTCGTCGCTGGCCAGACTGGGTCGGGCCAGGCGGATCCCGCTGGCATCGCGTTCAAGGATTAATGCGCCGTCAAAATCGAGGCTCAAAATATCGTCCCCAGTGGTTTGTAGAACGATTTCCATCGGTGCCAGCGGCAGGGAGTTCCCTGCCCAGCCGTGCGCTTCGCCGCGCAGGGCGCTCAGCTCTCGTAGAGGACGTTGGTATAGCTGACCATCGATAAACTCCAGCTCACGCAGGCAGGTCATCTGATGGATCCAGCCGTTGGTGAGGGTCGGTTGAAGCATCTCTTCGCCCTCCGGCACGCCCATCCAGCCGACCAGCAGACGGCGGCCATCACTGGTAAGCATGGTTTGCGGGGCGTAGAACTCAAACCCTGCGTCCAATTCGTGCAGTTCGCCATGCTCGAAGGCCGCGCGGTGGTAGTCGAAATCGCCGCTCATCCACACTGCCGGGTAGGTGTTGAGATAGCGCTCTTTCTCACGAGGCACGCCCTGCGGGCAGCAAATCAGGACATGCTGGTCGCCGAGGGCAAACAGGTCCGGGCATTCCCACATATAGCCCGCGTCGTCCAGGCCATTGATGCCATAACCGGCGATTTCGCCCTGACTCGTCCACTCATGAAGGTCCGCTGAGCTGAATAACAACACCTTGCCACGCTTTTGCAAATCCTGTGCGCCCAGCACCATGTACCAGCGACCTTCGTGCTGCCAGACTTTCGGGTCACGCACGTGGCCGGTATAGCCCTCCGGCAGCGGTAATACCGGGCCGAGTTTGGTAAACGTGCCGTCGGCATTTTCCGTCGCCAGGCACTGCCACGCGGTTCGGCTGCCGTCGTCAAATTTTACGTTGCCGGTATAGCACAGGGTGAGCGTGCCCTGACTATCCACGGCGCTTCCGGAGTAGCAGCCGTTGCGGTCATACTCTTCATCCGGCATGAGCGCGATCGGCTCATGTTGCCAGTGCAGCAGGTCGGCAGAGCTCCAGTGCCCCCAGCACTTGAACTTATGATCGCAGGCGAGCGGGTTCCACTGATAAAACAGGTGATAACGTCCGGCAAATTCAATAAAGCCGTTGGGATCGTTCATCAGCCCGGTCACCGGCGCATGGTGCCAGCGGGGATAGTGGCTGTCGGCCAGCGCGCGCGGCTGGCCCTGCATAACAGCCTGCAAAATCGCAGGCAGGCGTGATGGATGTGACATTATTCAGCGTCCGTTTTGTATTTCAGTACCAGGGAGACGACAAAGGCGACGCCAAAGGCGATAACCATCCCGATAATGTAGTTCAGCAGCGAGCTGGCCTGCACGATAGCCATGCCAGGGATAGCCGTCAGGCCCACCGCGGTCATGTAAACATGCATGGATACCACCCACGCGCCGCCCACCGCGCCGCCAATCAGGGCTGCGATAAACGGTTTTACAAAGCGTAAGTTAATACCAAAAATCGCCGCTTCGGTGATGCCGAGCATGGCAGAAAACGCCGAGGGCAGGGTAATGGCTTTGATTTTGGCATCTTTCGTTTTGAACCACACCGCCAGACAAGCACCGCCCTGAGCGACGTTGGCCATCGCCCAAATCGGCAGCAGGAAGTTGACGCCGATGGATGGGTTGCCCAGCAGTCCCGCTTCGATGGCGTGGAAGCTGTGGTGAATACCGGTAATGACGATAACCGAATAGAGACCGCCAAACAGCAGTCCGGCCAGCCAACCGGCGTGGGTAATCAGGGTGCTAAGGACAAACGAAATACCGTCGCCAAGCGCGCGACCAGCCGGGCCGATAATCAGCAGGGCGATAAAACCGGATATAATCACCGTCAGGAACGGCGTCAGGATCAGATCCAGTGCATCGGGGATCACGCGACGCAGCTGTTTCTCAACGATGCTCATAAACCACACCGCCAGCAGCACCGGGAACACCGTGCCCTGATAGCCGATCATGGCAATCTCAAGGCCGAAGAAGTTCATGGTGTGGAAACCGGCGGCCACACCCCAGGCGTTGGTGAGCGCCGGGTGAGTCAGGATGCCGCCAAGCGTCGCGCCAAGATAAGGATTACCACCGAACTCGCGGGCGGCGGTGAAGCCAATCAGGATCGGCAGAATAATAAACGCCGCTGAGCTGCACATATCCAGCATGATGTAGATGGCGTTACCCGGGTCGACCCAGCCGTACGTTTTAACCATCCCCAGAAGGCCCATCAACAGGCCGGAGGCGACGATAGCCGGGATGATCGGCACAAAGATGTTCGACAACAGGCGGGCAATGCGCTGGAAAGGATTCAGTTTTTTCGCCGCAATGTCGGCAGCTTCCGATTTGCTGGATTCGCCAATCCCTGCCGCCTGGATAAAGGCGGCGTAGACTTTGTTCACCACCCCGGTGCCGAAGATAATCTGCATCTGTCCGGCGTTACGGAAACAGCCCTTCACCCCATCAATTTTGCCGATGGCCTGCTGATCGGCCAGTGAGTCATCGACCAGCACCAGGCGCAGGCGTGTGGCACAGTGCGCGGCGCTGGCGATATTTTCCTTGCCTCCCAGAAGCGGAAGTAGCGAGCGGGAAATCTGTTCAAAATCCATAGTACCCTCTGAATGCGTATTGATTTTCGAGTTGTCGTCCCGTGGTAGCCGGAGCGCATTCTCTTCGTTGTTATTGTGTCCGGGGCGACGAAACGTATTTTGTCGCCCCGGCGGTTACTGTCGCCAGGTGTTAACCATCAAAACCAGGTTTCCATCTGCATCCCGAACGACCATTCGCCGCCCGATTTAAAACCACTGCTGCCCAGCGCGTCATCGCTGGCGTAATTATTGAGTTTTTTGCTCCAGTCCATCCACGAGGTGTAAAGACGGATTTCAGGACGGCTGAAGAAATCGCCGATGTCGCCAACCTTAAAGGTCGGGGCGAAGGTGAGCTTGTAGAAGCTGCCGTTTACCGCATGGCGATCGTTATAACCTTCAGGTTTGAGATCCATATACTGGTAACTGCCTTCATAAGCGAGGGCGAAGTTTTGATTGATCTCCTGGATCAGACGCATGTTGAGGGTTGCCCACTGGTAGCTGTCGCCATCGACATAACGGTCTTTACTGGTTTGTGCCAGTATCGCCGGGGCGATAAACCAGTTCTTGCTCAGTGGCGTGGTGCCGTAGCTGGCGAAGCGCCAGGTGTTAGCCCCCGAGCGTAACGCGCCGTCAGAGCCGACACCTTTAACTTCGGCACCCAGTCCGTGACCGTAGAGCAGGGCGGTTTTGCTGGCACCTTCACGCAGGCCGTAAAAACTGTCGTTGTGCAACCCGAGCAGCGCATGTACACCGGTATTTGCCGCATCGCCTTTGACCGGATTACCGTTGGTATCCTGGCGTTCGTCGTTGTCTTTTGCCCGCATCCCGCTGACCATCATCTGCACCGGCCCGATGAAATTGTTCATGCTGACGATGTAGTTCTGCACACTGTTGCTGGTATCAGCAATATCGCCGAAGTTACGCCCGTAAAGAGAGAAGTTGCTGCGAACGCTGTCGTTCCACCTGACATCGTAAATACCGCCGCCGGTACCGGCGAGGAACACGACATCCGAGTCGATCCAGTGAATGTCAAAGTTATCCCGGTCAAAGCGTTTCCCGGCCCACAGGGTGGAGCCTTTAAACGGCCCGTCGAAGGTGGGCAAGTTGCCCAGTTCAACAAAGGCCTGACGCACGTTCAAATCACTGGTGCTCGCCGTCCAGTCGTTATAAGTGGTTTGACCGTCGGCGACCATGACTTTGAAGCGGGTCGTTGCCCCGTTATCCAGGGTCTGCTTATGTTCAAGATTCATTTCAACATAGGTATCGGCCTGGTTTCCCAGGCGGCCAATAGCCCCACCGGTTTCCCCTGCTGGCGTCATGTAGGCTCCGGATTTGGTGCTGGCGCCGGAGTCATTCATTATCACGCCGGAGCGGGCGTAGCCGTGGAACTCAAACCCGCTTTTCTCATCGGCTTTTTTCTCCAGTTTGGCGGTACGCTGAGCCACTTCCTGAGTGCTGTCCTGGGTTTTTTGTTGCTGTGTCGTGAGCTGCTGTACTTTCTTCTCTGCCGACTCTGCGCGGGTTTCTGCCGTTTGCGCTCTGTTTTCGGCATCCTGTAAGCGTTTTTCCAGCGCAATTAAACGGGCTTCGATACTGCTGAGATCCGTTTGTGCATGGGCTGAGGCGGCGCCGGTTAGCAAAGCGATAAGAACCGCGAGTGTGCTTTTTCTGAACATATTGATTGCATCCCAAAAGGAAAATAAAAAATTGTGTGTTTTTACTAAACCGGTTTAGTTGCAATGTTAAGCACGACATTTAACATTTTGAAATTGATTTTGCTAAACCGGTTTAATAAATGTGATGCATGCAACAAAGTGAGCCGCGCAAAGCGGCTTTAAGGATTAAAACTGACGGTTGAGATCGCGCTGATAAGGCAAGGCGGTCATCGCACCTTTGGCTGTGGTGGCCAGGGCGCCGCAGGTCTGTGCAAGCGTGAGTGTCGGTTCCAGTGCGGTCATGTCCGTTGGCATCCCGTTAGCCGCAAGGCTGGCGAGCAGTCCGGCGACAAATGCGTCTCCCGCGCCGGTGGTGTCCACGCTGGCCACAGGCCGGGCGTTGAAATGGGTAAACTTCTGCTGAAACGCGGCAAGCACCCCCGCTTTGCCCCGGGTCACCAGTAGCAATTCTGGCTGATAGCGCTCCGTTACGCTGGCGATTCCGTATGCTAAATCATTACTGCTGCTGATGAAGACCAGCTCCTCTTCCGATAGCTTTACCACGTTGGCCATGTGCAAAGCGCGATCGAGGCAGGCTAGCAGCAAAGCCTGATCCTGCCAGAGATCGGGACGAATATTAGGGTCAAAGCTGACCCGACCGCCGGCAGACCTGATGCTCTCCATCGCCGCGAAGGTAGTGCTACGGCTGGGCTCGGCGCTGAGCGCGATGGAGCAGACGTGCAACCACTGTCCGGCGGCAAACTGTGGCAGGTCTTCTTCAACCAGGAACAGGTCCGCGCTGGGGCGTACCATAAAGGTAAAGGTGCGTTCCCCCTGGTCGTCAAGGTCGACGACCACAGTGGACGTGCGGTGCTGATCGTCGAGATACATATGGCTGACGTCGACCTGCTCCTGTTGCAGGGTATGACGCATGTAGCGGCCAAACGGGTCACCGCCGACGCGGCCGATAAATCCGCTGTTGCCGCCAAGGCGGGCAACCCCTACCGCCACGTTAGCCGGCGCGCCTCCAGGGCACTGCAGCAGGCGCCCTTCGCTCTCCGGCAGCAGGTCCACCACCGCGTCGCCCAGAACCCAAACTTTTGCATTCATGCTAAAACCCTCCAAAGCTAAACTTAATTAAACCGGTTTAGCATATTAAATCACAGTGACCGAGTGGGTGGAACGTTCCAGCCGGAAAAGCGCGGCTCATGACATAAAAACGTGAGCCGCCTTATGAAATAGCGTTGATTTGACAGCTGTGAAGACTGACGTCCTGGACACAAAACGTTACTGAGCGAAGAAGGCCAGACGTTATCAGGTCGGTCATGTATGACTGCGGGCACTGCCTGCCAGAGCCGTTCCCGGATGAACTGGCGGATGAATTCAGAATGTTCTTTCTCTTGAATCGCCACGGGTTTAACAGACACCTCAGAGTCATTTAAGATGGCTTAAAGAGAGGTGCCCATGAGCGGTAAGCGTTATCCCGAAGAGTTTAAAACTGAAGCAGTCAAACAGGTTGTTGATCGCGGTTATTCTGTTGCCAGCGTTGCAACACGTCTCGATATCACCACCCACAGCCTTTACGCCTGGATAAAGAAGTACGGTCCGGATCCTTCCATTAATAAAGAACAGTCAGATGCTCAGGCCGAGATCCGCCGTCTCCAGAAAGAGCTGAAACGGGTTACCGACGAACGGGACATATTAAAAAAAGCCGCGGCGTACTTCGCAAAGCTGTCCGACTGAGGTACGCCTTTATCCGTGACAACTCCTGTTGCTGGCCTGTTCGCCTGCTCTGTCGGGTGCTGGATGTTCATCCCAGTGGTTTTTACGCCTGGCTTCAGCAGCCGCATTCACAACGCCATCAGGCAGACCTGAGACTGACAGGACAGATTAAACAGTTCTGGCTGGAATCGGGATGCGTCTATGGTTATCGCAAAATCCATCTGGATCTGCGTGACAGCGGGCAACAGTGCGGAGTAAACAGAGTCTGGAGACTGATGAAACGTGTCGGAATAAAGGCTCAGGTCGGATACCGAAGCCCGCGGGCACGTAAAGGCGAGGCCAGTATCGTGTCACCCAACAGGCTCCAGCGACAGTTCAATCCGGATGCTCCTGATGAGCGTTGGGTAACGGACATAACCTACATCAGGACCCACGAAGGCTGGCTGTATCTTGCCGTTGTTGTTGATCTGTTCTCACGCAAAATTATCGGCTGGTCCATGCAATCCCGGATGACAAAGGACATTGTCCTGAACGCACTGCTGATGGCTGTATGGCGGCGTAATCCCGAAAAACAGGTGCTGGTTCATTCGGATCAGGGCAGTCAGTACACAAGCCATGAGTGGCAGTCGTTCCTGAAATCACACGGCCTGGAGGGTAGCATGAGCCGTCGCGGTAACTGCCATGATAATGCGGTTGCAGAAAGTTTTTTCCAGTTGTTGAAACGTGAACGGATAAAGAAAAAGATCTACGGAACGCGGGAAGAAGCCCGCAGTGATATTTTTGATTACATCGAAATGTTTTATAACAGTAAGCGTCGGCATGGTTCTAGCGAACAGATGTCACCGACAGAATATGAAAACCAGTATTATCAACGGCTCGGAAGTGTCTAAATTATCCGTGGCGATTCAAAATACGCTGATCCCGCCACCCGAGTTCTTCCATGAAGCAGATGACCTTCGCCGACGCCGAGTATGCCGGCAAGGGCAAGCAGACCCGCAAGGAACTGTTCCTGATCGAGATGGATCAGGTGGTGCCGTGGAAAGGGCTGATTGCCCTGATCGAACCGCATTATCCGAAAGGCGAAGGTGGTCGCCCGGCGTATCCCTTGATGGCGATGCTGCGTATCCATCTGATGCAGAACTGGTTCGGCTACAGCGATCCGGCCATGGAAGAAGCGCTGTACGAGACGACCATCCTACGTCAGTTCGCCGGGCTGAGCCTGGAGCGTATTCCTGACGAAACCACCATCCTCAACTTCCGTCGTCTGCTGGAGAAACATGAGCTGGCAGCCGGCATCCTCTGCGTGAACAATGGCTACCTGGGGGATCGCGGTCTGTCGCTGCGCCAGGGCACTATCGTCGATGCCACGCTGATCCACGCGCCCAGTTCAACCAAGAACCAGGACGGCAAGCGCGACCCGGAAATGCACCAGACCAAGAAGGGGAACCAGTATTACTTTGGCATGAAGGCGCACATCGGCGTTGATGATGAATCGGGGCTGGTACACAGCGTGGTGGGCACGGCAGCCACCGTGGCGGATGTCACCCAGGTCGACAAGCTGCTGCACGGCGACGAGAACGTCGTCTGCGCCGATGCCGGCTACACCGGCGTCGAAAAGCGCTCCGAGCATGCCGACCGAGAAGTGATCTGGCAGGTCGCAGCACGCCGCAGCACCTACAAGATGCTCGATAAACGCAGCGCCCTGTACAAAGCCAAGCGCAAGATCGAGAAGGCCAAGGCGCAAGTGCGAGCGAAGGTAGAGCCCCCGTTTCGCGTGATCAAGCGGCAGTTCGGCTACACCAAGGTACGTTTCCGAGGGCTGGTGAGGAACACTGCACAACTGGTGACGCTGTTTGCCCTGTCGAACCTATGGATGGCCCGCCGACATTTGCTGGCAAGCGCAGGAGAGGTGCGCCTGTAATGCGGAAAATGGCCGTCGCAAGGTGCTCGCGACGGCTGAAAGCACCGAAATGAGCGGGTGATCCGATCGTTTTTGATCGGTTCACCGCTTTCAAAATCAGCAGTGGCTGAAGTCAGCCGGAAATACAGGGCTACTTCAGACCATCCCTAGCTAGGGCTCGTAGTTCGGCGCAAGGCTGAAGTCGCTTGGCTGCTTCGCTGT
>OGJZ01002498.1_pt1 | contig 13276 bp, 17 predicted proteins | sample 1572321 | NCBI WGS metagenome assembly OGJZ01 (sample SAMEA2582086, study PRJEB24529) | metagenome | biome: Human gut stool | place: China | collected 2011 | reverse complement strand
CGAGCGGCAGCGAAGCAGACGCTGGGAGCCGCAACCCGGGCAGTGTCACCGAAGGTGACTGAGAGGGTAAGGATGCTGGAGGGGAGGCTTTTGCTTTTCCGGGCTGGACATGGTATACTGGAAAAGAAAAATCCGCCAACCCGGCGGGAAAAAGGAGAAACGGAAATATGAAAACGAAATTTGGCATCGTGGGCTGTGGTTTCCTCGGCAATATCGTGGCCGATGCGTGGAAGAAGGGCCTGCTGGAAGACTACGAGCTGGTGGGTGTCACCAGCCGCACCTTCGCTTCGGCAGAGAAGACGGCGGCAAGCGTGGGTCGTGCGGCCTGCGCGGACGTGGACGCTCTGCTGGCGCTGGAGCCGGAATACATCGTGGAAGCCGCTTCGGTGGAAGCGGTGCGCGCAATGGCCGTTCCGGTGCTGCGCCGGGGCGTGAACCTCGTGGTGCTGTCCATCGGTGCATTCGCCGACCTCGCGTTTTATGAAGAGGTCAAGCAGGCGGCCCGGGAGGGCGGCGCAAAGGTGCATCTGGCCAGCGGCGCCATCGGCGGCTTCGACGTATTGCAGACCGTCACTCTCATGGCCGAGGCCCTGAAGCTGGACGAGAAGGCCGGTATCGAGACTCACACCGGTGCGAAGGGCTTCCGCAACACCCCCGTCTGGGCCGACCATCTGCTGACCGACACCGAGAAGACTACCGTCTTCACCGGCAGCGCCAAGGAAGCCATCGCAACCTTCCCGCGCCGGGTCAACGTCGCTGTGGCCACCTCGCTGGCCACCACCGGCCCCGACATCACCGGCGTGACCATGCACTCCGTACCCGGCTGGGTGGGCGACGACCACTGCATCACTGCCGAGATCGAGGGCGTGAAGGCCGTGGTGGACATCTGCTCGTCCACCAGCGCCATCGCCGGTTGGAGCGCCGTGGCGCTTCTGCGCAACCTCGCCTCGCCGGTCTGCTTCTATTAAAAAGGAGGGAGTCTCATGTTCAAGAAACTGGTAGCCATCGAGCCGGTCAGCCTCATCCCCACAGCAGAGGAAGCGCTGCATCAGTACGCCGAACAGGTCGAGCTTTACCGCGACATTCCCGCCGACGACGAAGAGATCGTTCGCCGCATCGGAGACGCCGACGCGGCGCTGTTGAGCTATACCTCCCGCATGGGCAAAAACGTCATCGAGCGCTGCCCGAACCTACGCTACATCGGGATGTGCTGCAGCCTCTACTCGGAGGAAAGCGCCAATGTGGACATCGCCTTTGCCCGGGAAAAGGGCATCAAGGTGCTGGGCATCCGGGACTACGGCGACCGCGGCGTGGTGGAGTACGTCCTCCACGAGCTGACCGGCCTGCTCCACGGCTTCGGGATGCCGATGCTCCACGACGAGCCCGTGGAAATTTACGGCCTCAAGGTGGGCATCGTGGGTCTGGGCGTTTCGGGCCGGATGATCGCCGATGCACTGGCCTTCCTCGGCGCGGATATCTCCTACTACAGCCGCAGCCATAAGCCCGACGCCGAGGCCGCAGGCATGAAGTATAAGCCGTTAGACGCTCTGCTCCGGGAGAGCGAAGTGGTCTTTACCTGTTTGAACAAGAATGTTCTGCTCCTGGGCGAGCCGGAGTTTGAGGCGCTGGGGGAGGGGAAAGTCCTTTTCAATACCTCCATCGGCCCCGGCTTTGACTCCGCCGCGCTGGAAAAGTGGCTGGATAAGCCCGGCACCCACTTCTTCTGTGATACCTACGCCGCCGCAGGCCCCGTCAGCGAGGGCTTCTTCCAGCGGCCCAATGTCCACAGCCCGGGTGTCTCGGCAGGCCGCACCAGGCAGGCTTTCGTTCTGCTGAGCCAGAAGGTGCTGGCAAACATCGAGACGGCGCTGGGAGAATAAGCTGTAATTTCTCTGATGTGTTACACGCCGGGAGCGACCACCGCAACCATTGCCCCAACTGCCTGTCCAGCCTTCATGTGGACGAAGAACCCGGCGACCGTGCCTCCGACTGCGGCGGCATCATGGAGCCGGTGGCCGTCTGGGTACGCAAAGGCGGCGAGTGGGCCATCATCCACCGCTGCAAACGCTGCGGAAAGCTTAGTTCCAACCGGGTGGCGGCAGACGACAACCCCATGAAGCTCATGAGCATTGCCATGAAGCCGCTGTGTTCTCCGCCGTTCCCGCTGGACTATATTGAGGAAATGATCGCCTTGATGGGCGGCGATGGACGGATGCGATAAGCCGCAGCCAAAAACGAAAAGGTCGCTGTGTCGGAGAAGTGCTCTGCGGCACAGATGGAAAACTGGAAGAAACTGTGCCGGAGAAGGTATGAAAAAGTACAAAGATAGGGGAGAGTGCTTCGATGGACTATATCAGAGTTACCAAAGAAAACATCGACAGGGAACACATCTGTTGTGCCATGTCCGGCAAACAGAGCCTTGCCAAGAAAGAATGGCTCAAGCAGCGCTTTGAGGAGGGACTTGTTTTTTACCGCAGTGCAGAGCGCGGCAAATGCTTTATCGAGTACATCCCGGCAGAAAACGCATGGGTACCCATTGATGCAGCAGGCTGGCTTTATATCAACTGTCTGTGGGTCTCCGGTTCCCTGAAAGGTCACGGCTATTCCAGCGATCTGCTGGAAGAATGCCTTCGGGATGCCAAGACGCAGGGCAAAAACGGCGTTTGCATTCTGTGTGCAGAGGGACGCAAACGGGAGTTTCTCGCCGACCCCAAGTTTTTGACCCATAAGGGCTTCAAGGTCTCAGACATCTCCGATTGCGGCATCAACCTCATGTATCTGCCCCTTGCAGAGAATGCCCGGCCGCCAAAATTCAAGGACTGTGCCAAGCATCCCAAGGTGGAGGAAAACGGCTTTGTCCTCTACTATACCGACCAGTGTCCCTATACCTATTATTGGGTGCCGAAGGTGCAGGAGGCTGCAAAGGAACATGGGATCCCGTTCAAAGCCATTCACATCACAGAGAAAGAGACCGCACAGAATGTACCCGCACCTGTCACAACATACGCATTGTTCCGGGATGGCAAATTTGTGACCCAGAGCATCCAGTCGGACAAGAAGTTTTTGAAATTGGCGGCAGAATAATTGAATCAAATAAGACGCCAGACGCCCAGACGCAGTGCAGTCCATAGAATGGGGGTGTGCTGCGTTTTTTGGAGGATTTTATATGGAAGAAATTGTTGTATATGTTCACGGAAAGGGCGGTTCGGCACAAGAGGCCGAGCATTATAAAGCCCTATTCCCTAATTGTGAAGTAATTGGTTTCGACTACCACGCACGATCTCCATGGGAAGCCACGGAGGAATTTTCCGGATTTTTTACGGCAGTGCGGAAACGCTGCGGGAAGCTCACACTGGTGGCAAATAGCATTGGTGCGTTCTTTTCGTTCGCATCATTGAATGAAAAATTGGTGGATGCCAGCTATTTTATTTCTCCGGTAGTTGATATGGAGCAGTTGATCTGCAACATGATGCGGTGGGCTGGCGTCTCTGAAGCAGAGCTTGCAGAGAAGCTGGAAATTCCTACAACATTTGGCGAAACGCTGTCGTGGGAGTATCTCTGCTATGTCCGGGAGCATCCGGTTTCATGGAAAATCCCTACCCGCATTTTGTATGGGGAAAAGGATGCTCTGATCTCCATGGAAACCATAAAAGCCTTTGCGGAAAAGAACAACGCAGAGCTGACCGTTATGCCGGGCGGGGAGCACTGGTTTCATACAAAAGAGCAGATGCAATTTTTAGATAACTGGATAAAGAATAGGAGACCCTGCAAAGAAACAGAAAATAAGGACGGTCTCGCTTCTCCTGCTTATAGTTCTGGGAACCGGGCTGGTGCTGATGGCTTGCGGCACCAAAAGTCTTGCTGACAGCAGCACAGGAGGCTCGGATCCTTACGGACTGAATGTTGAAAGCATGACAGGAAAAGACAGCTGCCAGATGGAACTGCAGGAGAGCGAAGTGCTTGCCCTGCCTGCAGCAGGGTCGTGCTGTTCGAATCCCTCCGGGTCACAAAGCCAGCGTGTGACTTATGTGTACGCAAAAGAAAAGCAGCAGCGTTAAAATTACGCTGCTGCTAAAAGTGGACCTAGAGGGATTCGAACCCTTGACCTCTCGGATGCGAACCGAACGCTCTCCCAGCAATATCGCTTTTGTGCACACCTTATGCACTGCGAGAAAAGAAAAATCAACGTATATTCGTCCATATAAAATGCCCTGCCAGCCCAATGGACTTTCCTGACTGTAAGTACGACCACCAAGCCGCTGATTTTCAAGATGATGCAGTTTGGGGCGTAATATGGCTGGCGGACAAGTGAGCTACAGGCCCTTGAGATGTAACTCACATGGGGTTCAGATGTATCGCATCTCAATTTACAATAAAATACGATGTACCGTAAAAGCGCAACTTCTGCTCTGAATGAATGGAAGATGCGCTTTTTACATTTGACAACAAGTTATAGATTGACAAGAGTACGCATACACGATAAACTTTATATAGTATCATGTAAATCAGAAGGAGGCCAAACCATGAGCGTCAAGTATACTACCCCTGCCCAGCATAAGAGCAACCTCCGCAATGTGTATGGAACCTTTGCCATTGAGGGCATGACCATCAGCAAAGATACACGAAGCAACCTTGACCGCATTGGCAGCGGTCAGGCCAGCTATCAGCAGGTCGTGAATGAACTGCGCGCAAAGTACGCGAAGAAGGGCTGAACAGACTCCCCATCGATAAATAGGTGGAAAAATGTAGGAGATTAAATATGCCAAGTGCATTTGATTGGAACTGTGAGCTTTCATGGATAAAAGAATATCGATTTCCGCTAGACCAAGGTATGCAAACAGTTTATGAGTGCTTGAAGAATTGGATGGATGATTACAATAGGAATATCATGATAACTACCTTCATGACCTCTGAAGAAAAAGAACAAATTAAAATTTTTTCTGATAGACTGATGCAAGCGTATGAGCTTTATGTAGATAACCGCTACATCGAAGCTTTTAATATTTTCAATCAGGCCATGGATAGTGCGAAGAATCATCTGCCGACTGCTCCAGTTGGACGGGCAAGTGCATATGTGGCTGATTCTATTCCATATTATCGGATTATGGCTGGAAATAATAAATATAACCGACTTCAATTTCTGCACATTCCATGCAATTCAAGACAATTGGCATCTGCGAATCGATTTAGTGTTCCCGGAATGCCATGTAGTTATATGGCAAGTGCTAAACGAGTAGCATGGTATGAGTGTAAAATGCCTGATTCATTTCAATGGGCAAAATTCGAGGCCGTTAAGCATGACAAAAAATTGATTCAATTAGATCTCAACCCTTTAACATCGACGCTTAGTCTTATTTCTGAACTTCCAAAAGAACGTTGGACGGAAGATGAACGCAAGTCTTTTGCCAGAGGATATTGTTTTATCCTTCCACTGATTGCTTCTTGTTCAGTCATTGCAAAAGAAAAGGAAAAATCGTTTGTTGAAGCTTATATTATTCCCCAAATGCTTATGATTTGGGTAAAAAACAGTACAGATTACATCGGTGTGCGGTATTATTCAAGTTCTGATAATGAGTTGGTACGAAACGATTGTGGATATAATATTGCCATGCCCGCAAAACATCCTGACAAAAACGGATATTGTGTTGACCTTCAAGAAATTTTTGGAGTTAACGATACAAACAAAACCGATGAAATGGAATTCTTGGATTTCACGGAGAAATTTTACAACCACCATAAGGTACAAATAGACAGACTAGAAACTTTTTACAAAGAAATTCTCTACACACGGCAGCATACGCATTATCATAAACAAGGAACCTTGTATGAACGCTACTGCTCGGTTTGCAAAGTATTAATTGCACTAATAAAAGCATTTCGGTCAGAAAAAGGTTCCAGCAGATATGCTTTAGTAATGTCACTTTCTGAAGCTTGGTATCTTTGTATGGATATTCAAGAATTAACAAGAGCAAAATTCGAGAAAATCAAAAAAGAAAATATTCCGGGCGCAGATTCTCTCCCCGATGATACAATTATCGAAATTGAGAATGATATTGATTCTTTTGAAAACACTGTTATAGACTTAGCCCATGACTTTAATTTGTTTGTAACAGTTGGTATAACGTGAAGTGTTACATGTGAACTAGATGCAGTATATCAAGAAAGGCTGATTATGTTCTCAAAATATGATGTCTACACCACGGTGCAGTCCATGTATTGCTACCCCGATACGGATGTTTTGATCAACAAGCTGGACATCCGTGATAAAGCCGAACTCAAACAGGCCGAAGAAGAATTTACGGCAGTAAAACAGATGGCTCTGTTGCAGGAGCCAATCAAGGGACGTTTTACCAAAACTCACCTGTTTCGGATTCACCGTTTCCTTTTTGAAGATGTGTACCCCTTTGCAGGACATATCCGCAAGGAACAGATCAGCAAGGGTGACACGATGTTCTACCCTCCAGACCTGATTGACCGAGAATTGGAGCGCGTGTTCAAGAATATTCGCTCCAAAAAGCTGCTTGCCGAGCGTAATGAAGAAAAGCAGATTCAAAATCTGTCGCAGACGATGGCGGAACTGAACATCATCCATCCTTTCCGTGAGGGAAATGGCCGCAGCACCCGTGAATTGATTCGCTGCATGGCATTAGAATATGGTCTGCCCATCAACTGGGGCAATACTGACCGAGAAACTTTGATTAACGCTGCAATTGCTGCCGTAGATAATGATATGGCATTCTGCGATGTCCTACGGCAGTGCATCGAAACAGATGCCAATAAAACCTGACATATAAACCAAAAGAGCAGCTTCTACTCTAACGAAATAGACGCTACTCTTTTTGATTATAGAGTGGATGGTAAATATATCGGATTGATTTTTTAGCTCTTGGGCACAAGATGACTGATATTATTTGTACAATAAATCAACGCATGAATAGCATTCCAGTCTATTTTATCAAAAAATCTATCTTTTTCCATATACTCGGTTATCTCGTCCAAAAAACTATCAATCCATGAATAATAGACATCCATCTTTTTTCTCATAAATAAAGATGTCAGCTTAAATTTAACGGAAATTTCTACATTAAATTTATAATCGTGTAAGGAAGTATAATGCTGACTTGCAGACCTTAGATAATATTTGTAGAAATCATGAGGAAGTGCTGTGCTAAATCCAGAAAACAAACTTGTTAATGACAATGTAAGGATCGGCGTATCGATTATAATTTCGTTCTTGTTTTTTCTGGTTATTTTGCTATTTTCAGGAAGTGTTAAATCAAATTTATGATAATAAGCCCCTGAAGAATTTAATACACAGACAGTGCTACAAGCATCATTTTCATCATTAAAATTATTGGACAAACACATAAAACTTTCCCTGTTTATCATGTCTTCAGAGAAAAGCCGCAGAAAGCGGTTGGTTAATAAAACCTGCGGAATATCAGTTTTTTGGAACTTTTGCACCTTTAATTTGCCATCGAACTTATTATAATAGTCTGTTAGGTGTAAAGAAAGTTTTTCAATTAGACAATACTCCAATAATTCAGTAAGTAATGTTCCACTTTGAGTTAACGTGTTCAATAGGTTTTGGTCGATCTTTCCTCTGAAATTTCTAAATTGGCTTATGTTGTCTTCTTTCCACAATTTCTCAAGTGCTTTGTTTTCGGACGATGCCCACTGTTGGTACTGAGCCATATCAGTAGAAATCGTATACTCTGGTACGCTGATAATCTTATGGTTGATTTCATCATAGATAATAAAGCCTTCGAATTTTTTTGTTTGATTAAGTCTTCTGAAGTTTGTCCATGCGTTCCATGCTAAAACTCCAAGAGACAAAAATATTCCGATTGTGATAAGGATGACTTCCTTTATTTGGAACCCGAATCGTAATCCCAACAAATCAACTATACCTGTTGAGAGCATATTGACTCCAACTGCAACAAGTACAGATGTCATTATAAGACCAGAGCTTTCTCTTTTATTGTCGATAAGAGATGAGAAAATCTTGTTCTTTGCCATGAAAAATTCCCCTCTATACAGTAATTTCCCCTATTATAACATTTTTTGATAAGAAATCCATCCCTTTACAGAACGTATCTGAAAGTAACAACCTCGCAGAAGGAATATGATGGTTTGATACACAAACTAGCAGCAAAGCGCAACTTCTACTCTGAATGGATAGAAGCTGCGCTTTTATTTTTACCCACAAAACATTTCAAAAGGAGGATGCCTATGGATAAAGACTTTATGCTGAACTACTACGACAAAATGGTACGTCCAATATGGACGGAGCTGATGAAAACACATCGCTACCAGCGGGCTGCCTGTGAGCGCGACAAAATTGAACGTGAGTTCCGGAGGCTGCTGGATGAAAAGCTAGGGCGGAAGTATCTTGAACTGGATGATGCACTGTTCCGGGTGATGGATGACATCGCGGAAGCCATGTATATGAAAGGTGCCGCAGACCGTGAGATGATGATTCGTTAATACCATGAGTTATGACTACTTCTATGGTCAGTCGGGCGAATTGTTTTCCTACTTCCGTATTCCGAAAGCACTGTTCCAAGACCACCGCTTCCGGCAGCTTTCCACCGATGCCCGGACACTGTACGGCATTCTACTGGACCGCATGAGCCTGTCCGCAAAGAACGGCTGGTTGGACGAGCAAGGTCGGGTGTATATCATCTACACTGTCCGGGAAGTGCAGGAATCCCTTTGCTGCGCCGAGCACAAGGCGGTCAAGCTATTCCGGGAACTGGAGGACATCGACCTCATCGAGCGCAAACGCCGTGGTCTGGGCAGACCCAGCCTGATCTACGTCAAGGACTTTTCCTCCGGCTTGCCCAAAGCGCAAGTACAGAATTGCCCAAACAGCAATTCAGGTGCTGCCGAAAACGCAATTCTGGTGCAGCCAAAACCGCAAGCAAATAAGACTGATAAGAATAAAACAGAGATGAATAAACCTGATCCTATCCATTCAGGGAACATCCGAGAGCAGCTTGAGGATTATTTTTATCAGGCGTTGGAGGTAGAACTCCTGCTCCGGCTCTGCCCGGACGATGAGGACACCATCTACCAGATCGTAGACATGCTTGTGGATACCTGTTCCACCAAACGCAAGATGTTGCGGATCGCCGGAGATGACAAGCCCACCGAGGTTGTACGCAGCCGGCTGAAAAAGCTGAACGCCGACCATATCCGTTTCGTGCTGGAATCTCTGGCAGAGAACACCGCCCCGGTGCGGAACATGAAGCAGTATCTGCTGGCAATGCTCTACAATGCGCCCACCACTATGAACCTCTACTATCAGAACAAGACGAACCACGACTTTGCGCGTGGTTCACCGAAGGCGGGGTGATGTTATCGCAAAGAAAGCTACGATTATCGCAGTCACCAATCAAAAAGGCGGTGTAGGGAAAAGCACCACCTGTGAGAATCTGGGCATTGGGCTGGCGATGGAGGGCAAGAAAGTTCTGTTGGTGGATACCGACCCACAGGGGTCGCTGACCATCAGCATGGGCTGGCAGCAGCCCGATGAACTGCCCACTACCCTTTCCACCCTGATGCAGAAAGCCATGAACGACCAACCCATTCAGCCCGGTGAGAGCATTCTGCATCATGCGGAGGGCGTTGACCTGATTCCGGCAAACATCGAACTGGCAGGGTTGGAAGTGGCTCTGGTGAACAGCATGAACCGGGAAAAGATGCTGAAACAGGTGCTGGACAGTGCCAAACGGGAGTACGATTTTATTCTGCTGGACTGTATGCCCTCGCTGGGGATGCTGACGATTAACGCATTGGCGGCGGCAGACGCTGCCTTGATTCCAGTGCAGGCGCAATACCTGTCCGCAAAAGGTCTGGAACAGCTTTTGCAGACCGTCCAAAAGGTTCGGCGGCAGATCAATCCGAAACTGAAAATCGAGGGCATTTTGCTTACCATGACCGACAGCCGCACCAACTACGGAAAGCAGATCAGCAATCTAATCCGGCAGGCATACGGAAAACATCTGAAGGTGTTTGAACAGACCATCCCACGGTCCGTCCGTGCGGCTGAAACCAGTGCGGCAGGCAAGAGCATTTTCCAGCATGACCCCAAAGGCAAGGTGGCAGAAGTCTATCAATCTCTTGCAAAGGAGGTGCTGGCGGATGCCGATCGACAGCGGAAACTTAGCTCTGAAAGGGCTAGATGACCTGTTTTCTACCGAGGAAAACCGACAGGAGGAACAGCGAGAACAGGTACAGCAGATTCCCATGAAGCTCTGCTGTTTGCTGTGCAGACAGGCATTTCCAGCGAACTGACCGCTGGTGAACAGCTTCGTGCCAAACTGGTGGCACACGAAGAAAACGCCTGCGATTTTGTTTCGGTAACGGAGGACACAGGTGTCCGCTTTGCACTGGATGGGATTCGTGCCCCGTGGAAAATCTACTGCATCCGCTCGGCTTACTACATCTACAAGAGTTATGGCGCTGCCCTTTACCGGGAAATGCTGAGTATCCTTGTGGATGCGTGGGGCGGCGATTCGGATTCGTTCCTGTCTGGCATCCTGCATGGCATGGCTCGTTTTCTGGCTCTGTATCAGGGCGAATACAGCCGGGAACGGCTGATTCTCCGGCTGCGCACAGTGCATCCCAAGACCATCACCCGGTTGGCACAAAACGACACTGGCAATGTGGCAGACCGCCACATGAAACAGATCCTGTCCATCTACAACGGTGCTGGCCGTACCCACAATTTGCCCTGCAAGCGGTGATGAACATGATCCCAGTCAACCGAAAGTTTCTGCGCGGTGATATTTACTACGCCAATCTGGAGCCGCACCTTGGCTCCGAGCAGGGCGGTATCCGCCCTGTGGTCGTGGTGCAGAACAACACCGCAAACTGCTATTCGCCCAACCTCATTGTTGCGCCTGTTACATCCAATACTGCAAAGAAGCCCGATCACCAAGCCCACGTTCTTGTGGACAGTAATCGGGCTTTTTTGCAGCCCTCTATGATTTTGGCAGAATCTGTCCAGACCATCAGCAAGGGACGGCTGATCCGCCCGATGGGGCGGTTGAGCATCCCGGAACTCATTCGGCTCAATTATGCGCTGCTGTATCAGCTCGATCTGAACGAATGGGTATGGAGAAAGGAGGCCTATGAACGCTATCTGCGATACCACCGCTAAATCCGAAACTCTTTCCGTCAAAGGCTGCAAAGTCAAGATCACCTATGCGTCTGCGGATACGGACTGTCTGGATGCGATCCAGAAGCTGCTGCAAACCACCATCCTGCGCACGGCAGGGCACACCGCTGCCTGACATCCTTGTGTTCCTTGAATGCGTGAGATAAGATAAAATCGAACTGAACCTTGAAAACAAAATATGGACGAAACACGTTTGATTTTTCCTTTCTCACTCAAAGAAAGAGAGATTGAAATGAAAAAACGTGTCTATACCTTATACCGTGTTTCGACCAAAGGACAGGTCGAGAAAGACGACATCCCCATGCAGAAAGAAGCCTGCCGCAACTTTGCAGAAAGTCAGGGCTGGGAGATTGTCAAGGAATTTTCCGAGAAAGGCGTTTCTGGCTTCAAGAAGTCCGCCAAAGAACGCGATGAACTCCAGAAAATCCAACAGGCTGCAATGGAGGGCAAGTTTGACATCCTACTGGTGTTCATGTTTGACCGCCTAGGCCGCCGTGACGATGAAACCCCCTTTATTGTGGAATGGTTCACGAAGCAGGGCATCGAGGTCTGGAGCGTGAACGAAGGACAACAGCGGTTCGATACCCATGTGGACAAGCTGATGAACTACATCCGCTACTGGCAGGCATCCGGCGAGAGCCTGAAAACCTCCGTCCGTACCCGGACAAGGCTGGAACAGCTCACCGGGGAAGGACACTACACGGGCGGCACCGTGGCTTTTGGCTACAAGCGTGTCCGGCTTGGCCGGGTGAACAAGAAAAATCAAGAGGTTTGCGACCTTGTAATTGATGAAGCGGAAGCTGAGATCGTCCGGCTGATTTTCCACAAGTATGTTTATGAGGGCTACGGCGCACAGAAGTTGAGCCACTACCTTTATGAACAGGGTGTCGTAGGCCGGAACAGCAAGAACATCCCGAACACCAGCATCGTTCGGATGATCAAGAACAAAGGATACACGGGGTACCTCATCAACGGTGCGGTGGAGACGGAGTGTCCGCAGCTCCGCATCATCGAACCAGAGCTGTTTGAACAGGCACAGGAACTGCGGCAGGCACGCACCTGTGAGCGTGGCGGCACTTCACTGGGCACCAGTTCCAAAGCCCTGTTGACCGGGCTGGTTTACTGCGGTCACTGCGGCAACCGCTTGAGCCTGACCAGCAGCGGACGGACACACACCTACGCCGATGGGCATACGGTGAAAGAAGTCCGGCCCCGGTATAGCTGCTTTTATAAGATTCGGCATCCGGGTGACTGCGATGGGCAGTCCGGCTACGGTGTTTCCAAGCTGGATTCCATTGTGGAAGAAGTTGTTCGGCAGATCTTCGCACAGTTCCGGGAGGTTTCCCGGAAGAAGCTGCTGGAATCGGTCAAGACTAACGATGCCGCCCGCATCCAGAAGAAGGTCAAGAAAATCCAGAAAGACTTGGAAAGCAAGCAGAAAGAACTGGACGACCTGAAAGCCGAAACCATCCTCGTCATCCGGGGCGTAAGTGCCTTGGACAAAGAACTGCTGGGCACACTGGTGGCCGAGGCAAGAGAGGCTTTGGAAACTCTGGAAAAGCAGCTTGTTCAGGCACAGGAAGAATACGAAGAAGCCACCAAAACAGCAAAGCGCAGCAACTACATCTGCAACGAGCTGTTTACATGGGCGGATGTTTACGACACCGCCAACCACGATGAACGGCGCGCCATCTTGCAGCAGTTCATTAAGGAGATTCGCGTCCGAAAAGACTATGAAATCTCGATCACTCTGAATGCCAGCTTCAACCAAGTGGAGCAGCTCAAGTCTGTATCAATCTACGATGGTGCGGAAATTTTTGAAGAAATTTCCGAGAAGGGGGCATAAAAGCGATGCGCTTGCCCGCAGCACTCTGCAAAATGCAAAGAAAGAGACGTGAAAGCGATGGATTTTCAAAAAGTACATTGATGACCCCGCCCGGTTCGCATCCGACTTCAGGGTTCGGAGCCCGGCACGGTCCGCCAAAGTTTTTTGGGCATAAAAAACGCCGCATCGTACAAAACGATGCGGCAAATTGGTGGACCTAGAGGGATTCGAACCCTTGACCTCTCGGATGCGAACCGAACGCTCTC